>Ga0210025_1000956_pt1 | contig 33761 bp, 25 predicted proteins | sample CryGeyme20150102_FD_183989 | JGI IMG/M metagenome (GOLD analysis project Ga0210025, IMG submission 183989) | Groundwater microbial communities from Crystal Geyser aquifers in Utah, USA - Crystal Geyser metaG 2015-0102 (SPAdes) (version 2) | ecosystem: Environmental > Aquatic > Deep subsurface >... | reverse complement strand
GGGAATATACATCATGATTTAATAAGTCTGGGAGTCGCTGCATATAAAGCAGGATTTGAGAAACACATTCTCGATTTAAAATCTATGGGTAGCAATTCAGTGCGTCTAAGTCATAATCCACATGCAACGAGACTTTTAGAGGTTTGTGATGAACAAGGTGTTTTGGTTTACAACGAAGGTTTTGATAAATGGACGAGTCAATTTTATGGCGGTGAAGTGTCCTTCGACAGTCAGTATAAAAAAGATATTGAAAACTGGATTAAAAGAGATCGAAATCATCCATCTGTTTATATCTGGAGCGCAGGGAATGAAGTTTCGAAACAAGGGCAAATTGAAGATGAAAAATTTGAAACACCAAAAGACTCAGAAGACTATGGTGTGTCAACATTTAAAAAAATAAAACATGAAATTAATAAGTGGGACCCCTCAAGAAAAGTTACGGTTGGTTTATTCCCAAGTCGAGAAAAGGTCTGGAACGGATATGACCCAAAACATCAATCTAAATTCAATGAAGCTTTACCTGCTGAAATGGCGTGGTATTCCGATGTTGTAAGTGGTAATTATACCGAGCAAATGTTTGCCAAAGATCATAAGAAATATCCTCAAATGATGTTTATCAATTCTGAAGCTAATACATCGTTGGGTATGGATTTCAAGGATGTTTCTTGGTCTTATATAGATACAAATTATGTGATTGCTCATTACTATTGGACTGGGTATGCCTATTTAGGTGAAGCTACTTGGCCAAGGATTGGGTGGAGCCTAGCCTTCTTTGATTTAGGTGGAGAACTAACCAATCTCGGCTCTATGTACCAAAGCTACTACGATAAACAGCCAATGAGTCATCTTTGGGTTTATGATAAAAGCGAAGCAGCTACCAAGTTATACGAAGAACAATATGGATTTAATAAAACCTGGAGTTGGTATCCAATGACCAAAAATTGGAATTGGGAAAAAGGCACTCCACTTAAAATGGCGGTTTTTTCCAATTGTGAAGAAGTAGAATTGTATCTGAATGGAAAAACACAAGGACGAAAAAAACCATCAGATTACAAAAATAAAATAACAGAATGGGAAGTTGATTATCAGGAAGGAACCATTGAAGTTTTCGGATTTAATAATGGAAAAAAAGTATCGCATGATAAATTAATTACGGTTTCCGAACCCTATGAAATTCAACTTAATACTACTAAAAATAAATTAAATTCTAATGGAGTTGATTTACTATATATAACTGTAGTTGTTTTAGATAAAAATGGAAGAAAAGTAACTACTGCAATTCATGAAATTTCATTTGAAATTACTGGATTCGGAACATTAGAAGGTCTTTCCAGTGGCGATATTTTGAGTCACGAATCTATGAAAGCTAAAAAAAGGAACTTACATAATGGGAGTTGTCAGGTAGTAATAAAATCCACAAGAGAAAAAGGATTTATAACAGTCAAGGCAAGCTCAGATGGTTTAAAGGAAGCGTTTTTAAAAATAAAAGTTCAATAATACACTAGTATAACTGTATTTCTAGCAATCCTCACAAATTAATACTAATATGAAAAAATTCTTATTAATACTTCTTTTTATTACACCGATTATATCTTGTAATAAAAACAATTTTAATCAAAAAGATGTTAAAGAAGAACACACATCTTTTAAAACAAACGCTGAAAAAATTTTATTTCATCTTAGAAATCCCAAAAAGGATTATGTTTTAATAGTTGCTCACAGAGGTGATTGGACTTATGCACCTGAGAATTCTTTGGAAGCCATTAAACGATGCATTGAAATGGGAATTGATATTGCTGAAATCGATGTACAAAAAACCAAAGATGGACAAATGGTGCTAATGCATGATTACAACGTTGATAGAACCACGAATGGGACTGGAAACGTGAGCGATTTTACGCTTAAAGAAATTAGAGAACTTAGGTTAAAAAATAATTGTGGTATTCAGGGAAGCCGTCAGCAGGTGCCTACACTTGAAGAAGTAATGCTTCTGGCAAAAGATAAAATAGTAATCAATCTCGATAAAACAGAAGGAGAAACCCTGAAAGAAGCATACGAAATTCTAAAAAAAACAGGAACTGTTCATCAAGCAATTTTTAAAGGAAATGATTCTATTCAATTTATGAGAAATAAATATGGTACACTTTTAGACTCAATAATTTATATGCCTAAAGTATGGAACAATATTCCAAATCTGCACAATTATATCGATGACTTTAATCATGACCTTAAGCCAATTGCTTATGAAATGTTATTTGATAACGTTGAATCACCTGTTTTTTCAGCTATCAAAACGATGAATGCAAAAAAGATTACCGTTTTGAATATCGCCCTTTGGGACAATTTGGTTGCTGGTCATACCGATGAGCAGGCACTTCTTGAATCACCCGATGCCGCATGGGGCAGGTTGATCGAAAACGGTGCAAATGCAATTATGACTGATCGCCCGGCAGAGCCGTTAAAATATCTTAGATCCAAAGGTTTACACGATTAGTAGTAATCATTTCAAACATATATAAATATGATTATACATCCAACTAGGTTAAAAATTGATCATCCAGTTAAAATTATACTCATTCTTTCACTATTGATACTTCAAATATCTTGTGAGACTGAAAAAGTTAATAATCTCAATAGTTTTAAGAAGAATATATCAGAAAATACTTTTAACAAACTACAAGATCGATTAAACGAAGTTAATACAGATATTCAAGAAAGTGGAATAGTATTTGATTCAATAAAAAATGAAACACTTCTTACAGGGTATAGCTATGGAGAGTATTACGACTGGGATTTATATTATGAAAACATCTATCTGTCTTATTATGGTATTTCAGATTATTGTTTTTCCAATTTGAATGTTTTTCTAAGCCTACAACACGAAAATGGGTTCATTCCGAGAAGTTTTGGGGCAAAAAATTATGGAGCAAAAGAGATGTTCAAGCCATTTATAGCTCAGATAGTTTTACTAGGCTCTCTGCAAAAAGAAGATTTCAGCTGGGCAGAAAATCAGTATCCAAAACTTGAAAAATACATCCATCGATGGATGGAATATGATAAAGACGGCAATGGATTGATGTACTGGGGAGAATTTGAAACAGGAGAAAACGGAGCCTATCACAGCGGAATGGACAATCAGTTTTCAAGAACAATAGGTCGCAGTGAAGGCGTTGACTTAAATTGTTATTTGGTTCGAGAATTGGAGGCTATGGCAGTTATTGCAGCACAATTACAAAAGTCAGATGATGCTAAAAAGTTTAGAAAACAGGCTAAAGTGTTAACAAGTAGGATTAATGAGATTTTATGGGATGAAGCCGCAGGCTTTTATTATGATAGAAATGAAGATACAGGCGAAACCACAAAAGTAAAGTCTATATCAGGATTTGCCCCATTGTGGAGTAAAGTGGCAAGCAAAAAACAAGCAAATATTTTGGTGATGCAGCATCTAACAAACCCCAAAGAATTTTGGACAAAATACCCTGTGCCAACTTATGCGATTAATGAAGCTGATTATTATCAAGGCTCAAAAACTGGTGAATGCAACTGGAGAGGTTCTAGTTGGATACCCACAAACCACATGATGATACACGGTCTTAATTCATACGGATATAATGAGTTAGCAAGGGATATTGCTTATAAATCTTTTGACATGGTTTTGAATAAAAATGAAACGACACGTGAATTTTTCAATGCCGAAACAGGAGAAGGTTATGGCTTAAAACCTTTTTATGGCTGGTCAACCTTAGCTTATTTTATGCCCTTAGAAGTTGAACTAAACTACAATCCTACTTTGATAGATAAAGATTATAAAATTTTAAAATTAAGCAATTTAATAGACGAAGGTGTTATAAAAGAAAGTTTATCGCAACGAGTACTTATTCCGAACTCAGTTTATTAGACTTGACCTCGGGTCGCAGTCTAATATTGGTTAAAACATAGATATCTCTGCGAAGTTTTGTTTTTTACAGAAAGGAGCGTAGCGTTTTAATGATTCAAAAAAGTAGCAATTCAACTCTTTTTCAAACTCACTTTTTTAATAAACAGTATCCTCAAAAACTTCTTCAACGCCATGAGGTAGTTTAGCTAAACTATACATTTCAAAATAGAACAATCTGTCACTTGTTAACTTTTTCCCATTTATGCTAAAGAATCTAAAATTCGAATTTACAAGCGGTTTAAGAGCATAAAATAATTCAGAGTATAAATTATTCATAGAATAAATCTGTAAATCATATCCTACATTAGACTCAATCTTAAAAACTGCAACATCTCCAGATTCAATAATCTTACGTAAATGTGAACCATATTCTCGAATATATTCTTTTCCAGATAGATCAATTGAATAGGTGACGGAATCTTTTTTAGACAATGAAAATCCACTATTCATTGGAATAGATTCAATGGTGTCAAAAAGAGTATTTGGACTAATTTTACCATTTAATACGACAGAATAAACCTTAAAGACAGTTTCTAGAGCATCTTTTATCTCTTCAAAAGCATCAAGCGCAGATAGCCCAAATTTTTGATCATTCAATTCTGTTCCAGAAAGATAAAACCTAGAATATTGTGGCATTGGTTTCATGAAATCTTCTAGAGAAAGTGAAGCCTTAGCAATAGTTCTATTTTGATCGTTTCCTTCTAATTGTTCGACTAATAAATCGTGATGAAAAATGAGTTTAAAAATATCCATCTATAAAACAGTGATTAATGAAAGCTCAAAATTGAGTATATCTTAGACTTATAAATTAGCAAAAAAAAAGCTCGCCAATGTTAAATTGACGAGCTATAAAAAGGATAATTACAATCTATTAAGGAATAGCAATTGCAGAAGCAATAACTAGAGCTACAACAGACATTAATTTTAATAATATGTTTAATGATGGGCCAGAAGTATCTTTGAATGGATCACCTACTGTATCACCAACAACAGCTGCTTTGTGTGGATCAGAACCTTTGAAGTATTTCTCGCCGTTAATTTCAACGCCTTCTTCAAACATTTTTTTAGCATTGTCCCATGCACCACCAGCGTTTGATTGGAAAATAGCCATCAACACACCAGAAGCAGTAACACCTGCTAATAAACCACCAAGCATTTCTGCTCCACCAGCAAATCCGACAACTACAGGTGCAATAACCGCTAATAAACCAGGAACAACCATTTCTTTAATAGCAGCTTGTGTAGAAATCTCAACACATTTACCGTATTCAGCTTTTCCATCAGCTTCTTCAAAAGTAGCTTGGTCAGCTTTTGACCATTCAGATAATTCTTTTCCGTCATATTTACGCATTAAATTTAATGCTACAGTTAATGCAGGAATAGTTGTAAACTGACGACGAACTTCAACAATCATTGCCATTGCAGCACGACCAACAGCGTTCATTGCTAAAGCAGAGAACAAGAATGGTAACATTGACCCGATAAATAAACCAGCCATTACATCTGCTTTAGAAACGTCAATACTGTGAACGTTAGCAGTTGTCATAAAAGCACCAAATAATGCAAGAGCTGTTAAGGCCGCAGAACCAATCGCAAAACCTTTACCGATAGCTGCAGTTGTATTTCCAACAGCATCAAGTTTATCAGTACGTTTACGAACGTCTTTTGGCAATTCAGACATTTCAGCAATACCACCAGCGTTATCAGAAATAGGGCCGTAAGCATCAACAGCTAACTGAATACCTGTATTTGACAACATGCCAACAGCAGCAATAGCGATACCGTAAAGACCACCACCAAAGTGGAAAGCTCCGATAATGGCAGCAGAAATAATTAAAATTGGAGCTACTGTTGATAACATACCAACACCTAAACCAGCAATAATATTCGTAGCAGCTCCTGTTGAAGACTGACGCACGATAGATAGTACAGGGCCTTTTCCAGTACCTGTGTAATACTCAGTAATAACACCAATCGCAACACCTGAAACTAAACCAATTACAGTAGCAATAAATACTCCTAAAGCAGTAATTGTTTTTGGAGCGCCACCGTATAACGTATCTTGGAAAGACCAAGATTCAGGTAACATGGCAGTAATAATGAAATAAGATAAAACGGCCATAACAGCAGAAGATCCAAATTCACCAATATTGAGTGCCGTTTGTGGATCTCCCGCATCTTTAACTTTTACAAAAAATGTTCCACCAATTGAAGTTAGTATTCCTACTGCAGCTAGTGCAAGAGGTAATAAAACCGCAGATAGACCATTAAAACCATCAGATGCAAATTCTGTACTAGCCATAAATGCAACACCAAGTACCATTGTTCCAATAATTGACCCTACATAGGATTCAAATAAGTCAGCTCCCATACCTGCAACATCTCCGACATTATCACCAACGTTATCTGCAATAGTTGCAGGATTCAATGGGTGATCTTCAGGAATTCCAGCTTCAACCTTACCTACTAAATCTGCACCTACATCAGCAGCTTTAGTATAAATACCACCGCCTACACGAGCAAAAAGAGCTATTGATGAGGCACCAAAGGAAAATCCTGTGATTATTGTTAATACACGAGCTACCTCTGTCTCGCCTGTTAATCCGTAAATTTTGCCATAAATAATTAATAAAAGACCTAAGCCTAAAACGCCAAGACCTACAACTCCCATACCCATAACTGAGCCACCAGCAAAAGCCACTTCTAGTGCTTTGCCTAGGCTTTCACGCGCAGCATTAGTTGTTCTAACGTTTGCTTTAGTTGCAACTTTCATTCCTATGAAACCTGCTAAGGCAGAGCTTAGAGCTCCAAAAATGAAAGAAACAGCCACAAGTGGTGAAGAGGCTGCACCTAAATGATATCCTTGAAATGCTAGTAATGCAGCTATAACAAGAACAAATATTGTCAAAACACGGTATTCTGCACGTAAGAAAGCCATAGCTCCTTCAGCAATGTGTCCTGCAATCTTAGCCATTTTTTCAGTACCAACTTCTTGTTTTGATACCCAAGCTGATTTCCAAAATGTATAAAGAAGTCCTAAAACTCCAGCTACTGGAATCGCATAAATGAGATTTTCCATTGTTTTTTTATTTAATGGTTTTTAGTTTTATTTAAGAATTAAATTGGTTCATGGCAGGTGTTATCCCTTCTCTAAGATAGACCCGGATAGCTTCAATGCTACGGTTAACAGATTCTGCAACGCTAGCTTCTTCGTCTTTTCCAAATCTTGACAAAACATATTTTGCCTGTTCGCCACGATAAAAATTATTCCCAACTCCAAAGCGAAGACGGGAAAATTCATCAGATTTGAGTTGATATATGATATCGGCTAACCCATTATGACCTCCGGCACTACCCTTTGGTTTTATTCGAATTTTTCCGATTGGTAGATTTATATCGTCGGTAACAACAAAAACTTCTTCAGCAACTACTTGATAATAATTCATGGCATGTGTGATTGCACTTCCACTCCTATTCATAAATGTTGTTGGTAACACAAGAATACACTTCTTCCCTTCTATCACTCCATTAGACAGGTAATACGGACCCTTACCTGTTTTAAAACTCATTTTGTTTTGCTCGGCCAATTCATATAAAACACGGAACCCGATATTATGTCGGGTTCCTTCATATTCAGCACCAATGTTGCCAAGACCTGCAAGTATCAACATAGATAAAAATCTATGGTTTGTGTTAGATATGTTTTTACGCTAACGTACAACTTACAATGGAAGATTTACTGATTTCGATAAATCTTCGTCTGAACTTGCGAACATTTCTGCTGCAAGACCTGCTTTTCCACCACGTGGTGGTTTCACAGTTGCAATTGTTTTACGTGGATCATCTAAAATGGTCACATTCTCTAAGATTAAGTGACGAACTCGTAAATTACTACCAATCTTCATTTTGCTTACATTTACGGTAACTAAAGCAGGGATGTTAAGAGGTAAGGCACGAATTTTTAATTTACGCAATGGTTGGAAAATACGACCACCAACAGTTGCACCAACAGGTACACCAATTGTTTTTAGAGGAAGAACAACCTCTACAGAGATTTCAGCATCTAATACGAGGAAATCTACATGTATTGGGCGATCTGTTACTGGGTGGAAATCAACTTTTTTGAGTAGAGTATCATGTGTTTCACCGTTATCGAGCACCAATCGAATGATTTGTACATTCGGATCGGCAAGGATTTTGTCCAATTTAATTTCATTTACGGCTACTGCGATATTAGCCTCGAGTTTTGGGCCGTAGATAATACCCGGTACTTCGCTATCGCGACGAAGAGCGTTTGCTAAAGCTGATCCTACGGGTCTTGCTTTTGCGCTAATTTCTACTACGTTTGGTTTTTGCATTGTTTTTGTATAAGAGGTTGCTTGTGATTGTGTTAATCATCAAATAAGGAACTGATGGTTTCCTCTGTGTGAATGCGTTTTATCGCTTCGGCAAAAATGCCAGCTACCGACAACACTTTCACTTTGTCTGAAGGTTTTTTCAGAGGTACTGTATCAGTTACTAATAGCATATCAATTGGTGAATCTTCAATTCGTTGATATGCAGGACCAGATAATATGGGATGCGTGCAAGCACAAACTATATTTAATGCACCACGTTGTCTTAATGCAACCGCAGCATTAGTAATTGTTCCTGCTGTGTCAATTAAATCATCCATTATCAGAATATTTTTACCTTCTATTTCTCCGATAATGTTCATGACTTCTGCCACATTTTGCTTCGGACGTCTTTTGTCTATAAACGCCAATCCGGCTTGAAGCATTTTGGAATATGAACGAGCCATTTTTAAACTTCCGACATCCGGTGCCACTACCACAAGATTGTCAATCGGATTTTCACGGAAGTAATCGATATACACTCTGCTTGCATACAGGTGATCTAATGGAACGTCAAAAAAACCCTGTATCTGAGGCGCATGAAGATCCATGGTTAATACACGATCTGCTCCCGCTTCAGTTAGGATGTTAGCCATCAGCTTAGATGCGATGGATACTCTTGGTTGATCTTTTCGATCTTGACGTGCATACCCAAAGTACGGAATAACAGCGGTAATTCTATTCGCTGAGGCTCTTTTGGCTGCATCAATCAGTAGTAATAACTCTAAAATATTATCTCCAGGAGGAGGTGTTGACTGAATAATAAAGATATCTTTACCGCGAATACTTTCCTGATACTTTACATAGAGTTCACCATCAGAAAAATTTTGAATAATCAAACCTCCCAATGAGGTTCCACATTGCTCGGCAATAGCTCTTGACAGAGCCATATTGCTTCGTCCAGCAAATAAAGCTATTTGTTTTTCCAATGTTAACGTTAATTAGGTGGATCCTCAAAAAAAAAGGATGTTTGTTGGACATCCTTTTGTTGCCCGGGGAGGACTCGAACCCCCACAAACGGTACCAAAAACCGCTGTCCTGCCATTAGACGACCGGGCAATTTTATGTCAAAGATTTTGACAGACCGCAAAGATACTGAGGTTTTTTTGACATGTCAAGAACTTGATGCATTATCAAAAAAATTACATGCCAAACAATTTCCTTTACTACAAAAAGATTTGTGTTGATCTAAAAGAAAATTAGGATAAAGTGTATGTACTTTATAGGAATTATATGGCTTTCTTAGAGCTTCCGGCACTTGTTTATTAACAGAATTTGGTAGTTTTGTTGGAAGTTTTTCCCATAAACTGCTAAAATAATCCATAGCTTTAACTTGATAAATAAGACTTGCCCAAGTAAATGAAGAAAGACAAGCAATATTTCGAGTTAAGGTTTGTTGCCAAAACAATCCTGAAACATCGTTGTTTATATTACTTCGTAAAAGAGAGTAATAGTGTTGAAACTCTTGTAAACTTATAGGAAGTGTTGTTGAGTAAATGCATTCTGAAAGCATAATTGCTTCGTTAATTTTAGTTTCAATTGATTTTCCAAGACCCCATTTCTTCAGGTTTGAAATGTCAATTAGTTCTTTTGAATTAATTTTTTTACCAACAACTAGAGATTTGAAAAGTAATTCTCCAGTTCGTACACCTGATTCTTTTTGATATGGAGAGCCTAAGAGTTCAAAAAGTCTTAAAATTACGCTTTGTTTAAAGCTCATTTCAAGACCAAGTGATGAATCCCCTAAATTCAATAAATGTTGAGTCGAATTTGTCAAATAATAGTTACTAGCTGTTTTAGCTTGTTTTATAAGTATCTCGTTATTTAAGAAAGACGTGGAACAGGGTTTTGAATTCGATGATTTTGTCGCAAATGAATGCTCCTCTGTGAACTTAATCATCATCATTTCTACAGTATTTTCACTACTATTTAGAGTTTTTAAGTTTGATTCGAACGGTTGTGAAGGAAAAATATGCAGAATAACAGAATCATAAGAACTATCTAGATGGTGATTGTGTGTGTACCAATCTTTTGGTCGTAGATGAAGCTCGATATTGCCAGAGTGCAAGGTCGTTCCAATTCGAATGCAAGCTTCTAGAAAATCTGGTCCTGGCCCATAGTTTAACCTACCACATGAAAGAATGTGAACAGGCTTGCCACTTAATGTATAAAGTTCTTTTTCTTCAAAAGCTTGAAGTTTCCAGAATAGCTGAAAACTAGCCTCTGTTATATTCTCTTTCAATGAGTTCTTCTTCGCTTAAGTGAATATCGGCAGTTGCTTCGTATAAATCAGGAATAGAATCCTTTATTTTTTTTCTAACATCCTGTTGAAGATGTTTTATCTTTTCTTCGGTTTCATGAATTGCCTCTTTAGATTGCTCCTCAACCCAATCGCCAATTTCATCTGCTTGTTTTTTTAACCAACCCCTATTTTCTCTACCCGATTTTGGTGAGATTAGTAAGCCAACTGCAAGACCGGTGAAAAATGCACCAGCAGTTGCTAATGTAACCGTTATGACTGTTTTAGTAGTACTCATGCTAAATCTCCTTTTTTAACTTATTGGTTAATATACCTTTTTTTCCTGAAATAGGTGGTTTAACACCTCATTTTTGGCGAATATTTTCTATAAAATACTGTTTAACAAAGAAAAAGACTCATTAGAATTTAATTCATCTTTTTTATATATTTTGAACACGCTTACAAACTAAACTGTCTTATGCGGATTTTTTCTTACAAATTTTTACTATTATTAATGGGTTTCATCACAATTGTAGCTACTGATGTGGTTTTGGTTCGGTTTAATGCGACTGTTCAATCTACAGGACCTAGCGAAATTCAATTAAATTGGGTTGTCTCTCAAGAAAAAGATGTTGATTTTTACTCAGTTAGAAGAAAAATGTCACATCAAACTGATTTTCAAGAATTAGCTGACATTCAATTGAATGAGGGAGTGGATAATCTAGATGGTCGAATTTATCAATACACTGACAAAAATGTGTTTAAAACTACTTCAACAGCGGAACCTGTTATTTATGCATTGTATGCTATTGAGGGCGGAAGCTCGAAATTCGTAGCTCAAGTTGATGTGAATTATACTACAACTACCGTTAGAAGAACTTGGGGTAGTATTAAAGCTATGTTTCAATAATACGAATGGCATCACCTACTATTGAATTAATGAGCCCAATGAGGGTTGAGCGTACTTTAAAGCGCATGACTCTCGAAATTATCGAAAAACATGCTGGAAAAGGTAGTATTTACATTTTTGGCATAAATGATCGTGGGTATAAACTGGCTAAAAAAATTGCTGCAATTATAAAAGCTTTTACTAGAATAAATAGAACCCCCATTAGGGTTGATGTTCGTAAAGGAACAGTTGCAGATACTTCTGTAAATCTTGATCAATCGTTTGTAATTCTTGTTGATGACGTTATTTTCTCTGGTGAGACCTTAAAAAAAGCTTTGGATTTAATTGAACCTTTAGGGAAACCAAGAACTATTAAAATTGCTGTTTTAGTGGATAGAGGACATAGAAAATTCCCTTTTGAACCTGAATTTGCGGGAATGGTTCACCCCACAAAATTAAACGAACACGTTGAAGTCTATTTGCCTGATTCAGATGGTTTAGATCGTGTAATTTTATATGAAGATGCATCTGATGCTCATTAATTTTTTTTTAGTACTGTTATAGTTTATTAATTCTAATTGCACTTTCTTGTGCAGACAAGTATTTTGCTGCTTCAATTTTTTTTATTAAATAAATGTATCGAATGAAAGCATCAATCAAACGTATTTCACTAATATTATTTGTGGTTTGTACTGCACAATTTGCCCTAGCTCAAGATTCTACTGAGACACCTTCAGTATCGATTTGGAAAAAAAGCTGGGTAGCAAATTTAAATGGAAGTCAGGCTCAGTATTCTAACTGGAGTGGTGGTGGAGTTAACTCTGTTGCAGCAACCGCTTCTACTGTTTTTAGTGCTCATTATAAAAAAGATAAATTTGGCTATAAAACAGATGTGAATTTAAAATATGGTCAAACTAGAATAGATTGGAATTCTGTTCAAAAGACAGACGATTTAATCCGTTTTACTAATAAAGCGGAATATTTTTTCGCTAATGAAGCATGGTCATCGTTTGCTGAGCTTGATTTTAAAACGCAATTCGATCAGGGTTTTAACAATGATAATGTTCTTGTTTCAAATTTCTTTGCTCCAGCTTTTTTTCAAGAAGGGCTGGGAATTTCATACAAACCTACCGAAAAATTTAGTGCTGAAGCTGGCTTAGCCTTAAAACAAACTATTGTTTCTGATACAAGCTTAAGTAACTATTATGGTGTTGATACGGGTAAGTCTTTCAGAAATGAAGGGGGTATTAGTCTTGCATTAAAGTATAAAACACCTATTATGGAGAATACAACGTATGCAGGTAGTTTAGAAACTTTTACGAATGTTCAAACTCATTTAATTAATCGTAGTGACTTTTTGTTTTCAAATGAGATTAATGGTAAAATCAATGATTTCTTAAGTGCGAATATTCAATTTGCTGTAATGTATGATCGAGATTTCAATAATAAATTGCAGATTAAACAAGTTCTTGCATTAGGAATAAATGTAGTATTATTGTAATTTTTTTTAAAGATTTAGCTTTCTATTTCTAGGTTTTAAAAAGAATGAGTCTAATTCTTGATTCACCCTTGATTTCTGATTTTCTGTTATAGAAAGGGTTTAAATCAAAAAAAAACTCATTTAGTTGACAAATCGTTTCTATGCAAAGTTTAATCTTATGAGTACATTCCGAAAAGTTGTGTTTAGCAAACTATTCGGCAGATTCTTAGTATTTAGAGGGGTGTAAATCGACAGAATCGACTTTTTGGAGTGGACTCATCTTATTGAAAAAAAGAAACAGTGTAAACCTAAAATCGAGTTGAAAGTTGGTTGACATATTGAGTTTGGGATTAGTAGCATGGGAACAGTTTTTTTACCATTTTTATTTATTTCACATCCCGAATTCTGGTTAGTAGGCAATAGTACTTGAAATGTAAAATCTTCGTTCAGCTCGAAAAACGTTTAGTTTTGTATATTCGTCTGAAAAAAGTAATACAGAGAAAATGAAGTATTCAGCTTATAATGATCTTTTACAAAACGCATTACATGATTTAGACAAATGGCGTTCTTCTTTTGGTGAGTTTCAATCAGAAGTTACAAATATGGATAAAATGAGTCAGATTATCCATGATTTAACAAATCGGCTCAAAGGAAATTATCCATTTCATCATCCTTCTTACGCAGGGCAGATGCTCAAACCTCCACATCCTATAGCTTGGATTGCTTATAGTTTAGCTGCAACAGTAAATCCGAATAATCATGCTTTAGACGGAGGACCGCCAACTTCAATAATGGAAAAAGAAGTAACAGCAAAAATGGCAAAAATGGTTGGATATGCCAAATATTTGGGTCATTTGAGTTCATCAGGGACGTTTGCAAATCTTGAGGCACTTTGGGTTTTATCACAAACCTTACCCAAAGGGAAAAGAATAGCCTATTCAAGTCAAGCGCATTATACTCATGAGCGAATTTGTAATGTTCTTCATATTCCTACTATTAAAATACCTGTGATACAAAATGGAGAGTGGGATTGGGAGTTTATTGATTTGCACAAAGAGGAAATTGGCGCTTTTGTAGTAACAATGGGAACTACGGGAATGGGGATTATTGAGCCCTTGGAAAAAGTGTTAAAATTCAAGGAAAAACAATTCGTAAAAATTCATATTGATGCAGCGTATGGAGGATTTTTTAAGCTCATTCAGGATGATTTACCTTCTAAAAATCACTGGGAATTGATGTCTGAGGCTGATAGTATAGTTATCGATCCTCATAAACATGGATTACAATCTTATGGTTGCGGTTGTGTGCTATTCAAAGATCCCAAAGTTGGTTACCTATACAAGCATGATTCACCTTACACTTATTTTTCATCGGATGAGTTACATCTTGGTGAAATTAGTTTAGAATGTTCAAGAGCTGGAGCATCTGCTGCAGCTTTTTGGGCTACACTTGAACTTTTCGAGTTAACAAAATCAGGATTGGGTTCTATAATTCAGCTTTGTAGACAAGCAGCCTTGAAATTTGCAACTGAAATTCAGGAAGAAAATAATTATGGATTAGTATGTGATCCTGAGCTCGATATTGTTGTTTATTACCCTTTGAGTGCAAAATCGGCTTCGGAATTAAGTGATTTAAGCCGAAAATTGTTTAATTATGGAATGAAATTGCCTGCTGATGAAGGTTTTCATCTTAGTTTGTTTACGATTGATTCTGCTTTAATTAAAGCTCAAAGTGTTGATTTTGTTTGTGATACGAATCAAACAGTTGTTTTGCGTTCAGTATTTATGAAACCTGAACAGCTGGAGTTTATACCTGAATTAGTTCGGCGTTTGAATTCTGCAAGTCAAAATTAGAGACTTAAGTCTCTTTCTTTGCATTTTAGCACGAGAGTTTACTCTCGCGCTAAATGTGCTAAGTTGCAATAAATTTAAAAAATTAAATATCGAAATGAATACCTTGGGCTAGAGGAAGATTTGTTCCCCAATTTATGGTATTTGTTTGTCTTCTCATGTAGGCTTTCCAAGCATCAGAACCAGATTCTCTTCCGCCACCGGTTTCTTTTTCTCCACCGAATGCTCCGCCGATTTCTGCACCACTTGTTCCGATGTTGATATTTGCAATACCACAATCAGAGCCGAAGTGAGATAAGAATTGTTCAGCTTCGCGCATGTTTAATGTAAACATAGATGAACTTAAACCTTGAACTACGCCGTTTTGAATAGCAAGGGCCTCTTCTAAGCTTGAATAGCTCAATAAATATAAGATTGGTGCGAATGTTTCGTTCTGAACCATTTCGTATTCATTTTTTGCAATACAAATGGCTGGTTTTACATACGTTCCGCTTTCATAACCTGCTCCTGTAAGAACTTCGCCTCCTGTTACAATTTCGCCACCTTCTTCAACTAATTTTTTTAGTGCATTTTGCATCATTGTAACAGCGTCTTTATCGATAAGTGGCCCGACTAAATTTCCTTGTTTCAAAGGACTTCCAATAGTTGCACTTTTATAAATTTTGGTTAATCGATCTTTTACCTCTTCGAATTTACTTTCATGAATAATTAAACGGCGAGTACTTGTGCAACGCTGTCCACACGTTCCAATAGCTCCAAAAACGGTTGCAAGTAAAGCCATATCAATATCTGCCTGTTCGGTAATAATTATGGCATTATTTCCACCTAATTCTAAAATGGTTTTTCCTAAACGTGAACCAACAACTTGAGCCACTTGCTTACCCATTCTAATTGAACCAGTTGCTGAAATTAAAGGAACTCTTGAATCTGAAGTCATCCATTCACCAACAGATCTGTCGCCATTAACTACAGAAAATACACCTTCGGGTACGTTATTTTCTTTAAGTACGTTTTTGATGATATTAGCACAAGCAACGGAACATAGAGGAACTTTTTCGGATGGTTTCCAGATAACCACATCACCACAGACAGCAGCAAGCATGGCATTCCAGCTCCAAACAGCAACAGGGAAATTGAAAGCGGAGATAACTCCTACAATTCCAAGAGGATGATATTGTTCGTACATGCGGTGCATTGGGCGTTCAGAATGCATAGTTAAGCCATATAATTGACGTGATAAACCAACGGCAAAATCACAAATATCAATCATTTCTTGAACTTCGCCCAAGCCTTCTTGATAGATTTTACCCATTTCAAAAGAAACTAAATAACCTAAAGCTTCTTTGTGGTTTCTAAGTTCGTTCCCAATTTGACGAACAATTTCACCGCGTTGTGGCGCAGGCATCATTCGCCATGTTTTAAATGCTTCTTGAGCTTTATCAACAACTTGTTCATATTCTTCCTTTGTTGTTATGCTCACGCTACCGATTAAAGATCCGTCAACGGGTGAGTAAGAATGGATTAACTGATTGTTTGTTGGAGAAGATTGAACGCCAGTAAAAGTTCCTGGATTGACTTTTTCTAAGCCAAGTTCTTCAAGATAATTCATATAAATGGATAAATTTGGTGAAAAAAACGAGTCAAATTGAATTCAATTTGAACTAAAAATACTGCTCAAAGATACAAAAAAACGCTTTCAGATTGTGTAATTATCGTTTGGTTGCATTTGTTTTAGAAAGATTCTTTATAAATGGATTTATGTAAATTTGGATTTCTTTCAAAAAATTTAAACTAGCTTGATTTATACGAAAACGGATTACTTAGATTGACTCATCACAAGGCTGAGATTCCGGGTCAAAGCACGGGATGATGTTTTTTAAATTGAAAAAACTAATAACCTTTATAAATACAATTTTGTTCGGAGAAAAAGATTAGGGAAAATGCGGGTTCTTTTAAACATAGTTTGATTATTTAATTCTGCTCTAAATTCATCAGGAACATCAATATACCATTGGTTTCTTAAATACTGCATTTGCAACCATCCATCTAAGCTGATTTCCCCGTATTTCGAAGAAAGCCATTTAATATTGATAGTTGGGCCCCATTGTAGCGTTTGTTGGGTTCCAGTTGTAAACCGAGAAAAGGGGATAGTAGCTGTTTCTAAACCTAAGCGAACAATCGTTGCTGGAATGTAATCATCTTTCACAAAAACTCGAAAACCTAAAATTATAAACGATTGTTTTTTTATGAATTCAATCGAAGTTTCCAAACGTGTTGTTGTTAAGGTGTCAATTGGAGTTTCTGAGAACTCATCCCAAAATAATTGTCCAATTACCAATTGATTTCGAGAAAATTGAAAATTAGTAACCCAGTTTTTTGAAAATTCCCAGCGAATTTCATGTGATAAACCCCATTCTCTCGAAGACTGATCTCTAATTGTTCCATCACGATTTTCAAAATCAAAAACAGTGTAATTCGCTCGTACTAAAAATTGATTCGTAAACCTGATTGATTCATTCGGAAGCCACGTTAAGCTAGGTTGTAAACGAATCGATCTTCGCCAGTTATTTTCTAAACTACGTTGGCTGAATAAAAACACACGATGATAAGCTTCCCCAGAAAGAAGTAAAGATGTCTGAAAGGCATTAGAACGTTGATAAACATGTTGAATTTCAGCTGCTAAATATAATTCATCACGATCATCAAAATTGGTTTCAGGAGTGTCGAAACGTAGAATAGATGCCGAAGAATTGAGATTTAAACGTTGTGAGTCGGAAATTTGCTGTTCGTGTTTAGAAAAAGCTTCAAGTAAACTTTGGTCAAAAAAAGTATTCCGTAATTGTTCATTTCTGCGTGTTAAAATCTCATCCGTAATATTAAGGGTATTTGTGATTTGAGCGTCTAGGGCTGAAACTGAAAAACGAGAACCGAATTGGCCATTCATTTCGTCTCCTGAGTAGTTTATTTGAGCGGTACTTTCAAATTCTTGGCGTGAATATTCTGTATCAATTAAGGTATTTTCGGTTTCCTCGGTTAAGGGTATATTTTTGAAATTTCTTACATTGAGAAGAGAATTGACAAAAAATGAAAATTGTAACGACTTCGATAATTTAGTTTCTAATTGGAGACCAAAATTGGTGCTGTCGCTTAAAACTTTTTCAATAATATTGGTGATATCTCGATTAAAAAAACTATTAGGTTGATAACTATCGCGCTGATTAAATGAATAACCGCCATTTAACGTTAGGCGAAGTTGAGGATTTAAATAACTTGTTTGAGTTTTTATAAAATGATGTTGAAAAGATCGTGGAGCCAAATCAGCAAAATGGATTCCTGCTGAAAAATCGGATATAAAATCATCGCTCAATTTTAATTGTTGAACACTAGCATTTAAAGAACCTGTTACGCCATTATCTGTACGGCTACTTCGAGTATCAGAACTCCACCCAATTGATGGTTGAATCGTAAAATTTTTCTGTTGCCATCGAATGCCACTTTTAACATCAAATGTGGTCACTTTTGTATTTGTAAAAGAATAATAATTAGCAAGTGATGTAAAATTTAACGTGGGACTAAGCATAAATTCATACCAAGATTGGGTAGTTATTTCATCTTGAACATTTTGAGGGTTTCCATTGAATAAAAATAATCGGTTTGATAATTGAGCAGTATAGCCAAAATTAAAATTCGATTTTTTTAAATCCCATGAAGATCGGTAAGAAGAATTAAAATTATCTAACTCCCGTTTGAAATCGGTAAAGGACTCAATACCATATCCAAGAGCCTGTGCTGAACTTTTATTAAAAATTGCAGGCTGAATACATAAAAAAAGTAATAGAAAGAGATTAATTTTCAAGAAAACGCTTTGTTGAATCCGTTTGAATCAATATACTAAAAGTATGCACTTCTCAGCCTTGCCAAAAGCTAAACTTACACTCTTACGAAAAATCCAACAGAAAAAATACCGATATGAGTTCCAACTCTATATGGCAGAAGGTTATCGATTGGTTTCAGAGTTTCTTATTACATCACCTGAGTCGATAGAGTTTATCATTGTTGAAGAAAACTCAAAATATGAATTAAAACATGACTTTGTTTTCGAATTAAGCACTGCAGAAATTAAAGAATTTACAGAAACTCAGCATTCACAAGGAATAATTGCTGTTGTGAAGATGCCAAAAGTTCGTGATACTGTAGAATTACTTCAAAATGCAAAGCTTATAGTCGTTTGTGATGCCGTTCAAGATCCTGGTAATTTAGGAACAATAGTTAGAAATGCACTTTGGTTTGGTGCAGATGCACTTATTTTGGGAGATGGAACAGTTGATTTATACAACCCAAAAACAATTCGTAGTTGCATGAGTTCTCTGGTTTCGATTTCAATAAGTCAACTTAATTTAGATTCATTTTTTGAACGTGCCGAATCTCTTGGATTTCAAACCTATTTATTTAGACTAGCTTCAGATTCTGTTGATTTAAATAAAGTTAAGTTTACAGAAAAAGCGCTGTTAGTTATTGGCAATGAAGGAAATGGGATTCAAGAATCTTTAGTGAAATCTGGTCGCACAACGGTTTTAATTCCTGATTTTTCAAATGGAAAGACAGAAAGTTTAAATGCATCGGTGGCATCAGGCATAGCATTATATGAATATAGAAATCAACATATACAAAAAACACTCAACCAAAATAATAATCTCGAATGCCTAGAAAAGTAAGAAAAATCTTTGTTCTTGATACATCAGTACTATTACACGACTATAATTCCATTTTAAATTTTCAAGAACATGATGTTGCCATACCGATTGTGGTTTTAGAAGAAATCGATCATTTTAAAAAAGGGAATACACTTGTAAACATGCACGCAAGAGAATTTATCCGCCAAATGGATAAACTATCCGATCATAATATGTTGAATAAGTGGGTTCCATTAAATGGATCAAAAAAAGGAAAAATAAAAGTAATTCGAGACACAAAACCTGAAAAGAGTGCTTCAGATGCTTATGAATCCGATAAAAATGATAATCGAATTCTGAATGCTGTAATGAATCTTAAAGAAGAATTTAACAATAGACAGGTAGTTTTAATAACAAAAGACATCAATTTGCGAGTGAAAGCAAGAGCACTTGAAATTGAAGCCGAAGATTATGAAACGGGAAAAGTTAAAAATCCAGATCACCTCGATATTGGTTATAAAGATTTAAAACTAAAATCTTCTGAATTAATAGATGCGCTTTATGCAGAAAATGCTGTTCTAGCACAAAACTATATGGAAGATATTCCTAAAGCGAATCAATACTTTATATTTCAAAGTGGGAGTAAATCAGCTTTAGCCTTTTACAATAAAAAAACAAAGCACTTAGAACTCATAACAAAATCGACAGCTTACGGAATTACACCAAAAAATGCCGAGCAAACTTTTGCCCTACATGCAATTCTTCACGAAGATATTCGCTTAGTTAGTTTGTCAGGTTCTGCGGGAACTGGAAAAACATTATTAGCTTTGGCTGGTGCTTTGCAAAACAGAACTGTATATCGTCAGATATTTATTTCAAGACCAATAATTCCATTGAGTAACAGAGACATAGGTTTCCTACCTGGCGATGTAAAGCAAAAAATTAACCCTTACATGCAACCTCTTTGGGATAATCTTGAATTCATTAAAAGTCAATTTAAAGAAACAGATAAAGAGTATAAGCGAATTCGGGATATGGTTGCTCAAGATAAAATTCAAATTGCTCCACTTGCTTATATACGAGGCAGAACCATATCTAATATATTATTTATAGTTGATGAGGCTCAAAATTTAACGCCACATGAAATTAAAACTATCATAACTAGGGCAGGTGATAACACTAAAATTATATTTACAGGAGATATATTTCAAATAGATACACCTTATTTAGACTCTCAATCAAATGGATTATCACACCTAATTTCAAGAATTTCAGATCATCCTTTGCACGCACATATAAATCTAAAAAAAGGCGAACGTTCTGAATTAGCGAATTTGGCGAGTAAATTATTGTAAACTTTTATTGGGTTAACAGGATGCAATACAGGTGCTTATAATCTTAGTCTTATTTTGAAATCAATACCTGCTTAAATGGCAAGAAAAGCATAATTGAAGCGTTTCTTATAAAGGTAGAGAATATTGCTCATTTGGATTTACAATAAGTTATTGTAGTCTGAAGTAATAGATAAAATGGTATCTTTCACAAATATTAGTTTAACATTTAAGAGATAGAAATAATGAATATTGGAATGGTTTGTTACCCCACGTATGGCGGTAGCGGCGTTGTTGCTACAGAATTGGGAAAAGGATTGGCGGAAAAAGGACATAAAGTTCATTTTATGAGTTACGCAAAACCTATGCGACTCAATGAGTTTCAGGCAAATATTATGTATCATGAGGTATCTGTAAATGCGTATCCATTATTTGAATATCCACCTTACGATTTAGCATTAGCTTCTAATATTGTCGATTTAGTGAAGTATGAAAATCTTGATTTAATTCATGTTCATTATGCCATTCCTCACACAACATCAGCTTATTTAGCAAAACAAATCTTAGGTGAGCGTGGCAAGCATATTCCATTAATTACAACTTTACACGGAACGGATATTACCGTCGTAGGAAGTTCTCCAAGTTATTTACCAGTTGTGAACTTTAGTATCAATCAAAGTGATGGAGTTACTGCTGTTTCTGAATACTTAAAAGAAGAGACTTATTCACGGTTTGAGATTAATAATGAAATTAGAGTAGTTCCAAATTTTGTAGATATTGAGCGTTTTCAACATTCTGATAAAAATCATTTCAAAAAAGCAATTTGCCCAAATGGGGAATTTATAATTGCTCACGTATCAAATTTTAGAAAAGTAAAACGTGTTGAAGACTGTGTTCGTGTATTTCGCAAAGTCCTAGATTCAGGTATAAAAGCAAAATTATTATTAGTTGGTGATGGACCAGAACGTGAATCTGTTGAAGCACTTTGTCGTGAATTAGGAACGTGTCAACATACCTTAATGTTGGGAAAACAGGAAAAAATTGAAGAAATGCTGTCTATTACCGATGTTTTCTTATTACCATCGGCTTCTGAAACGTTTGGATTAGCAGCTTTGGAAGCAATGAGTTGTAAAGTTCCTGTTGTTAGTTCAAATATTGGTGGTATTCCAGAATTAAATGTTCACGATGAAACTGGTTATTTGTGCAATTTAGGCGATGTTGATGCTATGGCAGATTACACGGTTCAAATTTTAAGTAATGAAGATCTAAAAGCAAGATTATCGAAAAATGCTCGAAAACATGCCGAAACCTTTGAAATAACACACATTATTTCACAGTATGAAAATTATTATGAGGAAGTTTCTGAGAATTTACAACGAAAACTAAAAGAAAAAGAATATCCAAATCTAATTTGACAAGTTCATGATCAGAGAATTCTAATTTTTGCATAAATCCCTATTTATGAAGACATTTCTTAATGTTCAAAATTTGGAATCGAAGAAAAATACAAGTGTAATTCACTAAAAAATTATTGCATTTTTAGGAATTCTTCTTACATTTAAGTGAAGATTTCAGCACTCCACAAAATTCTACTTGGTTGTCCTTCTTACTTCAACGTTAAATGGCCTTTACTTTTAGCATCTTTTGTCTGTCTGTCTTCTCTCAAAACAACCAAATAATTATCTTTCTTTTATTTCATGAACATTTACATATCAAATCTCAGCTACAGCATTGAAAGCAATGACTTATCTGAGTTATTCGAAGAATACGGACAAGTTACATCCGCAAAAGTAATCACCGATCGCGAAACAGGCCGCTCACGTGGTTTTGGATTTGTTGAAATGGCTAACGACGAAGAAGGTCAAAAAGCTATTGACGAGTTAAATCAAGCTGAATATGATGGAAAAGTTATTTCTGTTGCAGTTGCTCGTCCAAAAACTGAAGGTGATCGCGGACCTCGTCGTAGCTTCGGCGGCGGCGGCGGTGGAAATCGTGGTGGCAATGGCGGCGGTGGATACCGTGGCGGCGACCGTGGTGGTGATCGTCCTGCAGGTGGTGGGGGTTATCAGCCACGCGAAAGAAGAAGCAACTACTAAGCGTAGATTTTCTTTTCAAACAAATTGATAAAGGCTGTTCCAATTGGGACAGCTTTTTTTTTGGAAATGATTTTTGAGTAGGGAAAAATCAGTCTTATTAATAAGATTATTCGGATGGATTTTTTAGAGAATTTTGGGGAAATAACATATTTGGAAAATTGAATCTTTATTTCATTAACTAGGGCTAGTTATCAGGTTTAAAGTCAATTCTCTTTTGAAATCCAATACTTGGTTTTCAAAGGTAAGCTTCTTGTTTCAATCTGAGGGATAAGTGTGATATATGTAATAATTACCTATTTATATGTAAGGGTTCCAAATGCTTAACAGTCTACTTTAGTAAAATAGAAAAAGCTTCGATGGAGCTTAAAAAACAACCTGTATGAAAGAGCTAGGTTTAGTTCTTGGTGATTTTTCATGCTAAGCTATTGATATCAAACAGATTCAAACACGGTTGTATAACACATTGAGACGAAAATAGTATGTTAAGAGTAAAGAAAGAAGGAGCAATCCTTGATATTACAGATCGCGATTTTGAAAATGAAAGCGTATTAAATCCTGCAGTAATTAAGGTTGGTGATACGGTTCATATGTTTTATCGCGCTGTGAGAAAAGGAAATCATTCGACTATTGGTTATTGTAAACTTGATGGACCAATGACCGTAAGTCATCGTGATAATGTCCCACTAATTTCACCTGAATTTGAGTATGAATCTCGTGGTGTGGAAGATGCTAGAATAGTAAACATAGATGGACTTTATTATTTAACGATGACATCTTATGATGGTACTAATGCTTTAGGGTCATTGCTAACTTCAACAAATTTAAAGGATTTTGAACGCCATGGGATTATTGTACCTCAAATTACTTACGATGAATTTCATAGATTGGCTGAAAGCAATATTAAAGTAAATAAAAAGTATAAACGATTTCATATTCAAAATAACACTGATGAAAGAAATAAAACACCAATTCTTTTATCTGATAAAAATGTTATGTTTTTTCCGAGAAAGATTGATGGCAAGTTTTATTTTCTTCATAGAATACGCCCAGATATTCAAATAGCATGTGTTGAAGATATTAAGGATTTAGGCAAAGATTTTTGGGATGACTATTTAATGCATTTTGATAAACACATTCTTATGACGCCTAAATACGATCACGAAATCAGTTATATCGGTGGAGGTTGTCCACCAATTGAAACAAAAGACGGATGGCTTCTCATTTACCATGGCGTACATGATTCTTTACATGGCTATGTGTATTCTGCTTGTGCGGCACTATTAGATCTCAACGATCCTACAAAAGAAATTGCAAGATTGCCATATCCCTTATTTAAACCGGAATTTGAGTGGGAACTCAAAGGAGAGGTGAATAATGTCGTATTCCCAACTGGTACTGCACTTTTTGGTGATCAACTTTACATTTATTACGGAGCTGCGGATACACGCATCGCTGTAGCTTCGGTAAGTATAAGCGAATTAACTGAAGAACTCCTACTGCACAGTGTATGAAAAATAATGAATTATTAATCGTAAGTTCTTTTCCTCCAAGGAAATGTGGAATTGCAACCTTCAGTCAGGATTTGATAAATGCCATTGAAGACAAGTATATAGATGGCTTTGAAATTAAAATCTGTGCCTTGCAAAAGGAAGATTCCGACGTGGTTTATCCAAATCAGGTGTCCTATATTCTGAATACTTGGATTCGGGAAGAATATGCAAAAATAGCTGAGTTAATAAACCTTGATAAGAATATTAAGCTCATTTATTTGCAGCATGAATTTGGACTTTATGGTGGAGAATATGGGGAATATGTTTTAGACTTTCTGAAAACAGTTCAAATACCAGTTATTACAACATTTCATACTATTCTTTCAAATCCTACTAATGAAAGAAAGAATGTCGTTCAAAAGATTTCAGAGTTTTCAAAAAAAGTTATAGTAATGACGAAGCTTTCTGCTAAAATTCTGAAATCGGATTATCAAATAGATGAAGATAAAATAGTTGTTATACAGCACGGCACTCATTTAACAAATGCACGCAAAGAATTTAACCGACAAAAGGTACCTTTTCCAGACAAAACTATTTTAGCAACTTTCGGCTTGATTAGTGAAGGGAAAAGTATTGAAACAGCATTAAAGGCTTTACCAAGAATTTGTGAACAATTTCCAGAAGTACTTTATCTGATTATCGGTAAAACACATCCTGAGGTTTTAGTTCATGAAGGAGAAAAGTATAGAGATTATCTTAAAGCTCTAATTGTTCAGCTAAAAATAGAAAAACATGTTCTGTTTGTTAATAAGTACTTATCGCTTCCGATTCTTCTTGAATATCTAGAGCGAACAGATATCTATCTTTTTACTTCAAAGGATCCGCAACAAGCCGTAAGTGGCACTTTGGCTTACTCCATGTCTGCAGGTTGTCCTGTTATTTCCACTCCGATTCCCCATTCATTAGAACTCTTAGATGGAGCCGGAATTAACTTCGACTTTCAGAATCACGAACAATTGGCCGACGCAGCAATTTTGATGCTTGGCAATCCTACTATGATGGCTGAAATGCAAATGAATGCTTTGCATAAAATTAGTCCTACAGCTTGGCAAAACGCCGCCATTTCATACATGGAATTAGCTAAATCCGAGTTAGAAATGGAAGATTTTAAATTGGATTATAAATTACCAGCCATTTCTATAGATCAAATAAAAAGAATGACTACCGATTTTGGCTTAATCCAATTTTCAAGAATTGCTGAGCCAGATGTATCAACAGGCTACACCATTGATGATAATGCTAGAGCTTTGATTGCATTAACGAAGAATTTTGGGCTTACTGGTAATTTTGAAGATTTACATTCAATCAATACCTATCTAGAATATATTCTTTTCTGCCAGCAAGCAGATGGTTCTTTTCTGAATTATGTGACTATTAATCAGGAATTTTCGCAACAGAATATTGGTGAAAACTTGGAAGATGCAAATGGAAGGGCAATTTGGGCATTAGGAGAGTTTCTGTCTTTACAGCATGTAATCAGTTTGCACTTACAAAATAAAGCAGATGAGGCTTTTCAAAAAACGATTCCTGTTATCCTGAAATTACAATCGCCAAGAGCTATTTCCTTCTGTATCAAAGGCTTGTATTATTATTATCAATTGAAGAAAGATCCGAAAACATTAGAAATAATTACTCAATTGGCTGATAATCTGATTTCAAAATACCGCGAGATTTCTAATAAAAACTGGGAATGGTATGAACCTTATTTGACGTATGCGAATGCGGTTTTACCAGAGGCCATGTTACTTGCAGGCAAATGCACCAATAGAGAACTTTATAAAGAAACGGCAAAAAAAACCTTCGATTTTCTTTTAAAAACGACTCATGTTGATGGTCAGCTTTCGGTGATTTCTAACATTGGTAGACATTATGAAGGTCAGGTAAAAAAGCCTTATGGAGAGCAACCTATTGAAATAGCTTATACCGTTTTGGCATTAGATACTTTTTATGATGAATACAAAAGTGCAGGCTATTTAACTATGATGCGATCTGCATTTAATTGGTTTTTGGGAGAAAACCATTTACACCAAATTATTTACAACCCTTGTACAGGAGGTTGTTATGATGGATTAGAAGAGTTTCATGTTAATTTAAATCAGGGAGCAGAATCAACAATTAGTTATTTGTTGGCTAGACTCATTATGGAAAAGTATAGCTGATTCATAAGCAAACTAGTTTCCCAAAACAGCTCCTATCACAATCAAATAAAAAGAGACGCTATGAAAATACAAATCAACACAGACAATAATTTAGACTTGCATGAAGAATATGCTCAACAACTGGAATCTTCATTAGCTGAAAATTTAAGCCGGTTTAGTGATCATATCACAAGACTTGAAGTTCACCTTTCCGATGAGAATGGAAATAAAGAATCGAAAGGTGATAAAAAATGTATGCTTGAAGCTAGACTAAAAGGAAAACAGCCAATTGCGGTATCTACATCAGCCGATACATATGACCAAGCAGTAGATAATGCTACGGATAAGCTTACAGCATCGCTTCATACCATAATGGGGAAGTCGCAAAATTACTAACAAAATTGTGTCGTTGAGACCATGCTTTCTAAGCTATAATCCTATTTGCGTTTGCAATAGTGAGTGTTGCACAACTCAATACGTGCCGTCATGTGGCTTTCACAGTGCCTTCGGTATCGTTGACACTCTCAAGACGCCGCGAAGCGAAAAACAAGACAGATAAAAATATTAAGTCAAAAGCTTAAACTAAGAAGGAAAGTGAATTATCATGAAAAATGAAAACAACAAATTAAGATTTCAGCTCAAACTAAATAACACTAAAAAAGAGCAAGATCTACCTGGCTATCCATTGTATTCGAAAGAAGAAGATGTTTACAATATGTTGGAAAAAGAAGGCGAAATCAATCCTGAAGATATTTCTAAACTAAAATCACCCAACGAAAAGCCTGGAAGTAAGAACGAAAAAAGTTTCGAAGAGGATGTATCAGGAAGTGATTTAGATGTACCTGGATCTGAACTAGACGATAAGCAAGAGAAAGTTGGTAGCGAAGATGAGGAAAATAATTATTACAGTTTGGGTGGCGATGCTCATAATGATTTAGAAGAAGAAAAAGGGTCATAAATTTAAATTGACTCAAGGTTAAAGTGAAAATGATGCTTGAAAAAACAAAGATACAATTGGTGGATAATGGCAAGTCGTTTTAAAACATTGGCTTGAGTGATTTTTTTTATTGTAAAAGTCAAAAATAAGTGTGATTTATGTAATATTTACAAATTTATATGTAACAACCTTTTTGATTTTTATGGGCACATTAAGGATGTGATAATGATATCGCACAGAACCGTCAGTTTGAGTTTGTGCAAAAAATACAAAGGTAATAGATAACTAGTTTATTCGGTGAAATTAGAAACACATCTAATAGAATCAGTACAATAGTATTCAAAGAAGAGTGCAAACAAAAAAACAATGTGTGAATTGAGTTACACATTCAAGTAAAAACCTAGGATTGGTGAATTTGAAAATATTAACAAATGTTTTCAAACATTCATTACTAAAGTTGAGGTTAAAAAAATGGTGTTCAAAGGAATTGTCAAAGATGATCAGAAGATCATCATACAAGAAGAAGCATTCGTGGAAGGACGATAGCTTTAGGAAATAGTCCAAATCTTTAGCAGGAAATCTTTGGTTACCCCATCCAACAAAAAAGATAGAAAAGCAAAGGCTTAAAGCTCTTGTTTATATATCGCGTTAAAACTCAAAATCGAGTAATAAACGTTTGTTCACGTTTTAAAAAAAACATATATGAAAACTTATACAATACCGAATCTTAAAAAGAGATTTAATATTTTATTATCAGCTGTTCCTTTTGCGCTGGTGATGATTCTAACTTTAAACATTGCTGCATTTGCTCAGCCAGCCGCTCCTGTACTTTTTCAACCTTCAAATACGATAGAAGGCTATCCTCACAGCGTAAATATGGTTTGGATTAGTTCTTTAACAGCAACAAGTTATCAAGTTCAGGTTTCTGATCAGATTGATTTTAGTACCACGTTTTTTGATGAATCAGCAATTGTTGATACTTCGAAATTTGTACCTGGATTAGATTTTGCAACAACATACTATTGGAGAGTTCGTGGAACAGACGGAGTTCTTGAAGGTGATTTTTCTGATGCATTTACATTCAACACATGGGCAGAAATTTCTGCTGGTCCAGATCCTATAGTTCTTGGAGAATCAGAACGTTTCGCAATTTTGGCTCATACTGCTATTACGAATGTCCCTGGCTCCGCAATTAAAGGCGATATTGGACTTAGCCCAACTGCTGGTTCATTTATAGGAGTAACTCAAGAACAAGTTACAGGTTCTACATTTACCGTTGATGCTACAGGTCCAGAAGGATCAATTGCATCTGTAGCAATGCTTACTGTTGCCAAACTTCATTTAACAACAGCATACAATGATGCTGCTGGTAGAACTCTAAGTCCAATTGGAATATCTGGAAATTTAGGTGGACAAACACTTTTTCCAGGTTTGTATAAATCAACAGGAACATTGGAAATTACAGCCGGTGATTTAACTCTTGATGCTGGTGGAAATGCAGATGCTGTTTGGATTTTCCAGGTTGCTACTTCATTTAACATGACATCTGGTCGCCAAGTATTTTTGATTAATGGTGCTAATGCTGCCAATATATTTTGGCAAGTTGGTTCAATGGCTACTTTTGGAACAACCGCTGTTATGAAAGGAACGGTAATGGCAGGAACGCAATTAACTTTTGCAACCGGTGCCACACTCGATGGTAGAGCTTTGGCTTTAACTGCCGATGTAACGCTTCAATCAAATGTGATAAACAGACCAATAACAGGTGCAATAACTTCATTAACTGGAACAGAAGGCTGGAGAATTTTGTCATCTCCTTATAATGAGCTTAGATTTACAGAACTACTAGATCCAATTTGGACACAAGGACCACTGAATTCCGACGATCCAAGTACTATTGAAAATCCTGTTGCATCAAATGTGTTTAGTTACACCGAAGATCTTCTGGGCGATCAAGATGCTGGTTTTGAATCAGTTGCAGATCTTAACGACATGATGGTTTCAGGAAAAGGATATGCTGTATTTGTTTACTCAGATGCAAATGGTCTTTCAACTCTAGGAAATGCAGGTTTCCCACAAATGTTGCAAACAATTGGTAACTCAAATGGAACTCCTTTCGTTTTTCCAGTAACATTTACAGACAATGCTTCTGAAGCTGGTGATGGATGGAATCTTGTTGGAACACCATCAACCAATGATTTGGATTGGGCTGATGTTACTAAAACCAACATGAATCTAAATGCCTATTTGTATGATTCAAATACAAGTTCTTGGGTATTTGCAGATGGAAATGGAACTGGTGATGTATCTGATACAATTGCGCCTTATGTTGGATTCTTTGTAAAAGCCACAGCAATAGCTCCTGTATTAACAACACCTTTAGTTGCTAAATCAAGGGTGACTTTACAATCTGTACCAAATCCAATATTCAGACTTAAAGCTGTAAACAATGAATTAGCGTCTTCATTTTCTGTTCTATTTTCATCGGATGCGATGCTAGGAATGGATAATAGTGATGCTTATGCACTTACTTCTCTTGGCCAAAAGTTTATCAATGTAGCTTCTCCATTAGATGGTGTGATGTTATCTCGTCAAGCGATTCCAGCAGACTTTGAAGGTTCCATTGAATTACCATTAGACATTAGTTCTAATGTTTTAGGCGATATAAGGCTTGCTCCGTCATTCGAAAATATTCCATCTGATTGGTCAATGACATTGGTAAATAATTCGAACGAACAAAGAATAAATCTTCGTGAAGTTGGGAGTTTTATCCATACTGCAACAACAACACAGAAAGCTGTTCCAAAGAAAGATCGTTTGCTAAATGGTTCTCCAATTGTGCAAACAGCAAATGGTGAAGTATCAAATTACACGTTGATTATTAAGAGAGAAACAACAACATCTGTAGAGTCGGAAATTCTCCCAAAAATGTTTGCTCTAGAACAAAACTATCCTAATCCGTTCAATCCAACAACAACCATTCATTTTGATGTTGCCAGCAATTCAAATATAACACTTCAAGTTGTTGATATTACAGGTCGTTTAGTCGAAACACTAGTGAATGAAGTTAAAACTCCTGGATCATACTCTGTTTCGTGGAATGCTTCAAACATGGCAAGTGGAATGTACTTATTGCGCATGCAAACGAACAACGGAGTACTTACACAAAAAATGACTTTGATTAAATAATAACATCCAAAAAACACACTATTATGAAAATTTATCTCATCGTTTTTCTCGTTATTGCGTTCGTTTTTTTACTAACGTTCACTTTATCTGCTCAACCACCTCCAATGTTACCTCAAGATCCGCAGCAATCTCCAATTGATGGAGGATTAACACTATTAGCAGCGGCGGGTGGAGCTTATGCTTGGAAAAGATTTAGAAATAAATCCGCATAATCCAGAATAGCTTCAAATAGCCCAACCCTGTATCAAATCTTTGATACAGGGTTTTTTTATGTCTAAAAAATGGATGCGAAATAGTATGAAAATGTAGTGTTAAGCTCACACTCATACTATACGCCGAGTTAGTACTTCGTGGTTCTCCGAATCGTGTAAGAGCAAGGAATGATTTTTTTTTAAAGCAAAGTCATGTCGACCGAAGATGAGCCAAAGAATTAAGCCAAAAGCAAGAACCACGAACGAATCGGAGTGGAGAGATCTTCGAAATAAAATGAGAACTGAGTAACGTAACGTTCATTGCTATTGACTCAACCCGTATTAAAGCGGAAGATTCCTCGACTCCGCTCGGGATAACTTTTTTTTTTAAAACCAGCTGTCCCTCTATTATCTCGAGGTCAAAAACGAACTTCGAAAGTTGAAATTTTGAACAAATTGATGGTTCTTATTCACTTCACAAGAATTCAAGTTTCTATAAGCGCCGAAATAATAGAGATTGCGTTTATGATATTTCAGAAGTGATTAAAAATATAGGTAAAACAAGTGGTGACTCTAAAATTTTCATTTATATTGGGTTTGTCTAATTTTTGAGAAATAATTTTTGTGATGCCTCAAGTATGTAAAAGAAAAGCACTTAACGTGATTAAAAAAGCATTTATTTTTCTTTGTGTGAATCTGTTTCCGTTCTTAGTGCAATCTCAGAACTATATAGAAATGGGTTCCAAAGTCATTCAAAATTTTTCTTCACAGGAATATAAAGCGAATCCTCAAAACTGGGATATTGCTCAGAATAAAGAGGGTCTTATGTATTTTGGCAACAGTGATGGTTTGTTAGAATATGATGGAAACTCATGGAGATTGTATTCTGTCTCAAATTTATCGATAGTGTATTCCTTGGCAATCGGGAATGACAATCGAATTTATGTTGGGGCTCAAAGTGAACTTGGATTTTTTGAAGCGGATTCAATTGGTCAATTAAGTTATCATTCATTAGTTAATTTGGTTTCTGAAAAAGACAAAGATTTCTCGAATGTATGGCAAACAGTGATTTCAGAAGAAAAGATTTACTTTAGATCGTCAACTATCATTTTTGTTTGGGACAGTATTACAGAGAAAATGGAAACGATTCGATCTGAATACGGCTTTCATAAAATTTTCAATTTAAATGATGTATTGTTCATAAGAGAAGAAGAAAAAGGGTTTCAAGAAATAAAGAATAATAGACTAGAGCCCATAAATGGTGGAGAATTGTTTGCAAATGATAGAATTTATGTAATGCTTCCATTTCCTAGAAATAAAGATTCTTTTCTTTTAGGCACCCGAAAAAAAGGATTATTTATTTATGATGGAAAATCTTTTGAGCCATTTAAAACCGAACTAAGATCCTATTTTTTAGAGAATGCAATTAATACTGGAGTCGTACTTTCTGATGATACGTTTTTTTTAGGAACAACAAATGCAGGGGCAATAATAGTAGATACTTTAGGACGCCAAGTTCGCTCATTTACTATTCAAAGTGGAATTATTAATAATAGCATTCTAAACACCTTTAAAGATAAAGCCGGTGCAATTTGGCTGGCTACTGAGAATGGTATTTCAAGAATCGATTATAGTTCGCCATTTACCTATTATGAATCCGATTTGGGTTTAAAAATATATGATATTATTAGACATAAGGGTGGTCTCTATTTTGCAGATTATTCGGGAGTTTATACGTTAAATCCCAATACCTCACGATTTGAAAAACTAAAAAATAGCGACATTGGTCCTTGGGCATTTACAGAAATAGACGATGATTTATTGGTCGGGACTCAATTAGGACTCTATGTTTTAGAAAAAAAAAGCTTGAAACCCATAGCTATAACAAAAGAAACAGAACATGATGTTACCTATTTGAAGCGTTCTAAATTGGAGCCGAATCGCGTTTTTATTGGCTCAACGAATGGCTTGTGGTCGGTTTGTAAAAATGGGAAAACATGGATAAATGAAGGTAAACTCGTTGATTTTTCTGATCAGGTAACCACAATAGCAGAAGACGCTAAGGGTACAATTTGGGTTGCGACGTATTCTCTAGGCGTTTACAAAGTGAATTTCACTAAAAATAAGGAGGGAAAGATTGATGTTACAAAACCTGAAATAACTCAATTAGGCGAAAATGATGGATTTGATTCAGGATTAACAGATGTATATTCAATTGGTAATAAGATTTATATTCTAACTGCTGCTAATTTATACACGCTAGATATAAATGGAAAAAGTTTTGTCACTGACACGACCGATCAGGTTATTGCAACATATAGAAAGTATGTTAAAAGTGGAGGAGTGGGTATTTTTCAACAAGATGCAGATGGAAATATTTGGCTTGGAGACAAAAATGCCGTTGTTCACAGTAAGATTTCAAATAAGGAAACAATACAATGGGATAAAGTGCCTCTACATCGTTTTGTAGAAGATGGGATCTTTAAAATTTACAAAGAGCAAAATGGTAGTGTTTGGATAAGTAAAGTAAATACAATTGTTAAATATGAAGAAGATGAAAAGTCAGACAAGTCGTATTCAGCATTAATTCGGAATGTGAACATCGGGGAAGATTCAACGATTTATTATGGTGCGAAAAACGATAAGCTTAAAGCATTTCAAATAGATTATGAACATAATTCTTTGAGTTTTCGTTATTCAGCAACAAGTTTTGAAGAGAATAAAAGTACTCGCTTCAAAACAATGCTTCAGGGTTTTGATGAACGAGAATCAGCATGGTCGTATGAAACCAAACGAGAATTCACTAATCTTTCTCCTGGCAAATACACGTTTTTCGTTCGTGCAATAAATCTTTCAAATGTTGAAAG
>Ga0210025_1000953_pt1 | contig 33828 bp, 22 predicted proteins | sample CryGeyme20150102_FD_183989 | JGI IMG/M metagenome (GOLD analysis project Ga0210025, IMG submission 183989) | Groundwater microbial communities from Crystal Geyser aquifers in Utah, USA - Crystal Geyser metaG 2015-0102 (SPAdes) (version 2) | ecosystem: Environmental > Aquatic > Deep subsurface >... | reverse complement strand
AGGCATCGCTCGCGAAAAAATCTTCCTCCTGGCATCGGTACATGAACTCTTCCACATAGGTCCACCATACTTCTCCGATACCATCCGTCCCATAAATGTTCCAAATACAAGCGCGCCGCAAAGATTCAGTCACAACATCAGCACCCGAAATTCCCCTGTCGAGATCGTCATCGGGGTCAGTGGCACAATACCGTCCATTGTTCGTGCATAAATTGTAGCATTGATTGTCGCCATCAAATCCCTGGCATCCAGCTTTGACGCCGTCGTATATATACATGTGAGGAGTAAAGGACGCGTGCTTTCCAAGAGCCAAGGCAGCCGCCTTGAATTGATCCTGGAAGGGTCGGCTGATAATATCAGTTGGTGTGGTAAACAAATCATATTCAACTCTGTCATCTGGTGTCGGAATGGCCCACTGCATTTCCATGCGAACCAATTTATTACTTTTGAGGACATCACGAACTGGATCTGCATCCTCCTTGAACATTAAGAACGATGGGATGGAAATGTCGGATCCACTTCCGTCATCCGCCATAATTGGTTCCTTCATTTCACAAACATCTTCACCCTGAGTCTTGCAGGTTTCCTCGCGGCTACAGAGACATTTGTTGTCGGCAATAATCACACCAGCTGCACCAGAGCGCTGCGCATTTCGCACTTTCTTGACAAATGTACAACCTCCGCGATCGATCATGAGAATGTAAGGAGAAGGCCAGGGCGATCCGTCCTTGCGTTCAGGAAACCCTTTGGATGTGTCTACATTGGGTTCACACATATCCTGGTCGGCGTAGTATACGTTTTGCTGAATACCTCCCCCGTAAGGTGGGACTCCAAACAAGGCTTCCCGATGGTCGTATCCTGTACCCGGTCGGACCAATTCTTTGGGAATCTGATGTTGGAATATTTATAACATTGAATATCAATTGTAAAAAAAATAGGGTGCAAATGAAATGAAAAAAATTGATAACATGCAAGAGAAGCGAAGAATTGTGTGAGCTTAGGTCAAAGCGGACAAGGCAGAGTTAAATTATTTCAAAGATTGAGGTCCGTCTATGTCTCGCAGACTCGTTCTCTGGGGGGTCTCTAAAAAATAATGACCCCCATTGGCAAAGCAAGAGGTAAAACGATAAAACCCGACGAAGAAATCTCAAAATATTTGTTGTCCAACACCTTATCGTCAACTTAAAATCTTACATGAACCTGAAGCTTACTGGTGACACCACCAGCTTCGCTCTGTGCAACCATGGAGATGATGACAAAGGCCAAGCAGGCCATCCCGGATGCAAAATTGCTCAACATGTTTTCTCTTTTGAATATTATTCTCTTAATTTTCTTGAGATGGAACTGATCCTTACACACAGATCAAAAGTACCAACAGCAATGATGGTATACAGTACTTGTTCTGAAACTCTTTTCAAATATAAGGCAGCACCTGGCAACTTTACAGTGTTATAGTTTAAAGTGTTGACCGGATAGTTGGTTATTATTCTTTGATCTGCGACGGCGGCACTGGCAACTGGGTCATCAGTACGGGCGACCTGCAGCGCATATCATGCTGCTCTTGTAGAAGATCCATGAACGCCGGCAAGGTCATATGGAGGCACACTTCTTCCACTGCCCGCCGATGGGCTTTTACGTACATTTCGAAACAATAATAACTATTATTACTGGAGTGGCAAACTTCTTCCTTTAGAGCCAGCAAGCCCACGTAGTAAAATGCTATGGAAGTCTCATGATCAATTATTTAGGTCGTGCAGAATTTTTCTTAGATCATAATACTGGCTTAAGTGATAATGTGCATGTCTATAGTGCGATCCATCCTGTTCGGCGTACAAAATTGTGGAGAACAGTTACATGCTGCCCGCAAAATTAGCGTGGTCTTTGCTGGAAGCATCCCCCGCTGCGGCTTCAAGGGACCTCTTGCGACTTTGCGTAATGGGCCATTTGCTGGTTACTTTGATGCGGTTGGAAAAGAATTCCATAGCGGCATCTCCAGTGATGTCCGTGTCACCAAACTTGCTCCTGGTTCCGTACAGTCCTCCGAAGCTGAAGGGTTCCCGAGGCACTGGAATTCCAATATTGACTCCTAACATTCCGGCACGGAAGCGTTCCAAGAACCATTCTGCGTTGCCTCCACTGGTAGTGTAAATTGAAGCAGCATTTCCAAAAGGACTCGAATTTTCAATTGCGATCGCCTCCTCCCATGAATTAGCAAAGTATACAGAAAGCACTGGACCAAAAACTTCTTCCTTCATGGTTTTGTCCGAGGCTTGCCTGTGTTTGATAATGGTAGGTCCGATCCAGTTGCCCTTGCATCCGTCCATGGAAGCCCATGGTCGTCCATCTAGAAGAATTTCGGCGCCATCACTTTCGGCAGTTTCAATGTATGACATAATCTTCTTGTAGGACGCGCTGTCGATTACAGGTCCCATGTGACCTGCGTTGCTGCCTGGTTCAATTTTGGAAGCTAATTCCACAATATTGGACAGGAGATGTTCCTGGGGTTCGCCGCCAACCAACAGTAGAACTGATGCCGCCATGCACCTTTGGCCAGCACATCCCGCAAAGCTGACACAAATATCTGCTGCCGCTGTTTCAGGTTCACAGTCAGGTAGCGCGATCAAATGATTCTTAGCTCCGCCAAGAGCTGTACATCGCTTGTTCAATGCTCGGCATCGAGTACTCACCATTTCTGCCACTGGACTGGATCCTACAAAGGTGACCGCTTTCACATCGGGGTGGTCAATCAAAGCCTCGACCGATTCCTTGACACCATTTACCAGATTAAAGACACCAGGAGGGAAGCCGGCTTCTTGAACCAATGCAGCCACACGGTGCATGGTCAGTGGAACCTTTTCACTCGGCTTGCAAATGACGGTATTGCCCATGACCAAGGCAATAGGTAACGTCCACATTGGGACCATAACTGCATTCCACATGATTGAGAGGTGTACAATGAGGATTTAGCATCTCGACTCTAAGTTCTGGCATCGCTCCAAGTCGTGGCAAAAGACAATTTTATTGGAATGTTGTAAACTTACGTGGAAAATTAAATGGCACAATGCTTGCCACGACACCTAGAGGAGTCCGCCTATCCTGACAAGTCACTTGATTGGAAACACGCAGAGTTGTACCCTGTGCCAACTGAGGTAACGAACATGCATACTCCACAGTTTCGTTTCCCTTGGCCACTACAATGCGTACAGCAGAAAGGAAAGAAGCGTTTGATGAATCAAATAGACTTGCAAATATTGAAAATATTCCAGACAGAAAAAAAAAGACACCTCCCTGCACAAACAAATAAAATCCAAATAAAAATGCAAAGCATCATCTTATGACAAGTCGCTCGTACCATCAGCTAATGCTTCTGTTATATTTTTTCCGTTTTCCAGGACAATGAGTTTGGCCAATTCTTCTGCTTCTCGGTCAATCAAGGAATGAAATTTCATCATGATTGCAGCCCGAGCTTTGATGGTCATCTTGCTCCAGGCAGGAAACGCTTTGTTGGCCGCTTCGACGGCAATGCTCGCGTCCTTTGTGGTCGAGACGGCACATTTACCAATCACTTTGTTTGGAATGGCTGGATTGAGCACGTCCAGGTATTTTTTACTGGAAGGTGGAACGAAATGGCCACCGATGTAGTTGTCAACGGTCGTCACTGTCATTGTTTTCCTGGATCTGTGTATCTGTTCTGTAACCTGTAACCTGTAATAACAGTAAATTTATGGAAAATCGATTGCTATTTATTTTGGCCTTTCGAGTTGGAACTGGTGACAGCAGTGATAAAGCTGATGCTTGTGTAGCTCTTCTTTCTTGTTTGGAACCCCAAAAAAAATGTCGAGTATCTATTCTAGTCGAAACATCAAGATCAACCTGCATCAGACAGTACCGTACTACAGTACTAGTAGTAGCAAATACGCTACTAGTCGTCTACTAGTAGAGGTCTACTCTACTACCCCGAAGTAGACTACTTAAAACATGTTCGACCGGTGGCATCAGCAATCAGCTTCCATGCAAAGAATCTTCGGGCGACTTCTGTTGTTGCTATTTTACCTGATCGCACACTTGTTTCGACAAAAAATTGATTGTTCGGGCAAAATATATTTACTGGACTCCTCTACTGCTATGTCGGATAATAAGTACTGTACGAATTGGCCTCCGAATTTTTTTTCTTCTACTCTAAAAGTAGCAAACATAAAATTATGAACAACACAGCTAGGTTTAAATGCATGTTATGAAGTACTTGAAACGTAATTGTGCGAAAGTAATATGCAGATCTTTGTTGAACACCCAGGCTCCCGATGGAATTTTCCCCGCTATTGAATCGGTTTGTTTGCTTTCTGCCGTCACGATGACTGACTGGATTAAACTTTTTTTGGAGGTTGCACAAAACTGATATAGAAAACGAGAAAGCATGCCCCCAACACTAACGCTCCGATAATACTGCCGACAACGATACCAGCAATGGGCAAATCTGATCCCTCTTCGTCTTCCATGCTTTGGATATACATTTCATAGGTCTCGTAGGGCGCGTTCTCGAGGAAGCCCAAATTCTCTTGCAAATGATCACCTGCAAGTGGAACGTAGCCAATCATTTTATTCAATTCAGGTTGAGAGAACCCAAACTTGATCAGTGGCACGGCGGCTTTGAGAGTTTCGGCTTCATTGAGCACGTTGACAAAGATACTTCTGACCAGCGGGTAGGCTCTGTTGACAATCGTCTCTGTGGACATAGAAACAAAAGGTTCTCCAGCATTGACTGCTAAGGGAGCTGCCCAGAACAAGTCCAGATGCTCGTGAAAGTAATGATAGCTGACGTAGGAAACTGCATCAACATCATTGCCAATCAGAAATTTCAACGCATCAAAGCCATAAACCTCCGTGTAAGGTTTGCTGCGCTGATCGGCAATGTGTTCACCATTTTCAAAGTCAACAAAAACCCTTTGCGAGAAACTTGTAAAGGAGCCATCACCCCAGTAGTCACCAGACAAATGAATTTCTTCATTGGAACAGCGCGCATCGATCTCGTTCCAAAGATGTGTGCTCGAGTTAAAGTCATTGTTCTTCAAACTTGTTGGGTCCCAACCCGTCTCCTCCAACTCGGAGTCGGAGTAGCTTGAGTACATCCAGCGCAATTGGTCCATGGTTAGGCCACCAAGAAGACGGATACATTTTTCGCCGTCACTTCCGATTGCAAACAGCACGGCGATACCGTCCAAGGCGACATCAACTTGAATAGATGTGCGGACATCCTGTCCCTCCTCAACGATACAATCATGTATGAAATGTTTATCTTCTCGTGCAACTGCTTCTTCCAGTTGATTGAAGTCTCTGGACATTAATCCAATGTCAACAGATCTACCGGATTCCGTGCTGGCACAAAGACGGGAAGCTCCAACGCTACTTCCTCCTCCGCTCAATTCAAAATCAGAAGGACAAGCCATTTGAAAAATTTCTGACCACACATTAACAATGGGAAGGACTGTGTCGCTGCCTCCCAATTTAAGATGCTTTCCCTGGAGGGCTCCACAGTACTGTCGAATATTGTCGACGCTCATTCCAAGTTGGGAGCCAAGGCGAGTGTACATGATGAGCTTTTCCCAGTCTTGAATTGGCCAGTAACCAGAGTCTTTGAGAAGTGCGGTACCTTCATCAGAATACGCATATTCCATGAATGGTCTCGTGAAGTTCAAAGCTTGAGGTTCATTGACCAAGCCAACGTACATCTTATCCATGAAAGGGTACGAATTGTCGGAAAAGGTCTTGTCAGAAGGTAATACAGAATTTCCCCTTCGGTCTTTGATTGCAACAGTATAATAGTCACGCTTGCGATACGCGGAGCCAAAGACGTCAACCAAGTGAAAGATTGCAATTGCGGCCCCATTGGCATGAACGTACTCGTCCATCTCCGTGTGGTCGTGGATGTTCTTAGAGTTCGCGAAGAAGTCCCTAATGGTCTCCCCTCGAGCGGTCAAAATATGATCGAAAATATAATCCTCAGCACCTCCAAACTTGTCGACGGCCAGTAAAATTTCTGTAGTCGAACAATTCTCGTGCAGCTCGCTCCATAGATGGGTACTGTCGTCGTCGTCCAAAAAGGGAACAGATGCTTTCTTCCATCCGTTCTCCGCGAGATCATTGATACTGAAACTGGAAATTATCCAGCGAATTTGATCTTTCGTTAGTGCTCCGCCGAGTAGTTCCAGGCAGGACTCAGCGACGCCGTGTCTAGTGGATCCCAAAGCAACGCCTTGGTGTCCAATTTGGAGCTTTGGCAGAAATACAGGACAGAGAGAGACAAAAAAACGAGTGGTCGTAAGTTGATGTCGATTAAGAGCGAAACGTTTGAATGAGAAGGCAACACGTCTGAATAGCTTACCAAAATAGTTTCGCGTTCCAACTGGGAGTTCTTGCATTGAAACTTCCAGCCATTTTCGGTGTAAGCTTGGGGCTGAAAGAAGGGGCCCTGCATGCTCGCCATATCAATCGGTCCGTACAGCAATGAGCTTGCACAGACTCGAGCTGCTCCAGCATCCCAGCTGTTGGTTTCGAAAGTAATTTTGAAGTCAGGACAATGCATCGCACTGTAAGCTTCCATCCAGACTTCGGTGAGATACATTCCAGACTCTGCACCGGCCATGGATAGCGTAACATGGTCAGGGGGGCACGCTACCATAGAAGTGTTCGCCGGGGACTCAGCCCTTGTCGACACGACAAGAAATAGACTGAGAGTTAATGCTTGCAATGTGTATGGAATCATCGTTGAGTTTTCTGTTAGTGTTATTTTGGGTTTGCTTTTTGGCTCTTTATGACCCTAGCAGTGGAGGATGCCGAACGTAAGGTGCCATAACCGAACCAGCGAAAGTGTCATACCGTACCTGGTACCCAGTAATATTTCCCCTGCTGCTGCTGTACTGGTACGAGGTACGAGGAGCTGTTGTTGAGGTACCAGGTACCAGGTAAACAGTAACGTTAATGTCTCAAACTAGTACGAATGCTCCAGCAGGTTCGCATTTTGGGTTTGGGTGGTGGCCGCCTCTACAAAAAAAGAACAATTAACTTAACAATGCTGTGTTAGTACAGTACAGTACCATATATGTAGAAGGACATAATAATGTCCAGTGCCAAAATGACAAACCCTTGATTTCAGATTTGACGGAGGGCTTCGAAGAAACGGGTCGTGAAGTGTTGGTTTTACAGCAACAATCTGATTGATTCTACGAAATCACTAATAATGAAACAACGGTCAAATCATGAAAGGGGTGAAAGCATAAAAAGCTAGTGTGGAGACACCCATCATTGGAGCGCTGCAGGGGCCATATTTGGCCCCCCAACATATAAAATCAACGACATCTTAAAAATAACATAAACTTAATAATTAACTAAAGCTATTATAGAATAAGTTGTTTGTTATGATTAGAAGAATAAGTGTGTGAAATTAAGTTGTTATTAGATATGTAGTTATTGAGTTACAGAGTTCTAAAAATTGAATCGTAAAACTCGCACATGTTCACTGGAACTTCGGCATGACCTTCCAGTGCTTCCACGTTTAGAAGCTTTCGCACACAAGGAGACGACATTTGATCCTCTTCCCCTCGTCTCCCCACTCTCAAGGGACTCTCAAATTCAACAGGAACAGAAACACGTGTCCCTCCCTCACCATCTGCATCCTCAAAACCACTCGTTGGGGTGCCATTGTCCCCGTTATCTTTGTTCATTTGGCCATCTTCTTGATGAGAGATTTCATTCGCACTTGGGGATTGATCATTACTAGTTGAAGGAAGAATGGAACCACCCACTGCCGAAAGGGGACTACTTTCATTGTTTTCGTGCTCCCTGTTGGTAGTACCTAATGTCTCTAATAGGTCGTTCGCACAAAGATTGCCGTCGTTAAAAGCAGGAGAACCTTCCATTTTTCAATGTTGTGGGGCCATGGTCAATATCGATGCACTCCACGCGATCTTCAACTACACGTTACTACTCCATGAATATTAGGAATTTAACAGCGCTATTAAGTGCTACTTGTAAAGCTTATTAATAGTTGAAAAGTATTCTAGTTTATAAAAGATGTTAAAATGTATTCTTAACTTGATGTCATTGGTTGTTGGATGCACATCGGAGGGCCAAATATGGCCCCGCTCCGATGATGGGATACACGCGAGGATATTAAAAAATTTAATAATAATAGTACGGGTAATTGATAGTAGAGATATAGACCCCCAATCAGACCAAAACAAAATTCCACAATCATCATCCCGTAGACATATTCGGCATCAGCCAGCTCATATTGTTCAGTGCAAAAGTAGCATAACTTACGTAGAAGGAGCGTGAAAGAACGTACATCTTTGTTTTATGTCAAAATGAAATTGAAGCTGGGCAGCAGCAATCACTTGAATTTTCAGCTTCTCCTTGGAATCCTCTCTCCTTGTACAACATTATTTGGCAAGGAGACACACACTTTTTTCAGCCAATTTAACATCATTGGGTAATTGCAGTCAAAAGAAAGCTGGCGTTATTGCTTGAGACTTCCGCTGATTTTTTATTTTTCTTTGCATTAAATAATTTACAAATCATCTGTCGTTTTTTGTCCACCCCCCAAGACAAAAAACAAGCAAAGCACAGAATTATCCTCTTTTTAAAAGCAAAAACCAGTCAAGTTTATCTAGCATAGAGTAGACGCGATGTTCAGATTTTTCCTGGTGCAGTGAGCCTCTTTATGAGACCTTGGGATGGAGGAGGATGCGGTTTTTGTACCGGAATCAGACTAAATGATGGCAGCTCTGTTTATTCGAGATGGAAAAAAATGCAATAAGACTAATTTAGATAATGAAAGAAGATGGCATTGCGCAGAAAAATTCCAAGCTCACACAGTCCAACCATACCTGCACCTCCACTGGGAAATCCACCTCGTTCCTTGGGTCGGATATTGGGATCGATTCCCTGCCAAGCTTGGACGGTATCGTAAATGCTCTTTTCCATACCCAGTGTCAAAAAAGGCAAGGCAAACAAGCCATACACTCCCACCGGTGATTTCACCACTGCCTGAATCACTTTGACCGTAGCACCTCGTTGATGGCCATAGCAAAATGCCGTAAAGGGGACCATGGCCGCAGCAAAACTGTACATCCATGCCTCGTTGCTACGATGATCGTAATCGGAGACACTTTCGGGTCTTTCTTGTTCCTTCTTATTATCCGTACTGTCCGTCATGGTGAGACTACTTTTTAAATCGTTAATGTTGGATTGCTTAATAATACTGGTATAACCGTGGCTTATTTCGAGTGTTCAACTCTTGTTGTGAAATTATTACAGTAACGAATGTCTCCCTTTCGGACAAAGTTTGATTTATTAATTCGTTAATGGAAATAGAGGGAAAGTCCTGTGCAACGTATTTGAACCATAGCCATGACATCATCGTCTCATTCGTGCCAAGCTGACCTCAGAATTGGATGGCATTGAAGCACGGAAGCAAGTCCCCCAAATAGTCTCAGATCGCTGTTGCATGTATATTGCACGTTCTTCCAATGAGGGGGTATCTGTTCAAAATGGGGGCTCCTGTATCTTTCTTCCAACAACCTCTTCTAATAATTATTTACAGTAATGAAGAATCAGCATTTCTTTGATTTCTTTATCGGACAAACCATTTTTATTCATCGTTGTTGCGACGAAGTTTAAGAACTGCATCAGAGAATAAGCTCAATTAAAACAAGACATACAGAGAAAATAATGAATTCTATGATTGGACGATCGGCACGAAAGCTAGCGGTCTCTCGTCTCCAGCGAAGAACAGCACTGCGCCGCACCTTTCATGCCACCTCTGCTTTGAGCGGTGATGCCTTGGATATGGTCGATACCTTTGCTCGACGCCACCGTAAGTCATGACAATTTTTTTTGTTTCTTTCGATTACTTGTAACTGATGTGAGAATGAGCAATATCATTAATTTGCAATATCTTGGAACTTACAAAATTGTACACGTATGGTTGAATGTTGAATCGAATTTAACTCATGTTGCGTTCCTCCCACGCTCCATTCCGAAGTTGGTCCCTCCCCAACTGACGCCAAGAATATGCTAGCTACCATTGGATTTCAAGATTTTGATGGCTTGGCTAAATCCACGGTTCCACCAAATATTTTATCGGATAAAATGTTGGACTTGGAACCCGCTTTGACGGAAAGTGAAGCTATTAATCGATTAAAGTCTTTCACGGACAAGAATAAAGTTATGAAATCCTACATTGGAGCGGGTTATTACGATACGATTGTCCCTCCCGTGGTTCAGCGGAATGTTCTAGAAAATCCTGGGTGGTACACGGCGTACACTCCCTACCAGGCTGAAATTTCCCAGGGTCGTCTCGAAATGCTCTTGAACTTCCAGACCATGGTTGTGGATTTGACGGGACTTCCCATGGCCGTGGCATCTCTTCTTGACGAATCAACTGCTGCTGCCGAAGCAATGCAAATGACGTTTGCCTTGAAAGGAAAGAAAGCAAAAAAGGACAAGTTTTTTGTTTCGGAAGATGTCCATCCTCAGACCATTGCTCTGATCAATACTCGGGCCGGGGCCATTGGCATTAAGGTCGTTCACGGCAAGCACAGCGAAATTGATTTTTCTGCCGGAGACTTTTGTGGAGCTTTGATTCAATACCCCAACACTTATGGGTCTGTGGAATCTCCCGGTGAATCGTACAAGGATTTCACAGCTCGCGCACACGACGGCAATGCTATGGTGGTGGCTGCTACGGATCTCATGGCCTTGACCAAAATGGCTCCTCCTTCGACCTGGGGAGCTGATATTGCTGTTGGATCTGCTCAGCGTTTTGGTGTTCCCATGGGATTCGGTGGTCCGCATGCTGGATTCCTCTCGACTTCTGATCAATATTCTCGAAAAATGCCTGGACGCGTGATTGGTGTAACAGTAGATACAGCCGGAAAACCTTGCCTTCGCATGGCAATGCAGACGCGGGAACAGCACATTCGCCGTGACAAAGCTACTAGTAACATTTGCACTGCTCAGGCGCTCCTCGCAAACATGGCTGCATCTTATGCTATCTATCACGGACCCAAAGGGCTTCAAGATATTGGAGGGCGTATCCATGCTCTGGCCTGTGTTGCTCACAGAGAAATTGGCAAGGCAGGATTCAAAGTTACAGAAGAGCCGTTTTACGACACGTTCACTGTGGATGCTTCTTCCAAGGGAATGACTGCTGCCGACATTCAAGCTGGGGCTGTCAGCGTTGGTGCCAATGTGCGCCTGATTGACGACAACACTGTTGGTGTCTCTATGGGCGAGGGAATCACTCGTGATGATGTTACGGCATTATTAAAAGGTGCCTTTGGTATTGCTGATCCAGACTTGAGTGCTGATGATTCCTTGAAAGAAATGGATCCATCCTGCGCACGTGAAGGTGAAATTCTGACCCATCCTATATTCCACATGCATCACTCTGAGACCCAAATGCTCCGTTATCTGAAGGCGCTGGAGAACCGCGACCTAGCCCTGAATCATTCGATGATTTCTCTTGGATCGTGTACCATGAAACTGAACGCCACAAGTGAAATGGTTCCCGTCACTTGGCCTGAGATATGCAATATCCATCCTTTTGCTCCCCATGATCAGGTGCAAGGGTACCATGAAATGATTGAGGATCTCAACAAGGATTTATCGGAAATTACTGGATTCGAGGCAGTTAGTTCTCAACCAAATTCTGGCGCTACCGGAGAATATGCTGGACTTCTCGCCATTAAGGACTACTTGTCGTCCATTGGCCAGGGACATCGCAACATTTGCCTAATTCCAAAGAGCGCCCATGGAACCAATCCTGCCAGTGCCGTCATGGCCGGTATGAAGGTAGTAGTCATTGAAAATGACGACATGGGAAATATCGACTACGAAGACCTCCTGGGAAAGATCGCCAAGCACAAGGACGATATTGCCGCTTTCATGGTGACCTACCCCTCCACGTTTGGTGTGTTCGAGGAAAAGATTGTCGAAATTATTGACTCTATCCACGAAGCAGGCGGGCAAGTTTACATGGACGGAGCCAACATGAATGCTCAGTGCGGGTTGACCAGCCCTGGTCTGATCGGTGCCGATGTTTGCCATTTGAATCTTCACAAGACTTTCTGCATCCCACATGGAGGAGGTGGACCAGGTAAGCGGATGTCTTATTGCGTCTGACACTAGGATAGTACATTATTAACGAGTGATATTCTAAACCAGTCAACTTCACATTGCTACATCCTCAGGTGTTGGATCCATTGGAGTTGCCAAACACTTGGCACCTTTCCTCCCCGGGCACGTTTTTGACGCCGAGGCCTCTGGGAAACTATGCGGTTCCGATGCTTGCGTTCCCAAATTAGAGGGAGCAATCGCCGCGGCTCCTTTCGGCTCTGCGGCAATCCTTCCTATCTCCTGGATGTACATTAAGATGCTTGGACCTGATGGTCTGAAGGCTGCAACCGGTCATGCAATTCTAAATGCCAACTATATGGCTGCTCGTTTGAATGGTGCCTATGATGTTTTGTTTACTGGCAAAAACGGGCAATGTGCCCACGAATTTATTTTGGATCTGCGTCCATTGAAGGCTGCCACTGGTATCACCGAGGAAGATGTGGCGAAGAGATTACAAGACTACGGATTCCACTCTCCCACAATGTCATGGCCCGTCTCTGGAACTCTTATGGTGGAGCCAACTGAGTCTGAAGATTTGGCTGAACTCGACCGTTTCTGCGATGCAATGCTTTCCATTCGAGCCGAGATTGATGAAATCGGAAAGGGCAATATTGCTTTGGAAGATTCTCCACTTCGGAATGCCCCTCACACCATGGAAACCCTTCTATCTGAAAGCTGGGATAAGCCTTACTCCCGCGAAGTTGCAGCTTACCCTGCACCATGGATCAAGCCAAACAAATTCTGGCCTTCCTGTGGCCGCGTTGACAACGTCTACGGTGACAGAAATCTCATTTGCACTTGTCCTCCTTTGGAAGCTTACGAGGACGAAGACGATATCAAGAAGGTCGCATAAACAGCCGGCAAGTTTTGCATACTACTAGAAATTTTAAAATTGATTGCGCGGGCTTGTTTCATAATTGGTTCATGGTTTGATTCTCATACCTGCTTAATATGTGATAATGCAAACTAGTCTTATTTTAATCCATGCTAAACTCAAATTATAACTAATGATCGGAATACTTGACACAAGCAAATGGCAGAACAAGAGCAATTTGTGAGCAGCAAAGCAAAGCGGAAAAGGTGGCTCTGATAGACGACAACTCTTATCAAACATGCCTTTCCTACCTATTCAGTACCGACCATCGACGTATTTGAAAGCCTTTGTCGAAAGATCGACAGAATGAGATATATTGTTTAGGCTGAACTGCCGTGGCTGCTGCCTATGTTTTCTGCAAACCAGACATGAGACGAAGGTTACAGGCAAGCTTTGTCGGCCCAGACTTGCCAGCTTCTCCAGTAGTAGGCCGTTGCAATCGAATTCTCTCTGAGGTGCTACTGCTTCGTCCTGGTAAAGATCGGATGCGCTACTCCTATGCATGGAACTATTATTTTTCATCCGACTAAGTAGAAACCAGTGTCGGATTACGTACGCGGTTCGGTTCAGCAAAGACCAGTCGACAAAAGTCATAGACTTATTATTATAACCTATGACAAGCCAATGACCTTAACGGAGATACGATCGAGGCTACGAAAGCGAATAATTTTTTTTTTCCCTCTCATTCTCAAATAACCCGACTATCGACTAGTATCATAGCTTTGTTGTCAGCCACAAAAGTAACTCAATTTTCTACTCGAATATCCCGACAAGACTTCTGTTGAAGTATTGTTATCCTGGAAGATTCATTGGGCGAGCTAACTCTCTGATTAATCGGCCCATGGTTGAGCAATCAGGTGTTAACCAGTGTTCCCGTTAGAATCCAGGACTGTGAGACTGTTGGCTGTCTAGGGGCCTTGTTCATCATCCTGCATTTTCTTGTATAAAGGACTGAAGATCCAAATGGAGACTCCTACAGGGAAAATAACGACTTCCGGAGGGATCAAAGATGCCACCTCCGATGTAAAGATAACGTCCGCTCATTTCGCCAACGAGGAGTATGTAGTTCTTCAAAAAAGCCAAGGCCATTTTGTATCGCCGCAGACCTACCAGAGCGATCCCAACACGCGATATTTGGTCAATCGTCCCTACCTGGTAGACTGGCTCGGTCATATTGGTGAATTCTTTCACTTGCAAGAGACGACCGTTCATGTAAGCGTCTTGTTTTTGGACAAGATTCTTCGGTCTAAACCGGATTTTCCAGGGGGAAATTCGTACCTGATGGCGGCTGTATGTTTGTCCGTGGCTGCAAAATACGAAGAAGCCGAAAGAAATTGTCCGCGCTTATCAGAATTGCTCAAGGTTCCCAACTTGCATAACTGTGGATTTACACCCGCCTCCTTTCGGAAGAGCGAACTTCAGATCTTGAACATGCTGCAGTGGAAGCTCCGGGCCATTTCTCCACTGCACGTGCTGCAGTTTTGGCTCACCGATTCGTCAGGGTTTTTGCACCCCAAAGATCGGCCTATCTCAAAGCGTCAAAGAGTGGGAAAATCTTTACGCAAATTTGCCTCGTTCTTTTCCAATATCTGTCTACAAGAGTATACCTTTCAACAATACTATCCGACGCACTTGGCTGCGGCTATTTTGATGGCCTGTCGATTTGCCGTCAAGGTGAAACCCTGTTGGAGACCAGAACTGACAAAGCTCACGGGATACGAAAAAAAGGATGTACAATTTCTCTTCGGGCATGTTTGGCATCTCTATGCCACCAAATTTCCACAGGAAGTTTCCAAATATCGGCCACTGTCGCCTCGAAGCGTTGTCACAGCATCGGCTGCCTCAGTGACGGACTCCCCGAAGTCGACTACAAATCTATCCATTGACAGTCGCTCGCCATAGCAAGTAGTATTGGGTTCCAAGATCGCCGAATATAAATGCATACGTTTTGACTTGAATGTTAGCCTTTTCGTCCTGCTACACACATATTGCCAAGCACATGAAGTATTCAGTAGATTTTTCAGTCTCACTTTCATATTTTCCCTTACTACGACCATAGTAAGACATATGATCATGATAATTTTCAAGTAAATCCCTCTGCATAACGATTTAACCATTCATTAGCGAACCTAAAGCTATACTTATGCGAGGATAGGACGGCAGACCTTCTACAAAGAAGACAATTCTCACTGCCCACTCTGTTTGTCACAGGGACTGTTAGACCAAGGATCGGAGCCCTCGATCGGAGCGGCTGTTACTTCTTCTTACGTTTTCCCTCTTTTAGCAGTTTTATTTGCTGCATGACAAGTTGTTTTCGCTTCCAAGATAAGTACGACAACCAATTGTTCTTCCTTAATTTGTTGGCTTGAAAGCGCTTACAAAACCAACAGCCAGTGTATACTTTTTGTGCTTATAAGACTAGTTTACATGTCTATATTCATTATGCTTTTACATAGCTGTCTGTCCTACCAGGAGCACTCAGAAAAAATACCCTGAAAGCATGGATACTTTAAAAAGATACAAAGAGACCATATCACTTTTTTTGAGTCTGACCAAAAGGCTTGCAATAGGATACGGACTTACTTCTTTTCACTTGTTGGTTCCTTGTAATTTTCGTTTCACTGCTTGAATGCAAGCATCTATTCGTGCTCGTTCCTTGTCAGGATTACCTTTGGCCATGGATAAAGAGGAAGTATTGTCGGCATTATTACTATTGCTACCGGCTCCTAACCCAGATCCTCCGTGTTGTTGTTGTTGATCACTATGAGCAGGTCGCACCAACAATCTTCGTCCCAACAAACCACGTCCATCCAAGGCTTGCATGGCAGCAGCAGCTTCAGAAGGACGAGCGTACTGGCAAAAGGCATATCCCTTACGTTCAATCAAATGCAATCGTACAATGGTCCCGTGGGACATGCACATTTTTTCGACATGCGTTTGGGTTATACGAGGATGCAGTCCTCCAATGAAAACGGTACAATTATTCTTTGTATGAGCTGCAGCAGGAGCTACCGCTGCTGCAGGTGGCGGTTTGGAGGCAACACTTTGCTGTACGACCACAACGTCTTCGGGATGTTGTTCCTGTTGGTGTTGGCCTTCTTCTTCTTCTTGCTGTTGCGGGGAGTGCTCCAAGGTACGTTCCTCTCCCACCAAACATCGACGACGTTTAGTAGATGGTTCATTATCACTAACAACCATTTTGGTTTAATTCTTTAGTGATGGCAAGATGTGCAAAATTTTCCTGTATTGAATTTGTCGTTGATTGTGTAGAAAAGCAAGCTACAGTTCCTTCCGTCTGTAGAATACTTTTTGTCTTCTTTTTCTGCTTGCAAAACGCTCAACCTGGCGCAGCTTCGAGGCAAGAGATGGATGGACCTGCGTATTGCCTGTATCAGTAGTAGCACTCTTTCTTCCTTTTTAAGTTGGCAATCAAAAGTACAACCAAGCGAGATCACTCTTGTTTCAATTCAAGTAGCTACTCAACAAAATAGCTAGTACTACTAGCTAATAGTAGAGGGCTTCTTGATGTTGTTGCTGCTGCTATTTTTATAGTTTTGTTTTGGTCGTTGGTTGGTGGTGGTTGCTTTTAAAGCGTTGTGAAAAATAAATATTGGTTACACAATCGATGCTTGGCTTCTTGGCACACCACAGCACCATATTCGATGAGTCACCCGGGCGTCCAGGATTCTCCGAAATACTACTCCGGAGTACGTACAGCGCAACAAAACAATACTACCAGTACTACTAGATTAGATTCTAGTCTACTTCGTAATTAACGAAGTAACGTAAAACCAAAAATCAACCAACAAATCCAGCTCCGATTTACTTTTTTGAGTTTGTTCTGAATTTCGAAATTGTCAGCGCACTGCCCCATTTCCATCACGCAGACGATCAAGTGCATTCCTTCTAGCCATGCCGCCTCCCTGTTCGAATCGATTTGATTACTTTACCAAGGGCATCCATCCCAACCCGGTATGTTTCGTGTCTTGTGTCTTGTTTGACTGTTCGTGCTTTTGTTAAACAGTTGCAGCACAGAAACACAACATGCATACACATATGCATACACACACAAACGCACCGTACCGACGTCAACCTCACTGTTTTCTTGTATCTCATCATCGCTATATTAAAAAAAAAGCCTTCATCGGATAGACGAACGGCAGGAGCTCCTCACACACCTGCACATCCATGTTCCAATCCCAAACTGTTCTGGGTACAATGTAATTTTTGCATTAAACGAAACGGAAATCTATTTCTGAAAGATGACAAGGCCTGGATGAAGAGCCGGGAAGAGCAAATGATGCACCACCTAAAAACTTGTTGCCCTGAAAGCCTTCAGGCTTGGAACGAAATCATTGCTTGGAAAGCCAAACGCAAAGGTGTGGATGTCACCGAAATGACAACCACAGCTGATGGAAGCAAAACGAAGCAACAGAAGAAAAAGAAAACGAAAAAGCGAGATGGTTCTGCTGCTACTGCTACAGTAAATGAAAATGCTCCGTACAAAAAGAGTCGACAAAGTACACCTTCAAGTACCAACCATACAATGGATTTGTATTCATCATTTGGGAAAGGAGGATGGTCCGTGTCACAGTCGGACCACGCAAATACAGCAACAGCTGCATTCCCGCCGGTAGAACACACTGCATTGAATGCTACCCACCAGCAATATTTTCACAAGATTTGTACCATTGCCACGGCAATTCACAATCTTCCTGGCTCGTTTTTTGAAAGTCCAGTCATCAAAGAACTCTTTCATTGTGTACGACCTGCCATGGTGGAAAATGGGCAATTGCCGACTAAACAGCAATTGATGAATGCAAAGAACGGATACATTGCCAAATATGCCACGGAACAAGTCCTAAATGATATGAATCGTGTGATATCTTTCTTGCGTCGATATGATGGATTAAAGGCCGCTATAATAGTTAGAACCAGTACTCGTTCTTCTACTCTTGACGAGGAAATGAGAAGGTCCTGTACACTTGTCTGCGGAGGAGAGGTGTCCTGTCGGATTGTCCCCGCGATCCAGAGAATGGATACGGATCGGACAGATTTGGTATTTCAGCAAGGAGGAACATCCGATAACGTCGCGGCAATAGTGAATTGTGTTGAAGGTCAACTTCGCATGGGTGCCAGGGCTTTGGGAAAGTCTATTTTAGGAGATGAGACGCCATTAATGTCAAGAAAAGATGATAATATGACGGCGGAGGGTGAAGCTGCCCCAGTCTCGGAGGAAAAAAACGAGGAGAAGAGAAGGATACAAGAATCGACTGGAATTGCACTGATTGCATCTTGTTTGTTGATCCGAGACACAGCAACGTGTGATGACGATGCTCTGAAACGCGCTCAAAGGATTTTGTCCTATCGATGGCCAATGATTTGCTTCTTATCCATTGAATGTTTGGAGAACCAACTCAATCGGCTCTTCAATCAACTATTGGTGAAACTACCAATTGAAGATTTTCAAGAGCCCCTTGAGTGCTTTTCCTCCACGCTTCGAGAGCTACAGGAGTTGGGCAGACGGTCCAACCCAGAATTTGTTGAACTGAAAGAAAGCCTACTGAAGTATGTGCGCAATACGTACGGTTCGGAACACGAGCAATCGGCGCTAAACCTGTTGGATGGCAACAACTTTCTTTTTTGTACGAGTTGGACTCCACTACAAAAGGGATTGGCTTCTCTTTTGCGCATCAAAAGGGCCTTCGCGTTTTTTGCAGAGGAACAGTCGTCGAATCCACATCTCCCAAAGCAACTGCGGTGCTTAGCTGATCCGCTGTTTTGGAAAAAGATAGAGGTCGCAGAAGCGCTGATTCGTCCGCTAGCCAGAGCAGCGCTAACTTTCAAACCAGAGAATGAGGCCGTTTCGAAGGACAGCAAAACGACTCCCCCAACTTTGGCAGACCTGGTGCATATACTGTACTCACTTTGGTACGCTTGGACCACGGCCGGCTTAACAGAAGCTGTGGAATTGGTTGAGAATAGATGGCGACAGTATGAGCATCCTTTGATGATTCTTGCATTTTTGTTGCATCCCGGGTATATCCAACAAGCACAGGCGTTCCTTACAAAACAATCTCAAGAGGACGGCTTGTATTCCGCAAAATTCCTTTCCAATGCTATTTTGGGCTATACGGTAAAATACCTGGCCACTGAACTCGCAGGCAAACAGCCCATGTCCATCCCATTGCTGAAGAAACAAGCGTCTGAATATCTATATTCACTCGAAAATGATAGCATTAACAGAAGCCAGGCTTCTTGGCAGATGAAAAATGACTGGAAAGAGTATTGGAGCTACCATACTTCAATGCCAGAGTTGTCAAAGTTTGCTTTGTTCATTTTGGGCATCACAGTACAGGTGTGTTTTGCTTCATTGTTTCGCTGGTGCGGGTTTTGGTTGCGGGCTGGATCAGCTCCTCACACCTTCCGCACATATTGTTCTCTATCATCAAGTCAATTACCACAGACGAAATGTTTCAGGAATTGACCGCGCAGTGTGCACAAGTAGAAATAAAGGAAAGTTGCAAAATGGCTCAAAATTCCGACAAATGTTCGCTGTTGTCAGAACATCTTCAAATACTTCAAAAATCGGCAGAGCCCTTGTCTATGAAATGGAATCGCAAGGAGCCTAAGACGAAGAACAAAGAGCGACCACTGCTGCAAATTCTCAGCCCTGTTGAACGGCCCTCCGTGCTCGAAAGCAATATTAGGAATAGACCGTCGAGCGCTGGTAGTCGGGCACTAATTCACTCTTTGGCTTATCAGAGTACCTCTGTTACCAAAGATGTTGACAAATCCTTACTTGAGCAGCGCGTTTTTTCTGCGTTCTCAATCAAAGAAATACTTGGCAAAACCGTTGTTCAGTTCTGGATCGCTGCGCTCAAACAATTTAGCGAAGAGTACAATGGCGTTTCCGATACAGGAAACGAAACGCAGGAATGTGCATCGTCTCGACCAAATGAAACACAGCTTGAAGACTTTGTAGTGCCGCAGCTGACCCTACCGTCGTATAGTCAAGCCGCGGCAGCATCGCCGGGAAGAAGAGCTCGCAGGACGTATCGTCCTGAACAAACCGATTTTGATTTCATGAAGGGCTGGATCGATACTCGCAATCAAGCAATGTCCATTGGTAGCATCGCGCCCATAGAAGAACAGATTTCACAATTGAAAAACTACCGCGCTAACAAGATCGAATTGGCAAATTTCTTTGATGTCAACGAAATACCTCCTTCTTTTGTGGACAGCCTCACACAATTCGATGATGACGAAGAAGCACTTGTTGTCTGAATGCCGGTCCACTGTCCGGCTTGTGCTTTACTTGTCGCCATAGCTGTCTCATCATCGATGCGAGTAGACTACTCTACTACTAATCCGAGTACTCTGATATTAGCTATTTGAGTAGCTACCAGGTACTAGTAGTAGTAGGCTAACAACACGAGTAAACCTGAAAATAGTCATTTCGATAGGGTTGGAGATACGGCACGACACTGGCAATTGCTATCCATTTCCGTTGAACACCATGGTGCTTGTGCTTTCTTGTATTAATACTTTTGATTAGTTTTACCTTGCGAAGCACTTTAACTTTTATCTCTAGTAGCCTATAGTTACCTGAAGATATCTAAGTCTACTCGAATATTATTTTACTTATTCTACAACCATGGTGAGCGATAGGGAGGTTGGGTTTGTTAACTTTTTCAAAGAAGCGTATTTTCTTTTTCGGTCTTGATTTCCTCCGAAATCAATTGTAGGGTTGCAATGTTTTCCTTGGTGCTGCTAACCACTCCATTATTTCTGTCCTTTGTGTTCTTCCTCATTTTGTCTGTGCCTTCGTGTTCAATGGAACTACTGTTTAGACGGACATTCAATATTGGGATGATACTCTTTCAGAAGAAATCGAGGCAATCCAGCAATTGCTGGATCAAGTCCAGTCCATGGGAGAAGGGGCGGAAAAGTCGGGCATCTTTGACCGTGTCGAAAAGCGATTGCGAGCCGCACAAGGAACCAAGCGTTCTTTCAAAATGGAAACCCGATTAGTAGCGGATGTCAATGCCAGAAGAAAATATGAATCTAGGCTGAAGCGATTAGACCAACAGCTGATGACTCTGCAAGCCGATTGCAAGGCGCTGCGGCAAGAGCATGAACGTGGAGAATTGTTCGATGGCCAAGGTGGCGGGGAAGGCGGCGCCCCCGCTGAAGAAGACGCTCAAAAAGCAGGTGATGCTATGCTCGGCGAAGCCATGAATTTGCAAGATAAGACACAGGACTCGTTGGGAAACACAAAATCCCTGATTGCGCAATCCAAAGAAGTTGGCATGTCGACACTGGAAGAACTAGAACGCCAACGTGATGTGCTGGACAATATTGAAAAAGAAATTGACCGCGTTGACGACAATCTTGCTCGAGCCGAGGCATTGTTAAAGCAATTTGGAAAGCGCATGGCCAGTGACAAATTTATTCAATGTTTTGCAGTTCTCAACTGTCTCTTACTGCTGGGTGTCATTGTTTACTTTGTTGTCAAGGGCGGAAGCCTGACTGGAGATGAAGATGACACACCTAGTAATCCCTTTTCTTCTACGTTTGGCTTAGGTGGCGACGAAGAAGGCACACGATACTTGCGTCGTACATGAGCATCAACGAGCTGAGTTGCAGCGCATCTTACAAAACCCCAAACTAGCGTAATTTTTTACTATCAGATAAACATACATTGTGTACCCTGAAAATCAACTCCTGCTTGTAAATAATGTGAGGGAGTGAACTGAAAATCTTTGCTATTCCGCTTTTATTGGAAAGGCTCTGTCACCTTCTCGCACCAATCAAAGAGTGCTCTTGCGTCGTCCATATTCTTGGCACTACTGCTCTCGTCAAATTCGGCACAATCCTTGTAGTATCCTCCATTTTTCAGTTCAGTGGAAGGCAAGGCTGCTACTGTAATCGTAGTTGATGCCCCTTCTTGAGGTGATTTGATGGGAAACCACCATCCCTCATGTAGTATGATATCAGGCAGTTCATCAATGGAATCACGAAGGATTTGCAAGGGTGATGCATAAATGTGCTTGCCCATATCTGTATAAACAGTGCCTGTCACATTGAAACAATATATTTATAAGTTTATGAACAAAAAGAAACAACTTGTAATGGGAAGTTCGTAGTTTGCGCATCATGATGGTGGGGATAATTCTCACCCGGATGAAGCGCTGCCGTCTCCACATGGTAGCGCTTGTGAAATTCTTTGGCCAGAAGAATCACTCCAGTTTTACCTATGGCAGATAAAAGAGAAGATTTTAAATTAGGTACCAGATTGGCTCTTGCAATTTCTACGGAACATGTCTTTTTCTTACTTTGTTGGAACCATTCGTCATAATCAGCCGAATTCTCGGCCAGAGAAAAATCTTGATAATAGGAGATATTGATTCGAGGAGACCCTAGCTTCGAGAGGGAAAAATTGCAAAAAATGAGAGCTAAACAGAAAAAGAACAGTAGCGATACATCCAGCCACTACGTTGTATCTTACCATGGAATGAAAAGTAGAAGACAACCACACTTGACGTGTTGTGCTAGGTAGTAGGAGTTTGGACAACAGAAAGTGACCTACCACATTGGTACCCATTTGCATTTCAATTCCTTGTTTGGTCTCAGCAGCTGGACAAATGATGCCAGCATTGTTGATGAGAACAATTCGATCGTATCGTTCGCCTACTTTTGCAGCAAAGGTCTTGACACTCTCTAGATCTGATAGATCCAGCACCATGCCGTCCACATTGTTGGATGAATTTGCGTTGGCTGCAGTCAAAGATGCCATGAATTCTTCTAGCCTCCCGGCGTTCCTCCCCCCAATCACGACGCGGCCACCTTCATTCAATAAAGCTTTTACAGTTTCTGCCCCAATTCCCGAGTATCCACCCGTAACGACAAACGTCTTGCCCAAAATACCGTTCCTGGCCAGCCTGGCAGCCTCCATGGCGGTTCGATGATGGACTGTTGGTATCATTTTCTTGAGTACATTCAAGCTGAACACGGCCAGAAGAATAACAGCAAGAAATACCAAGGTGTTTTGAATTAGTTTCCGAACTCTCGTATTAGCGGTGCTCTTGTGAATCGTTGAAGCATTCGTCTTCACATTGGCCGTTTTCCTATAGGCTTTATCCGGTGATGGCCGTATCTTTCTCGGCCGTATCATTCTATCAAAATATAAAATATGCCGCCCATTTCTGTATAATTTCAATCGCTTGAAGATAAATCCAGTTGCTGCCGTCTAAACCAAGTAGTATTCCAGTATTGCTTAATTTATGTTTCTACTAAATAGGCTTTTCATGAGAAAATACATTCAGTAGATTTAGAACTATCAGTCCAAAAGTAATGACACTTTGAATACACTTCATATTACAGGAGGAGCGAGTGTACTGTAGTAGGTCTACTGCTCCTACTAGTCTAGTAGCTAGTAGCGTAGGAGTGCTATTAATAAATAGGCCCATTTAGAGTACCAGGTAGTAGTAGACCCTCTACTAGCTACTAGCTGAGTAGCAGTAGCTAGCAAATATCGTCCTTTTAGACGATCAATTATGAGCTCGCACATTTGCTCAAGTACATCTGATTACTGGTATTTCACAGCTTGCTTGAATCAAAATCAACTCATCAAAGATACGGATGATCGTAACTCTCATTAATAGTAGTAATAATTATTTATTGAACAGTCATCATCAAGTTCAGGTTGTTTCCTCTCGTATCCTTGCATTTTGTTATGGTACTGCGTTCGATTGAAACTACAACCTCATTGCTACTCGCAATATTCCTGTCCTTATTGCTTCTGCGAAATTCAATCGCCTTTCAAATACCATCTCACACAGCCAAAGACACGCCATGTCTACTTCCAATGAGGCACCACCAACAACGCCCGTGCCTACAGCGTTTTAGAGGTGGGTCGATGCAACCTTTGAACCAATCTGGGTCTGCAACTCCATCTGACAACGAAAAATCTCGTAAAGAACGCCAAAACGCTGGATTGGCGCGCTTCTTGAATGCATTCTACCGAGGAATCACGGTCCCATTCCCAACTCTCTCTCGTTTGACTTTGGGCGACACGGATTCCAAAAAAGCAGATGCTAGTCAGAAGACGTCCATTGGTTTTACTCTGCGCGAGTCGATTCTTGCAATCGTTGTGTACCTACTAATTGGTGCTGTCTCGTATCATTTGGCTGCCTTTCAAGTTCCCGACAAGGGAGCTCAGATTAAATCCTGGTCCTTTGTTGATGCAATCTACTTTTCTGTGGTCACCTTCACCACAGTTGGCTATGGTGACATGTATCCAACCTCCGCACTTGGAAAGATCTTTACCATAATGTTTGGTTTGTCAGGAATATCTATATTAGGACTGGCCATTGGTACTATAGGATCGAAAATAATTGCAACAGAAAGTGAAATGATTGACAAAGCAAAAGAGAAAAGTCGCCGACGTATTTTAGGAATCATGAGTTCCCTTGGTAACGGCCATCCAAATGATAGAAGCAAAAGGGGTGATGTAACAGAGAACAGTTCCAGTAAAGGCACGACTAGTGTGTCTTCCGCTACATCAGATACAAGCAACAAAAATGAACAACCACAGTGGAAGCACACTCTTCAAACGGTGTTGTCCAAATCTGTACCTGCTTTATCTGTAGTGGTCCTTGGTGGCATTGGCATGGGACGGCTGGAAGGTTGGTCATTGTTGAATTCCATCTACTATGCCTTTGTCACAGCAGCGACACTAGGATACGGTGATTATTCTCCTGTTACGAGACCGGGTCGACTATGGGGTGTCATCTTTATCCCCCTGGCTGTGGCAGCGGCGGGAGAAGTGCTGGGGAATGTAGTGACGACCTTGCGAGAACGTCGACAAAATCAATTTTATCAGTCCCTCGTGAAACAAGAATTAAATACAGAAAGACTTCTAGCCATGGATACGGATAAAGATGGGACAGTGTCAAGAGAAGAGTACGTAGAATTCATGTTGCAAGAAATGGAGTTGGTCAGCAAAGAAGAATTTGCAGAGTTGCATGCTCAGTTCGCCAAGCTCGATGCGGACGGTGGAGGATTTCTGGACAAACAGGATATTGAACGTCGAATAGCGAATAGGGAACAAGATTTATCGATGTAGCTTGCTTATCAATTGGGGGGATGCCTAGTTGAGTGTGTAAAGGTCGCGCGGACCTATAATTGTTGGCTTACTATCTCCAGACAAAAGAATTTAGTTGAAAACTCCAAGAATGATGGATATTTATGGATGTGAAACATAAAGATACTCTAGTAGGGTACTACTACTGCTACTAGCTAGCTAGTAGATTACTACAGTAATAGTACGTAGTAATGACGCGGACGCACATGATGACATCATCATCACCACTTAGTCAGTCGCATAATAGTAGTTGGGACTAAAATCTTCCACCTGGATTTGCCTTCATCGTTGCTCATCATCAGCATGCTTCCATGCTTCCCCCATTTGGGTTTGAAGCAGAGAATGTGCCATCGTCAATTGGAACAGATCCAAAATTCTGATCGAAAGAACTGAGCAATACGCAGACATCACAATTAAATAATAATAAGGTTGCTCCTGTCGTCAAGTACAAGAAACATCATTATTAATTGATTTCGGCATTGTTATAACCTCCACTCTACAAACTGGTTTTGAATTGACGCGAGATATCAAATTTTATTATTATTCCACCAACACCATGGCTATTATTATTTTACGATTGATTTCATCCATTCTTTTGGCCACCAGTGTATCTGGATTTTCTCCATCGGCAACGCAACCTGCTAAATTATCCCGGGTATCCTCCTCCAAAACGCAACTCTTTATTTCCTCCTGGGGTACCAAAGGATCTCCCTATACATCTGCCAGATCGGTGGAACATGAAAACATTGAAGAAAATTTGCAGGCCTATCTCAAGGAACCAGAGGCCGTCGAAGCGCGCGCCAATATCGACGGAACTGTCATGGTCAGTGGTCTGGTGAAGAGCAAGGAACGCACCGATCAGACCATTTTTGATTTGTTGAACCACGAAGACTCGGCTTTTGAATTTGATAAAATTGTTGCCTTTGTGGACGATATGAAATTTGCCAAAAAACGTCTCTTGTCCCGCTCAGCTCGATACACGGGATTGTTGGATAAGCTCGATTTCAAGGAGGCTGCCAGTGCTGGAGACCTTCCAACTGCTGCTGATTTGGAAGGTGTCAAAAGTTGGATTGCCTTTATCGATGCCACGGATGATAAATCCAAGGCCTTGGCGGATGTTGAAGCCATTGCTGGACTGGCCAAGGCTTCCCCCTCTGTGGAAAATGTAGCCATTCTTTTGGCCGGTGCGAACGACATTGACGAAGCCGCCTCTAAAAAGGCACTGGAATCACTCCAAGGAGATAATTCCTTGTCTTACACTCTAGTCGCTGTGGGGAAGATTGAGGAACATGCCGAAGGCTCCTTTCCTTACCGTTATGCCGAATTTGGATCGGAGGAGGGTGTATTGCCTGAAACGTGTGTCTACTCTCGTGATGAATCCCTCCGTTTGGTCACTGAACTCTTACAATTGGAGTGTGGTGTTAACAAGGCCTTGACTTTCCGTGAGGTCTACAACGTCAATATCACTGAAGCTCGCTTGGTTAAGGGACTTCGTGAAGCTGGATATGCCCGCCCTCAGGAAATTGATCACATGATCCGTGACGGACCAAAGGTGCGTATAGTTTGCTGATAATGTTGATGTATACATGTTTTGCTCGATGCACACACGCCCCTTGTGTCGAAAGTTTTCGTCAAAATTTGGTTTTCCTCATACTGGGTTTTCTTACAAAACCATTTTTAATTGTTACTGTCACTGGAAAAAAAATCAAAACAGAAATACAAAGAGGCAGTGAAAGAATGGAAGACAAAAAATCCCGATGCCGCCAAAGGGTACACTAGCGATGCTTGGTGGGAGTCGGAGCAATTCCAAAAGTCGGTCCGTGAACGCGCACGCAAAAATGAAGCGGAGATTCAACTTGTCAAGGATACGAAGCAGGAAGAAATCGAAAAGATTGCCACCGAATGGGCCAAACGCGAATTTTACCGCGTTTCTACTTCGGCTGAAGGAACCGAATTGAAAGAGGAAGATTTTATCAAGGAAATTTGGGATCGTGCCTTGTTCGAGGGCGATCTCAAGTACCGCGAGCTCAAAGGTGAAGACCCGGACGCTGAGGCTGAACTTGCCGACTTTAAGGCCCAGCAAGAGCGAAAGAAAGAAGTTATGCTCAAGCGAGCCAAGAAAGAACTGAGAGAAGTTTTGGATGCAGAGAGTTTGGGGGGAGATGACATTCCCGGATTGAGTGACGAGGAACCGGAAGGCAACCCTGATCTTGACGACAAAAAAAATTACTAAGCACCTTACAGAGGCTCCAACTTTATGCATGCACATAGATCTTGCTAATCAATTAATTGCTTTAAGTTCCATTGTTAAATAAAGAACGGTATTCCAAGTACCTACCATGTATTGCTGCATCATTTTCTCTGTGGTCGATAACCAACCAGAAGTAGTGCAACGATTTGAAGACTGGTGTGCGATCAAATGCTTTCTCCTCGATGATCTCGCTGACGCATCTTCACGAAAGATAATGAATAAACGTCCAAATACAAGATCCAACTCATCAGGATGATGTTGCAAATTGCAAACTCATGATGTGTCAAAGCTCGTCAAATCTGATAGGGTAGAGCCGTCGAACAAACACTCTGCACTCGAGTATTCAAGCATTCCGAGTTTTTAATAATAAAGTAGCGTGATTTCATTGAAATTCTAGTACATCAACCATGAAATTTAATCCGACAGCCCTTACCATTTTCTTGTGTTCGACCCAGCAGACCTTGCTTCGATCGACTGTGGCATCTTTCAATGTCGTCAAAGCAGTTGCACGAAAGAATCGTGGAGTTGCTACACTGGCAGGATCGATGGGTTCCCGAGGAGATCCTACCTCTTGGTTAACCGAGGGGAGATTGAGTAAGAACGATCGTCAATGCCCTGCTTCTCTCTTATCGCAGAATCGACATCGAGGATGGATGCTGTCCCGTGGTGGAGCTGCTGAAAGTCTCAGTACGACAGCTCTCAACAGTGCCGTTGCTGCTGAAGCCGAGACGGAGGCACCTACAGAGATTTTCCGTACCGATTACAAACCGTTGCCGCACGTGGTATCAAAAATTAACATGGATTTTGTCATCCATGATGGAAAGACTACTGTAACAAGTGAATTATTTATCGAACCCAACAAGAAAGCAGAGGGTGTGATCAACATGGACGATGATCTGGTTTTGGATGGCGACGATACGTCTGTTAAACTTTTGAGTGTGTCTGTGGATGGCAAGGAATTGGAACAAGGCGTTGACTACGTGCTCAAGCCTCACAAAATGATTGTCAAGTCTCCAAAGCCAGGAACGGTATTAAAGACTGTGGTGGAAATCGTCCCCGAGGAAAATACACAACTGAGCGGTCTCTACAAAAGTGGGCCCATGTACTGTAGTCAGGTGAGCTCTTGCCGTTATTTCTTTATCTATTTTTTGGTTTTTTCCCAACCTCGCGGCTTGAACGCTAACACCTTTTGTTGTTCTCGTCGCAGTGTGAAGCATTGGGATTCCGTAGAATTACGTACTATCCAGACCGACCCGACAATATGGCTATTTTCGATAACGTGCGCCTGGAGGCAGACGAGAATGCGTACCCTGTTCTTTTGTCGAACGGTAACATGATAGATTCTGGAAAACTAGACAATGGTCGCCACTTTGCTGTCTGGAACGACCCCTTTCCTAAACCATCGTACCTTTTCGCTGCGGTGGTCGGTGACCTCGGACGCATTGAAGACTCGTTCACAACAAAATCTGGCCGAAAAGTCACGCTGGGAGTCTATTCCGAAAAGTCGAACGTTGACAAACTCCAATACGCCATGGAAAGTTTAAAGCGCTCCATGAAATGGGACGAAGACAAATTCGGGTTGGAATATGATCTTAACCTGTACAACATTGTGGCTGTGGATAGTTTTAACATGGGAGCCATGGAAAACAAAGGACTGAATATTTTCAATACAGCATACGTCCTAGCGGACAAGAAAACAGCTTCAGACAGCGACTTTGAACGCGTTGAAGGAGTGGTACGTGAAAAGTTAGCTTACAGTGATTGACGCCTGCTTGTTTGTTTTTGAGGGGTTGAACCTCATCATCTTTGTGCACTACCTTTGACTTGCTAAGATTGGTCACGAGTACTTCCATAACTGGACCGGTAATCGTGTCACTTGCCGTGATTGGTTCCAGCTTACGCTCAAAGAAGGTCTCACTGTATTCCGCGATCAGGAATTTAGCAGTGATATGAATTCAGCTGCTGTTAACAGAATCGAGAACGTCAAGGTCTTAAGAGCTCGGCAATTTGCCGAGGATGCTGGTCCAATGTCGCACCCAATTCGTCCAGAGTAGGTCAAAGCTATGTTTGTTTGCCACTTTATTTTTTTATTTAATCATCATCTTTTGTAAGCTCTCTTACTTCCGAATTTTTTGCCGCTGCAGATCCTACATTTCTATGGACAACTTTTACACTGCCACTGTTTATGTCAAAGGAAGCGAAGTCATTCGAATGTACAACACCCTTCTTGGGACTGATGGATTTCGCAAGGGAATGGACCTTTATTTCGAAAGACACGATGGAACTGGAGTCACCTGTGACGACTTCTTGGCGGCCATGGCCGATGCTAATGGTGTCGATCTATCTCAATTTTCCCTCTGGTATTCTACCAACGGAACGCCCGTAGTGAAGTATTCAGGTAGCTACAATGACGGCGTCTTTTCTTTGACTCTCGAACAAGAGAGCAACAGTGACAAGCCTCTGCACATTCCTGTTTCCATCGGTCTAATTGATAAGGAAAGTCGAAAAGAGGTGGTTAGTACGCAGGTCCTAGAGTTGAAGGAGAAGAAGCAAACGTTCGAGTTCAAAGATCTAAAGGGAGATGTTGTGCCATCCATCCTGCGCTCATTTTCAGCGCCAGTCAAGCTGGTCTCCGCGACCGGCGAAGTTGATGAAGAAGCTTTAGCCTTTTTGGCAGCCGACGATACTGATGGCTTTAATCGCTGGGAAGCTGGACAGAGACTGTACACATCCCTTATCTTCCAGACGATGGATGGTAAACAGAAAGACAGCACATTCAATTATGTGATGGAAGCTTTTAAACGCACGCTTTCAGGAGAGAAGCTAAACGACTACTCCATTCAGGCCTATGCCCTCATGCTTCCATCGGAAAGTACGCTCGCTGAAGAAGTTGACATCATTGATCCTGCTGCCATTCACAAGGCCCGTGGTGCCGTGAAGGAAGCCATCGCGCGAAAGTACCAGGCTGAAATTTTTGCTCAATATAACGAACTCACCAAGCTTGTCGAGGCTGAGAAAGAACTTATCGTTGACGCCAAAAATATTGGATTGAGACGTTTACGAAACGTGATGTTAGACTATCTCTGCAGCATCAAGGAGACACCAGATGAACAAAAAGCTGCTTCGGATCTGGCTAAGAAACACTTCGAAAAAGCATCTGGAATGACCGATAAGATGGCGGCACTTTCTGCCTTAGCCTCCATGGATGGAGAAGGTGCCGATGCCAGAGATTGGGCACTGCAAAAGTTTTACGATGAGGCCGATGGCTACAGTCTTGTCGTTGACAAATGGTTCTCGGTACAGGCCATGGCCGACTTACCAGATGTGTTGGATCGCGTCAAGGAGCTCATTGAGCACCCAGACTTTACCTTGGAGGTCCCCAACCGATGTCGCTCTCTGGTCAGCGTTTTTACCATGAATACAGCCTTTCACAACCCTACTGGAGAGGGGTATAAGTTTATTGGAAAAATGATTGCAAAACTCGACAAGCTGAACCCGCAAGTGTCCAGTCGCCTGGCGAGTAGCCTCATTCGATGGAAGAAATACGATCCCAAGCTAGGGGAAATGATGAAGGCTGAGCTGGAAATATTAAAAACTATGAAGCCGATCAGTGAGGATCTCTACGAGATTGTTAGCAAGGCTCTCTAAGAGATCCTGTAATATCTCAAACTAGTACTGCAGCACGAATAGGTTTCAAGTCCTAATGATGCTACCCAGCCCTGTACTGGTATGTCCTAGCTAAGATAGGAATACGGTAATTACTAATTGCGCTTTCCGCTCTTCAAATAATAACTCCGAATAGAGAAATTACCATGGCGATATTTCGGCTTCAACATAAATCGGCTTCAACACGAAACCGCCTCATCGGCTTCATAGCGGTTAAATTAAAAATCGCCTCATTTCTCAATTTGCCTGTAAATAACAGTGTATAATTTTGGAATCGGCTTCATTCATAATAAAACCACTACCGGTACGGACATATTTTTTTCGATGAAGTGAGCGACATATCTTCAAATCCAATAATCGGATTTTGAATGACGACTGGCTCGCCAGTTGAATTGTTTGTTTAATTAATTATTAGCCCGAAGCCGCCACCTCTGTTCTTCTTGCTGTCTTGGACAAGCACACCGTTTACACCCACACAACAGATTAACTTTAGAAAAAATTAGCCTGGCTGCTACAGTATCATAACCTTGGGATCCACTATAACAGTTCAAATAACTGCGCAAAATCTGATTTGCATCTGAGTTACATTTGTCTCCGGAATTCTTAGTAACGGCATTGAGTAGGTGCCAAAACAAATGACCAAAATGTGTGCCATATACTTCGACACAACGAGTGACGGCAGATGTCGACCCATCTCCTCGTCACTGGCATCCGCTGAACACGAGAAACGTGATAAATCAATGACCAAGGAAGGATTGTCTTGGCCGTCCGTCCACCCTCTCTTGGCTCTGGCAGGTTTTATCTTTGCAGTACCATCGTGGGTCTTGATGAACCGTGGTTTTACACTGTGGTTTCATCTGGGCTTTCTGTTCTACTTGGTAACAGGACGGAGCGATTTTATGAGGCGGTTTCAAGTCATTATTGGAGGAGCTACCAATATCGGCTGGTACTTGACAGTGGTACACGAGTATGTGGTACATGGTCGTCTCTTTGACCTCTTATACAACAATATGCCACCAGCGATGAAAGCTATCATGCTGGAGAACGGTCACCTGGCCAGTGGAGGAATCATCCAGAATAATACTGCCATGGCTACAATTTGGGTGACACACGTTCTAGATATGATCGCCCATCCATTTTTGCTCTATGTGGCCTGGAAAATGCACGTATCCTACGGAGGTTCTGCGCGGAATCTAGTGACCTGGGATGTCCTTATCGCTGCCTATGCTTTTCGCATTGTATATAGCACATCGCACCAATACTACAACTGGGGATACGTGAACAGTCCCTTCTATTATGGTTTTGAAGTCTATCACATTGATAGTTTGGATGCGTACACTGCAGCCTACGTCGGAGAAGCTATTTGGTTTGCTGTTCTCATCGCTTGGAAGGGGTATTTGAGTTGGCTGAGGAGCAACGACCTTCGTGTTAAACTTCGCATTGGAGCACCAAAGCGGTCGGCTAACAAGAATGTCCATAGTCAAAAGAGCGCCGTCGACCCATATCGAAGCCTACCTGTCCTGAGAAAGAGCTCGTCGTCGTTTTCAATTCACAGCACTGCTACTATTACGTCAGTTCCACAGCAATAGATTTGTTTTATGTTCTTAGCTACCGCAAAATTATAGAATCGTCGTTTTTATGTGGCAGTGTTGAGTGCATTAATCATTAGAGTGTACTGTACTATGGATTACGCACTGTTCGTGCATATCTTCTGGTGTTTATTCGAGTACTGCACAATTTGTGACGATATTGAGTTCGGCTCGTGGTGCGCGACATTTTAAGGATAGAAGTACACTAGTCTACCTGTACTCCGATGAACGGGGGGGCACAATCTCCTGCTCTTCCGCGACTGGTTTCAAACAAACACTGGAATAGCTACCAATTAAATAACACTGTAATAACAAAACACTCCAAGGGTGACACATCAATGGTTGATGACATCTCTTCGCGTCAAATTCATTATTAACGGCACGATTTTAGCTATTCAATCAAAACAGTAGCATAGAGTACTGTTCAGAAGATCACATGCCCAAACACCTGGAGACTAAAAACTTCTTTTTCTCCACTCTCTTCCTGCTACAACGAGAACTAGCTAGCTAGTAGCTACGAAGCTACTCTCGCATGCACTTGCTGGTACATCCCGCACTTCTTTTTCAAACAATCTGGCACCAATAGTCTTCTAGCTAGACCCTCACACTCCCTGCGTAAACTGCACATACATTTGATCCACATCTTCTCATCAACACTCGCGTACCGTAACAAAAAAATAATACGAATAGACGACGAGTATAAACCAGTGGTTACCGGCTGAAGGATAGGCGTTCTTTATCGCTGCAAATGAAAAGAAGTAGTCTAGCAGTCACCATCAACAGTGTGTTATTCAAGTTCAAGTTTCATTAACTAGCTACGCCACGGGAATACAGTACATTATTAGAAAGCCTACCAGTACCTGATACAGAAATAGAAAGCCCAATGGTAACGCAAGTCTCGAGGGATGTGCACAGAATTCCACCACTGCATGTATTACCCTTGATTGATTAGTTTTTCTTGTCTAGCTATAAACAACCTATAGCCGCAAAACGATTACGTAAAAAGCTAGTGTGGAGACTATTAGATAAATATTATGGATAGACTAGACTAGTGTCTCTGTGTGGATAGGAAGCAGGCATAGGCACACGACCTAATAGAGAGAGACCTAACTCCTGAGTCCTATGG
>Ga0210025_1000950_pt1 | contig 33888 bp, 18 predicted proteins | sample CryGeyme20150102_FD_183989 | JGI IMG/M metagenome (GOLD analysis project Ga0210025, IMG submission 183989) | Groundwater microbial communities from Crystal Geyser aquifers in Utah, USA - Crystal Geyser metaG 2015-0102 (SPAdes) (version 2) | ecosystem: Environmental > Aquatic > Deep subsurface >... | reverse complement strand
AGGTCAACTTACGTATTGTATGACTTATACACAATCGCCATGGGCTTCCCCATGGAACGGGATGTTTGATTCAGGAATCAGCGAGAGTGAGGGGACTTCTGATTACGAGGACGACGACAACAACAACAACAATCTTTACAATCCCGTTGACGAAATTCACAATTGGGAGGAGGGATATCATCTCCTGAGAGCATTTCACAAACGATACGGTACCACGGAAGTTCCCATTTCAAACCGCCAGTACCGTGACTTGTATCACTGGATATGGGCACAGCGCAAGAGCTTTAAGCACGGCTTGCTTACCAACAAGCAGATGCGACGTCTCAAGCGAATTGGATTTGTTTGGAATCCCCAGAAAATCCAGATGGAATACGACCCTTCCTACACTTACGATGACAGTCTTGATCTTGGTTGTTATAGTAGTAGTGAGAGCGCTGATGATCGCAACGAAAATGCAAGTTTGGGAGGAGAGGTCGACAATGTAAGCAGCAGTGATGGCGCTGAAGATGCGGAGGAGGTTCAGAATGTCCTGGATCGTTTGGAACCTCCCGTTGATAATCCTCACGCCATTAAAAATCGAGATAAGTGGATTAAGAATTATCTCAAGTACAAAAAATTCAGAAAGAAGCACGGCAGCGCCAAGGTAAAATTGACGGACGATAGAATTTTAGCCTGGTGGGTTCAACGACAACAGTATCGCCAGCGAGATGGGAAGCTCAGACAGGACATGTTCAAGTTGCTGGATGAGCTTCAATTTCCTTGGATCGGATCTGCGGCTTTATCTGTACTGGAGCGAGGTTCGCGAAAGGTAACGAGTAGTACCACTCAAACAAGGGAAAAGAAGAAAGGAGGACCAGCGAACGACGTAGGCCGAGATATGGATACTGATACTGACGAGATCGTCAATCCCAAACACGAAGCCAAATGGATAGAAAAATACAATCAACTTAAAGCTTTCAAGAAACAGCACGGGCATGTGGATCTTCCATCCACAGGTCGTGACATTTCACTTTACACCTGGACGAACTGGCAGAGGAGAATGTACAGGGAGAAGAAACTGTCTAAATCTCGAAAGCGAAAGCTAAAAAAGCTAGGATTTGATTGGCGTGCACCCACTCATCGACAGGGAGGCTACACTCACCGTCAGGATTTCTACGAGGTGGAAAAAGATAGTGACGACAATACCATCGGAGAAGAAAAACCAAAAGACGAGGAACGAAATGTTATTCATGTCAACTCGTACTATGAATCGAAATGGCAGGATAAGTATAAGGAGTTGAAAGCATTCTATAAAAAGCATGGGAATTTTGAAGTTTCCATGGCGCGAGATGACGCGAACGAATCCTTGTATTTTTGGATTGCGAGACAGAGGAAACAGTACCGCCAAAATGTCATGCCCGAGAATCGTAGGCAGCTTTTGAAAAAACTCGGTTTGTTCAATGACAACGACGAAACAGCACCCACCCTTGCCCCTGTTCCTGTTCCTTCAAGTGATATTCGAAGTGTTGCCAGTGCAGTGGAGGAAAACAAACCACGCACGTCCGAACCAGCCACGGCCGATGACTATGAATACTATGGATATCAAGATATCTCGGCAGAATTCAGTGCTGAAGAGATTGGATCGGAAAGTGAGGACGAAGATACATGGACCCGGCGGTACGAGAAGTTGAAAAAGTACAAGGAAAAGTACAATTGCGTGACTGTTCCACTTCGCGAAGGAGATGGATTTGAGTCGCTCGCCTTGTGGTCCATGAAGCAGCAAAAGTTGTACAAGGAAAGCAAGTTGTCCAGCAATCGGAAGCGAAAATTGAGCAAGCTAGGGTTCTACTTTGGTCCGGGATCGAATGTAAGTATTCGTGAACTAAGTCAAGCGATAACGACGTCCAAGCCAAAACAGCCATCAGAGTCCCACCAAAGGATATGGATGGCATCCTACGAAGATTTAAAGAAGTTCAAAGAGAAATACGGGGCTCTGGAAATTCGACATAGTGATGTCGACCACAAGCCACTGTACATTTGGATGACACGACAACGCAGTCAGCGCTGGAAGGGCATGATGACAAATGAGCGAAAGGCGTTGTTGGATGCTATTGATTTTCCTTGGCAAGCTCCGGCCGAACGGCGGCGGGAAAGCATGGGTAGCACTGCGAATCAAGCTGGAGCATCGGTCAAAACCGCAGAGAAAGACGAGGACGAGGAGGAGAATGAAGAGGGTCTGGAACCTCCTTTAAAGCGCCTCAGAAGCAATTCATTTGCGAAACACGATGATAGATTCGAGCAAATGTGGATGGATAATCTGCGTCATTTGAAAAACTTGAAGCGTCGACACGGTAAAATGGAGATTGGCTACCCCGATATGATCTGCAAAGGACGCAAGTCGCTTTACAATTGGATTTGCAGGCAGCGCCGCTTATACAAAGATGGTAAACAACCTGCGTATCGAAAGAAACTTTTGGACGATATTGGTTTCAGTTGGACCGGTCGCGGAAAGCAAGACGAAGTGCCCATCAAGTGTCCTGGTGACAGTGACAGCGAGGGTTACGAAGGCAGTGACGCCGAAAGCAACGTCAAGAATGACGCAGCGGGTTCCGAGAGTAAGAAGGAAGACAGTGCTTCTTTTCAATATGATCTAAATGACGCAGCTGCGATCGATTCTACTGATTTTCCCGGAGACCTGGATAAGGCTGACGACCTTACAGAATACTTGAATGCTGTCGAGAAGAAAATTGACGGAAAGAAGTCTGAATTGGAGCGGTTGAAGCGCCGTCGAAATCGGCTTGAACGGCAATCTTAGGTGAGAGCTTCCTCTCTTATACTACTCTATTATTTTAGCAGATCAGTAGCCTCTTTCTAATGGATTTAATAGGCTTCTTAGGTCTGTTTCAGCTACTAGTAGTACTTTCTTGCTTCACTTTTTTCAGTAACCTGTTTAGACCTGCCTGTTAATTGGAGTAGGTCTGTTATCACCAAATTCGAGACAAGGGAAATCTCGAGTTGAAGCACCAAAATCTTGAGTTTTGGCATGAAAAATCTCCAAAATCTCGAGTTTTGGCATGAAAAAACTCGAGATTTGGTGAATCTTGAATCTGGTGGATGCCTACTAGCTAGCTCTACTACTACTACTCCGAGTTACTACTACTATCCTCTAGTGGCTCTGGAGAACTATTGTGCGACCTTAGACATTTCAAAATTAATGACCGCGTCTGACCGTCAACGTCATCATCACACTACCGGTACTGAATGAGATGAACGGCACGAGATAATCATCATCCGTACTAGCTAGCTATCATCAGCGCGGCTTCGCAATGCTCTGCTGGTAGTGTGCGGCATGTTTGATCGATCATCTTCTTAACCTTCATCACTACTAGTAGTAATATTTTCAGCTACTCTATAAAATCAAAACAATCATGTTTCTGTTAGATTGGTGGTACAGCGCCCTTGCGAGCTTAGGTAAGATGATGATAATAGTATTGTGCTAATATATCTTCTGCAGCAGTAGCTAGAGTACGGAGGAGACTAAATCCGTGGGATCTAGTTCATTGGATGATCATACATGAAATCTTGACTCCTCCAATGCTCTGGTTTTGTCTGGAGATGTTGGCGGTTGTGCTTAATGCCCGCAATGCAATGTGAGAAGGAGGTTTTGCTTAGCTTTTAGTTGGAAGTGATGGATAGTTTATTATTATTTTTCCAATGATGATTCTATATTATTATTTATTTCTCTGACCTTGTAATATTTTTGTCGTCCCTCCTAAATTCCCATTTCCACCTCGGATCCATTGATAAAATAATGCAATTATTATTACATCTTGAACAACTCGTTTCAACCTGACCAATCATTTTTTTTAAAAGGCTTGTACCATAAGAATGCCAAGATTCTGTTTTTGGGCCTGGATAATGCCGGTAAGACAACTCTGCTTCACATGCTCAAGGAGAACCGAGTGCAGGTGCATGTTCCCACCCTTCACCCCAACACGGATGAATTGATCATTGGAAACATTAAATTCAAGACCTTTGATCTGGGTGGTCACGAAACTGCGCGCCGATTGTGGCAGGATTACTTTACCACGGTCGATGGTGTTGTGTACCTGGTGGATGCCATTGACAGAGGTCGTTTTCCCGAGGCAAAGAAGGAGTTGGATGCTTTGTTAACGTCGGAGGAATTGCAAGATGTTCCCTTTCTGGTCCTCGGAAACAAGATTGATATGCCCACCGCTGCCAGCGAAGAGGAACTTAAGTATGCCCTTGGATTGATGGACACTTACGGAAAGGATAAGGGACGAGATGATGCCAGTGGAGTTCGCCCAATTGAATTGTACATGTGCTCCGTCATTCGAAGAATGGGATATGCCGATGGATTCAAGTGGCTTTCGCAGTTCTTGACCTAAACAAAATTACTCGAATACTATTTACTATTTCACGCGGCAATTTGAATTTGGAAACACATGCTGGGAATCTGCAACGAATGAGGAAAGTATTTGCCTTGATTGACGATATCAACAACGTTTGGGCGGAGGATGGCACTGGCGTTTCGAACGAATTTATACTACTCCGAACTCCGAGTACTAGCAGTACTTCAAAAATTAGCTATTTTAGTGGTTGTTAATGCTCTGATGACGTTTGTCTCGTTCATACCGTTCTGTAATTGTACGGCCAAGTCCTTTAGCTTTCCACTAACGTCTCATCCGGGCCGAACTCTCATTGCCACTGTATGCGCTATATTATCAATTTTCGAAAGAAACCAAATCAAAGCGGTCGTCAAGTTTTGAGTAGAAGAGAATATTTAGCAGCTGAGATCCGCCACGTTGTTGTGGTGAACCGTGGCGAGATGGCGTGCTTTGGTCCCACAAGCCACGGCGCTTCATGAAATAATCAATTGCCATGGCCAGTGCTTTGAGCGGGCGCTTGCCCTTCGGATATTTCTCTGTTATTTCAAGACATGCTCCCATGGCACTCTGGTCTTTTCGTTCTCGCCGCATGAGCGACGTTCCAAAATCGCGCAGCACCCAGAAGCTCAAATCTGCGACGGCAAATACTGGCGTCGGTCCGGACGAACTAAGCTGCGAAGACAGATACAATTCTGATCGTTGCGCAACACTCTTCATCGCCTTTAAGATTCCTTTCCAGTGAGGCTTGTCAGATTTGGAAATATTGTCCTTTTCAGAAAAATATTGGTCCTGGTCGACATAAAAACATTCCACTTCGGCGGTACCTGCCCGCGAAGTCGAGAGGTCTCGTGTGTGTAGACTGTTTGTAGCTTCTTGCTTTGGATCTTCGATTGCCCTCTCGTTCGACACGCCTCTACCTCCTTCGACTGACATCTCTCGAATAGTTGCACCCAAGTCTTGCAAAGTAACAAAACGCTCATTTGCACCACTACTTCCAACGTGCCACCCGATTTCTAAGTCGTCTGAAAGCACTTTTCGTAGACGGACGGATCCTTTGTCCTTGAGTAAATGAGCCTGCACAATCACCACAAAAGGAATACTGAGCAAGGAGCACACCCCGAGGAGCTCACTGAGGGACCAATCCTTTTTAAGTTGATGACAAGAAAGAATAAATATCGGATGAATGTTCATTGATAGATACGCATGCCAGTAATAACAATGAACTTACACTTTCATCAGCTTCTCGTCCAGCCTCTTCTTTTATTCGCTTTAAAAGACTTAGCATCACCCCGCTCTGAGGCATGTACTCAGCAGAAATTCCTTCCGCCCACAAAGTAGCCGCCACAAGAAAACGTTCTGCGGAACTTGACGCGTCCATTCCATTCGGGCTCGCAACCATACACTTCACGCAGCTGGACATTTTGAGAGGATGACCCAATGATCTTCGAAGAAAGTCAATGCCATGTCGCTCCAAGGAAAACTTGGATGCAAAATCAACGCTTGAGTCTTTTTCCCCGTGATCTATTACCGATGATTCGTAGTAGAGAAGCTCAACAAGCTTGCCAACAGCAAAGCGTACGCCCATACACTGAGGAATGGGGGCTGTAGTATAGTGGTTAAAAATGGCCGAACCAAAATTGCCCGGCGGCCGATACTTTCGAACAAGATCATCAAAGCGCCCACCCTCGGCGACCTTCATCCCCGGACCATTGGAAGACGTGACGTAATCGTTCGTGTGCTCTTCTCCTGTATCAGCAACGTCCTCAAAGTAGGAGTCAGGAAGAACAATGCACTGGAACAAAAGCTGCCCATGATAGTGTTTTCGGCGCTGCCGGAGACCAAGATCCAGCGAAATATACAATGGCCTACTGACGCGACCTTTGCTGGATTGTTTGCCCGAGCCGAGCAACGGACCGACACCTAGAGCTCCAAGACTTGCAATCAAATTCTTCAACGACTTGAGAATTTTACCAATCTCCTCGTATCGTTTCATCCTCCTTGGGTCCGACTTTGCTTCCTTGTCTGAGGAACGGATAAACAAAACGGCAGAAAGCAATTTGTCAGTTGCTTCTTCGATATTGCAGGGAAGAGGCATACATCCTTTCGTAATGAAGGCTCGGAGCTTGTTGGCAGCTGGAATAGGAAGACTCTGATTTTCTACTGCGTCGGAAAGTTGAGCATCAAGCAGCTCGGCGGCATTTGCTTTCTTCTTTTGCTTGGTTCGTTTCTTGCCTTTCTTCCTCAGTGCTTTGGACACATAGGACGGGCCTGGGGCACAAGAAGCGGAAAAAATGGCCAGACACGCCCTTCTTATAGATTCCTTCGATGGAACTTCGCAAATCTCAAGAATAGAGTCCGCTAAACGAGTGTGCGTTAGGCGTAAATACCAAATCGGGGACATCGCACCAAAGGGAAGCTGCGGGGATTCTGGTGGAGCAAGCATTGCCATTGCCTGGGAAGCTACAAAAATAGATTCGACTTCAATCTGCCGGCCACTTGTCTGTGAATCTTCCATAACTATATCAAACGTAGCCTCTAAGGACTCACGGGGGTGGCCACCAGCGATGGCTTTGTGGTGCACACGATCAATGTCATATCTTTTTATGTTCGCGGCCGCAGACCCACCTCGTCCGACGGCGCGAGCAAAGGGGGCACATAAATCCTCCGGCAGTAAAAGCACAGTGCCTCTCGTATCGATTACTTCCGCGGGACCCCCAACTGCCAAAGAGTGAGCTGTGGCTGGCCTGGGTCGTAAGAGAGGGCTCTTCAATGGGACTGCACCGTGGTTTTGAAATATTTTACTCAATCGTGTGCATACTTCCTGAATAACAGTTGGATCAGCTCCTTGAACACCGTCAGATGTACCGGTTATTGCTGCAGAGGTAGCGGCTCTCATGGCGAGCACACCAGCAGCTCTTTGCGTTGCACGTTTTAAAATTCCTTTCCCGCCCTTGCCAATTCTTCCGGCGAGTCGAGCTCGGTGAAGGGCTACCGCGGCGGCAAGCTGCGAAGCAGCACTCATCGCTAAGGATTGAATTGATGTGCTCTCGATAGCTCCTGAGCGAATGCCTTCTATAGCCTTCAAAACAGCTTGGGCAGGTGTTGAATTGATTTTGTTTCCAGTAATTGACCCCATATTATTGGCTTTGACAGCCGCATCTGAAATAGACAGAAGGTGACAAACAGTGAGTGGGCCCTGAACAATTTGAAACGTTTTTTTTCTCGGCGCATTCAGCTCCTGGACTTACCTGTATCGTACATTAATTCGATAACGTCTGGTGTAGGCCGGTTGAACATCGCATTCAATATCTGGTTGATGGAATCGGATTGTGAATTAGAGAGTAGCTCTAGTGCTTCATCAAGATATTGCTGCTCTACTTCGATCTTTCTAGGGATGAGATCGCTTGCAAGAAGCTCTTCGGCTGTGGGTCGCTTCGCAGGGTCACGATCAAGGCACCATAGAATGATGCGCTGAACATTTTCCGGCGCAGATTTTGAAAAGGGATCTTCAAAGCGATCTTCAAAGCGCACCCTCTTTTTTTCGTCTTTTTCGTGAACACCTTCTCCTCGCAGTTTTGTCAGCGTTTCTGCACGCTCCATGTACTAGTAGTTAATAGGATGGGAAGCGTGTGTGGTTGGTATATGAGAGTTTATTTCACTTTCTGTTTTTTACAAGATGCAGATGAATCAATGAGACACTTACGGTGCTAAAGGGGGGATGAAACATCTCGAAAAGGACAACTCCAAAGGAAAATATGTCAGCCTTGCTGTCATACGAACTGTCGTGTTTTCCACCTGTCGTCTTCAAAGCGAATCCTTCTTGCTCTGGAGCTCGGTAAAAAGTTGTCCCAACACCTCCTGTCATTGATTCTTGTACCGATGACTGATGCGAGATGGATGGATGCGAGGTAGATGCAGCCGAATGATGAGCAGAGCCACCCAACAACCTACTTATGTCGTCAATAGTATTTCTCTGTGGTCCAGTATCTCCTGTTTCGCTCATTTCGTCATCCAATACGTTCTTTTTTCTATGACGGGTTGCGAGGCCAAAGTCTCCTAGACGGACATTGCCTTCCTGATCAATGAACACGTTACCCGGTTTCTGCATATTCCAAGTTTCAAAACCACGGGAGCAAATAAAAAGACAAAAAATAGATAAGCTCGGAATCGTGTTTTAATCACTGTAAGATCAGAGAACTTACAAGATCTCGATGTATAATCTTCCGCTTGTGAATGTATACCAAGGCCTCAATGATTTGTCGGACGAGACGCCAGATGTCATTTTCGTCGGATTCTTTCATTGACCCATCATCAATAAGCTTCCGCAGTGTGCTGCAACCAAAGATGTGAAGTGAGATCTGAAATGCGAGTAGACCGTTGCACAGGCAGGTTTTTGCAGGCTTACCTCGAACAGTATTCCATCTATGAGAGGAGAAAGTCGGAAACATTGAGGGCAGTACAAATGCAAGAATATGGGCAGTGCAAAACCGTTACATCATTGAATTACCTGAATATAGAGAATACGTTGTTTCTGAGACGAATCCACCTTGACAGATGATGACTCGTCCCAGATATCCTCTTCCGACGAAGCGGAATTGGAACGTTTCCTACTGTTACTTTGCGGGAACCCCTTGTATTCTTGCCTTTGTTGAAATCCAATGCCTGTCATCAGGGGGCTTTGATGCATGTCGTTTTCGAGCTGCAGCAGGTCTTCAACGGACTGCGAGTGCATTTTCCGACAAGAAGAAGAAGCCTTGGAATTTGTTCTTTCTTTTATATCCGTAAATTCATCTTGGTTATCATCATCATTATCATCAGTTCCGTCTTCCTTTTCGCTGAAGCTACCACTGGAGCTAAGGCTCGCATTTTCCCTTTCGCCAACATCGCTACTGCTGTCACTGTTATCGATGCCTTCATCTCCGTCACGAGAGAAAAACTTACCAAGAGGGGGTTTGGCCCAATATTTAGCAGCACCGGCATTGTCGCTCGAATCATTGGAAAACTCATCATCCTGACCTTCAGCGTTGTTGTCTGTCTTTCCATCCAAATCGGCACTCAACTGTCGTTCCGGGTTGGCCTCTTCTATTGTTTCAATATCGTCCCCCTCCACCCACGCTTGATAGTATCGTACAATATTTTTGTGCGTCATGCGCGAAATGGTTGTCACTTCTCGTCGTAGCTTTCGGTTTTGAACAGCTCCAGCCTTGGCGTATTCACCTCGTTCCGATTCGAGAATAATCTTTTTAATAGCATAGGTCCGTCGGTCCAATCGATTCCGTACTTTAACAACCTCACCTCCACCTCCACGACCGAGGACACCCAGCTCTACAAAATCGGCTTGATATCGACTGCCGGTCAATTGTCCTCCCCACTGTTCGACCGGTGGAAAGAGATCATCATCGTTTTCTGATTGATCGTCCGAGTAATCATCATCGTCGGAATCTCCTAAATGCTTCGTGGGATTATGATCATTAGTATTGTCATGATTCGTGTTGGGTCCACTTTGTTTGATTCGCCGAGCATCTTCCAAAGCTGCCATCTGTCGATTCAATTCTCGTTTAACATCCAACGATGCCACTTCTTGACCTGCCCCAGCTGGCGAAGCAGCCTCGCTGAATCGTTTGCTCAAGCTGGACATGTCCCATGATTGATTGTCTTCGAGTGTACTACGTGAATTGTAATTGGACGTGGGTGACGGGTTCAATAAGGAATGCATCTCGGCTTGTTGTTGCTGCTGTACCTGTTCTTGCTCTCGTTTCTCTCGTTCCTTCATTTGTTCCCAGGCCGACATGGTAGGATCTCGATTGTGCTCCAACAAAAAATCTTCCGTTACTTGTACCAATTCTACCATCATAACCGATCCACTCTGTGACAACTGTTCGGCACGTGTCATCAATTGCGTCATCAATTGACGATGTTCGTCCGGACTCAGTCCCTGTACGTTTTTCAGTTGAATGGTCGGAACTACGTAGGGGTACTGTTTTTGCAACTTGAGGCTCAACGTTAATTGTGTCCCAACGTGATCATTTTCCGTATCCGGTGGACGAACGTGTACATTCAAACGCGTTGCTCGACCGTTCGAACCCACCTTTCGCGTAAAGTCTTCGGCGTACACGGCCTGCAAAACAGTTTCTTCGTCGGCACGACACAAACTCAAATCCTCGTCCACATTGGGTCCATTAACTGCTGCTGCTGCTGCTGCTGCTGCTGCTGTTCCTGCTGTTGCCACCATAGTCGTAGTACTACTACGACGACTATCGTAGGTACCATCATGATCATGATCCGCCGAAGGCAAACTTTGACCCGATGCACTGGATTCAGACGATGAAGAAGATTCATTGTCGTCTTGCAAAACGTCAAAAAATCCCTTGCCCATGTTGATGATATATCTTCAGAGGTGTCCGGGACTGTTGTTATGTGCGTCTGTGTGTGTATGTTTGTAATTATTATTTGTAAGGCCTGGTGTTTTACTGGTGCACTCTTCTTTTCTTGATTTGGACACTAGCATTTCACTGCGTTTCCTATAGCTTTGATTTTCTTGTTCATTATTAATTCTATCGGTAAATAAAAAAATGTTACACTTTTTCGAGTAGAGCGAGGAGGAGTATTTAATTTATTTTTGATGTTCGTGAGGATTTGTACTACAGTAATAATTACGATTATCTATGTTGTGATTGTTTGGATGATTGATGATGATCACCGTCACGTCTCATGTTCTTTTCCATTTTTGTATTTCATCCTTATCTCTACTGCAGATGTTGGTGAATGAAGATTCTACAAAAGTAGTAGATACTACGTGACTGCTTTTACAATTATGACCCCTGCACCGTAACGTCGTTTGGCTCCTCCAATAGTAATAAAAGCATGATACCCGAGTAAGTTATTACGGTATTTTTTTCTGATTTGAACAACGAACGCAAAGATCATTACAAGCTAGTAGACCTACTCCTTACTAGAGTAGTCTACTGTACGTATCCCAGAGCCCAGAGCAAACCGGTGCCCACCACGCAGCATCATAATAATATATACTACTATTATTTTATAATCTCAGACAACATGACAGTAGTAGCATCCCTTCCAACCACTGTTACAACCAACCACCAGAACGAGAAACATCGCAAAAGTCCTTCAATTCTCGTCAGCGATGCCTCCAAGGCCCGATTATTTTTGGCACTGGCGTGTTTTTGGCCCCTTGTCATTATGGTGTTATTTGCTGCTTCGTCACCTCAGCTGAAAGATGTTCGATCCCATCCTCGGGAATTGTTAGACACGTCCAATACAATCAACCAAGACGTCCGGTACACCTTTCGCAGCATTATGGATCGCGTCGATATTATGGGATACGGACCAACCCATCCCAGGATTGCCGTGGTAGTAGTAGGAGAAGACAATCGCAGCATCCTGACGAGCGTAGGATCCCTCTTTTCGTACGTTAAATTACGAGATAACAGTTTTACTGCTGCTGCTGCTGCTGCTGCTGCTGCTGTTGTTGTTGTTGATGATGATGATGGGTTTCGTTTGAGATTTGAGATCCTACAGCGAATGTGGACTAATCTTCCTTTGTTTTCCTGTTGTGCTGTGCCATCCAATATGACCAATACATTGTACATTATTCAACCAATCAACAATCAACAATCGAATATATACATTATCTCGACATGACATTGCCACTGCCAAAAAAAACCTTTGTCATTAACACAATACAATACAATGAAATGAAATGAAATGAAATGAAATGCAGGCACACATCGCTGGAACGAATTTTCCAAGTCTGCATCGTCGTCGAGGGACGGGACTCGGACCCAACGCTACTGGAGGAACTAGAAAAAATTGACAACGGCAGCGTGCCGCACTTTCACGGTGCCCGAGCGGACATGCACATGCCAGATGAAAGCAATGCCGACGATAAGGCAGCTCATGGCAGTCGGATCCAGGTCGTGTTCAACGGCGACAGAAGAGGTACGGCCGAAAGTCGGGCAGATGCCGTCGAATTTATTCACATGCTGTCCGACAAACACGAAAAGCACGGACTGAAATCTCCACAGGAGGATTTGCTGTTGCTTCTCCTAGAAAGTGGAGCAGAGTTTGAAGACAGCGAATGGCTGGCACCGGTTACGGGTGCCTTGATTGTTCCTCCACCACTCATGACAACCAAAACGAAACACGAAGCAGCATTGCTCGGTGCCATGAAATTGGCCAATGCTGTCGTCTTCAACACGGAAGGAGCCGGCAAACGCACTTCCTTTGACATGACCTTCACGCCAATAATCACAGATGCGAATGCAGCAGACATCAATCAATCTGGAGGCAACTCCTACGCCGCGCCAGTCTGGAATGGAGGGGCCATCATGATGCGACTCGAGACGTACCGCAATCTTCCAGCGCAGGATCCAACTCTTACCGAAGAATGGCCCGCAAATTTAGAACTGTCCTTGAATCTTTGGCTGTGCGCTGATGGAATGGACCAGCTCGACGGTCTCACCATTAAACGGTCCAAACCAATGGCAAGCAAGGCACTGACACCCGAAATGGTAGCACGGTTCGCCTCGGCCTGGATGGAACCTAAGACCGTGGACAGCTTCTTTTACGAATACCACAAATCATTTCCAGAAATGACAAATTTAGAATTTGAAACGTTAATGTCCAAAGCTCGTGGCTCGGTAGGCTTTCCAATTGATTTGACCGAAAGATGTCGGTCCTTTATTTGGTATGCGAAAAACATTAACACGGACATTGCCGAAACTCTCGCTATTGCTGGTGTAGAGCTCAAGCAAGAAGCAGAGAAAGAACGCCAGCAAGCGCAGTTGAAAGAAATGGAAAAGAAGAAGGAGGAACAAGAGCAGAAAGAAAAAGAGGAAAAACGAGTCAAAGCCGCAGCCAAAAAGGCTGAATTAGAAGCTGCTGCCAAGAAGGCTGCAGAAGAAGCAGCCGCCGCCGAGAATGATGGCCGCCCCAAACCTAAAATTCCTTTACGACCCACCAATCTCGCAATTGTACGAATGCCGAAGCAAGTTGATATATCGTACATTGACGTATCTGGTGGCCACCAAGAGCATCCACATATGGGAGCCAAGGACGAAAATGGAGAGTTCGGCTACATCCACGATGAGACGGCACTTCGAAAGAATCCACCTGCATTCAACTTTACCGGCGAGGCCTTGACTACAGCCTGTAAAAAACGAAACCCCGATTGGAGAATGCTGCACGAAAAGGTGGTTGTCGATTTGGATGCTCACAAGGCAGCTGAAGAGAGTGGCAAGAAACGTGACAAAATCTTCTGCTTGGTCTACACAATTGAAAGTGGCCATCCCAAAATTCCAGCCATTCGAGAGACATGGGGGTGAGCACAGTATTTGCATTTTGCCTTTGTTATCTGTTTCATCTCCGCTTACAACGGACTTAACTCGCTTCCTACACTTTTTTCTTTACTTTGCAGACCAAAATGCGACGGTTTCATGGTAGGTTCTACCAAGACAGACAGAGCGCTAGGGACAGTTGAAATTCCGCACGAGGGTCCAGAAGAATACAACAATATTTGGCAAAAAGTTAGGTCAATGTGGAGTTATATTTATGACAACTACTACGAGAACTATGACTGGTTTCACATTGGCGGAGACGATTTATTTTTAATCGTCGAAAATTTGCGTCTCTATCTGGAAAGTGAAGAAATCAAAACAGCAGCCAATGGCGGTATCTATTTGCCATATGGAAACGAAACTATGCAAACTCCTCTCTTCCTTGGCCGTCGCTTTGCTTATATGGGTGATATGGATGATATATTTATTAGTGGTGGATCGGGATACACGATGAACAAGGCAGCGTTCAAGTTGCTGGTAACGGAAGGGTTTCCCAATTATTTTCCCCATGCTCACACTTTCTCGGAAGATACCATGGGGGCAAGAATTTTCAAGAAATTCGATGTACTTCCCTACGACACGAAGGATGAAACTGGGGGAGAACGCTACATGCCGTTTATGCCTGGAAATCACTATGGCTACAAACTTCCTCCGGGCGATCCGATGGATTCCAATGACTGGTACGCCAAGTATTCAATTGATATCAAGGAGGGACCAGATCACTGCTCGGCACAGAGCGTGGCATTTCATTACGTGAAAGGTGAAGCTATGTATCGCCTGTACGTACTGATGTACCACATGTGTCCCGCCGAGACTCTGTAGTGCTTGCATTTATTTTATCACTCCTGAAATTGCGGACATGGCTAAATACATATTATATAGTTTTAGAAAATACTGAAATCGCACCGAAAAAGCCAGGATGAATGCAACCAAAAGTCTAATTCTCTTCCCACCCTCTCCCCTTTATCCAAATCCAGCTTGTTGTTCAAAGAGCATGGTTACGATTCGCTTGACGTGCTTCATCTCGTTAGCAATTTCCACTTTACGCTCCGCTACAGCAGACTTCATCTGGACCATTTGTGTGCGGTCTCTTGCCAATTCCTGGACCAAGTCATCCTTTAGTTCCTTGACTTCTTGCTCTAATTTCTTGACTTGAATTTTACGCAATTCGTCTTCTCTCTCCTGTTCATTGGCATGCTTGAAGACAGAACTGGTAAAAACAGCTTCGCGGATCTGGGGAGGCCAAAGCCATCCAGCTGTGGGAAGTCCCAAGCAGATCCACAGCGGGATCACGATCACCGCCACCGTGAAGCGAAGCAGTGTGTAGAGAAAATACTCCAGAGAAACCACAGAGTCATCAATTTCGTCCTCAAAGAGATCCATTAGTCGCTTCCAAGAATCTTTTCCGAACACCCCGCCACCTGAATTCTCCGCGCTGTCGGTGACGTGACTTTCGTCGTCACCCCAGCCCAATGATTTTTTGAGTTTCGATTTCCATGGCCCGTTTGCAATGGCGTCCATCTCTGCCACGAAATCCAATCTATTCGTCCAAAATACAATGGCCGCACGCTGGTCCTGGATAACTTTGTAACTATCCGTGACAATAGCAATCAGCACGTTGGCCAACAGGATCACCACCAAGAACATAAAGAAGGCAAACAACGCCATGGCAACAACATTGTCCGGAAAATTCTCCTCGGTCACTTCTCCCAAAAGCATGGTGAATACGCGCAAAAAAGCGATCCAGCGGTTGCAAAAAGGGAAAATGTCAATTTCGTCACACCTTATGGCGTCCAGTTGGTGCAGTCGGGCTTGGGTGTCATTTAAGCCTTCTTCATATTTAAAGTAGTCATCACACATGGGCGTCTCCAAGTACAATGTGTAGAACATTTGCATGAACGCCACCAAAATAATTCCCAACGAGATCAAAAAGGCCGCAAGGCGGTTGACCACGTAAAACACACCGCCGACAAACACAGCGAATTCAATCATCACATTTCTCAAATAGGCAAGCATTTTGACCCAGAGAATTGTCACCGAAAGAGCCGCGCCAATTTTGAAAAAATTTCTGCTTCCTGTCCCGGCATCCATGCGTCCCGCCCAGAACAACACCAAAAAGACAAAGAGAAGATTGAGCCAATTGGACGGATCGTAGACCCAGACATTGAAGGCTTTGAGGGAGAGCAAAGAAATCAATTGGATAATTTCGCGCATTAAAAAATAGGCCCCGCCCAAATACAAGGGAATCAACTGAAAAGATGAAATTCTGTTGTCGATGCTGTCGTCGTATCGCCGATTAATGGATTCGACAGTATTTACAGAAAAAGACGCAATGATCATGGTCAACACGTAAAAGTCCAACATCAAAACCGCAGTAGGAAATCTCTGGGAAATTTTTTCGTTCAGCAGGGTCTGGACGACTTCCATAACCACGGCTTGTTCGCTCAACCAATCGGGCAACGACTGCAAGGCTGTAAAGAAATCTGCCGTCGGTTCTGGTTCGGCATTTAATAAATGCTCGAGACACTTGTGAACGGATTCCTTTTGATCGTCATCGTCCTTGATGGTCGCGGCAAATTCTGCCAAGACACGGAGAGGATTGGATGATCCACCACGGGAATTGACAATGTCATTATTGAAACTCACCAAGAGGCGAACGGCTGCAGGTGCGGCACGACGACCAGCATTCGATAGTGCAAAATGGAGTGGAGTGCGGCCTCTTCGATCTTGTGTAGTAATGGCATCCGGAAAGGCACCCGTCAAGACGTACAGAGCTTCCTCGCTGGCACCATAAGCACAGGCATAATGGAGTGGCTGTGTTGTTGTTGTCGTTAAAAAATAGAAAAAAATAAATAAAAAATCAAAAATGAACATTGGTAAAATTTAGAACAGCAAAGACTGACGATCCAAAAATTGTTTTCAAAGCAACGTACCAACATTCCATTGTCATCAGCATACCCTGCAGCCCCGGTACTGCTCAACAAAACCACAACATCGGGTGCCACAGGTTTGCTCGAATTACCCAAGGCAAAATGCAAGGGTGTTCGTCCACGTCGATCTACTGTTGTTTTGCTCTCCGGAAAAGCCTCTGCCAATTGTTTGATCACTTCGGTTTCGGCTCCACAAGCACAGGCATAATGAATGGGCAACCAGCCAAAGGAATCCGGCCACTGCACGGTATCCTCGGCAATGCTCAAAAAGACGTCAATGACATCCGTGGGAGGTGCATTCCGACAGGCAAAATGCAGGGCCGTCATGGCCGAATCTCCCCGCTGTTCTGCCGCGGCGCGAACTTCCTCGGCCGATCGAGTTCGCAGCCATTCCCGAACGGGTTCCCAACTCGCCGCTGCTTCTTCCTTGGCTTCGGGAGTTACATTCTTGGGTGGAAAGGCCCGGGCACAGTGCAAATTCAGCATCTGAATGTCGGGAACTCCGGCATCTTGGCCTTCCATCAAGAAATCAGTCTCACCACCGAGGCTGTTTACGCTGGGCGTGCCTTCGTCCAAGATAGGGCTACCATCGTCGTAATAGCCATTGTCACCGTCATGGTCATGGTGGTAGCCATTTCCATTGTAGGCTTCTGCCATGTTGCTACGTTGCTGGTTGCTGTCTACCAATGATTGACAATGATCAAGATGTGTTTGTATGATATATTATGCTTTCTTCCTTCAACTGGTAGAGAGATGCAACGATTGGATTGGAGAATAATATAATGGTCCGAGCAATGCGGCTCTGAAAGATTTCCCAACAACAATGGTTAAGTGAGGTTAAGTAGAGTCAATAATAACAGAAGGCAACAATTAAAAGACGAGCTGAGGGTAGCTTCTAGAGTAGTACTCTAGCTAGCTTTTCCTACTAGTAGTAACAAAAAAAACGTATAGTATCTGTAGCAAAGAAGAAGCTCTGCAGTGTTGCTCACGCGAGGGATGATAGGATTGACAAGTGACTGGAATGATTCCCGTTCAGACATTAATACCGGAGTATTTAATTATTATGACCGCCTATTATTACAGCTTGGGCGACATCATCAAACATAGCTGGAGGTGCCCCCCCTCCCCCCCCTGCTGCAGCAGCCAAAACTCCGCGAAGGACGATAGTACTCCTATCAACAACAAAGCCACCTAGCGAATCCCTTGAAGCCAGCCACCACTGTTGATTGTTCAGGAGTCAGCAGCAATCTGAAGTCGCTTGTACTGGTACTGTTCAGCCATACATACAAGTGCTGCCATGGAAGCACTTCTTTGACGAGTAGCTCAAAAAGCAGAAGCAATCATGCGATTCAAGAGGATCCTCGTCTCATCTTAGTAGCTAGCTTGTTGGGCTAGTCTCGAGCAGGGCTCTGTCTCAGTCGGACAGTCATCCTACTAGAGTCCTAATACAAATACTTGATAGAGAAAAGTGAAAAATAATGATACCGATTTTAGTGCACAGGACTTGACGGTTTTGCCTCCTTGGGAAGTGTATCCTGCAGGACTTGCAGGAATTCTATGTTGTAGTCTCCTTGAGGCTACTACTACTAGACTAGCCATTTCCATGCTACTCTACATAGGAATACCGGTGGTCCAACCCACTGGTTGAGTGACGAATCCTAATCTTTGCTCGTACTCCGAGTGGTAGTCTAGTAGTAGTCTAGATAATAGAAATGTTTTCACAGTTGAGAAATCAACTTCCTCATTTGACATCCAAATCTCTCCTGCCGAGCGAATACCACTCTGTCATTGAAAATAATATTAAATAATAATAAATCTACGGGTCAATTGCTGATTGTCAGCTTGACGGACATTATTAATTAAAATGTTCGACTCCGACGGCCACATCATTCGCTTTTTATCCAATGCAATTGCGCCGTTGGCAGGACCATCGCCCGGCAGCAATCATCAGGCCAAGAGCAAGGGGAATTGTACGGTTACTAGGTTAACCTTAGCTACTTTTTCTTTCAAATTTACCTCGTCTTCCTGGTGATGTAATGCAAAGGCGTCCATCATCCAACAAGAAAATAGACAAGAGGACGTGTTCAAAAAACAACGGATGACTTTGGCGGAACAGTGCGCTCTTTGGTACGCACTGGTACAACTCTACCGGTATGGAGTACGGTAGGATTTGTCCGGAATAGTATTTTAGTATTTTTTTGTACGAGTAGAATGGTATTTTGGAGCATGTTAAGAGTACTCCATCGACATTCCTTGAATATAATAATAATATTCCGAGTTATTCCAAATACTAACAAGCAAACAACAAGCAACAAATACCCCTTGTCAAAACATTATGGTATTTAACATGGCTTCGCCACGAACGTCTCAGCGGAAACAGGCTAGCCTGTCCATTGCAAGCGTAGACAAGCCATCTTCGAGGAGTCCCACCACAATCAGCACCACTATCGCTCCCATTATTGAAAAGCGAACTGCGTTTGTAGGTAGTAGTAGTAGTAGTAGCAGCAGCAGCACGAGCTTATCCAAAAAGAAGAAATGCCATAGATCCAAGCTGCTTCATACACTAGGATTCGAGACTGTTCCAGCAGATGAAGCTGCAAATATTTCTACCCAGCGAGAGCCTTCTCGTGGATCTCTACTGGGTCAAGTTAGAACAACATCCGAACCCTTGAAATACGATGCTGATTTCGACCGAAGTTTTCAAGAGCAACAGGCCCGAGCCGCTCAAAGAGAAGCTGATACAAAAAATAGAGGAATGTTGGGAGCACTGGGATCGCTCTTTATTTACCAACAACCAGCAGCTGACCAATCCACTGATGATGACCAACGACAATCATCAGAGCCATCAGCTGAACAAGAAGATACTGATTCGGGCAAACCCTCCTTAGTGGCTTCTTCCGCGGATAATTCAATTACTACTAGTGGTGGTAATGATTGCAATAGCACTGATGACAGTTCTATTTCTACCACAAGCACCAGAAGACGCCGTGGACTCACCTTTAACGATACGGTCACTGTAGTGCCCATACCCAAACGCCAGGAATATTCCAAACGCGTTCGAGATCGACTTTGGGTGAATGCACAAGACCTACAAGTACAGGCACAAAGGAATGCACTCGAATTTGCCAGTGAAGGTTGGGATTGGCAGAATGTATTTGAAGACGACAGCATGTACATTGACGCTGTGACGGGCGAAAAGGTTCATCCTGTGCACTGCGAAATAGAGGAGGAATAGAATTATCGAAATACACGTGTGCGCGTTAGACCGATTTTTGTAGGCAGAGAACACAGCGCGATGATGCCGGTACCTAAATTCATAGAAACAAATATACTAGAGAAACTACTGTGGTACACATTAGATAAGAAATCACTGGAATGTGTCTGCAGATATTATTTTGTTGCGACGTGGTGCAACGAACGTCATCCGAAGTAGAAATTTTACAGATGCGATTGGATAACCATGATGTCCGCCAGTTAAACTGAGATTTCGCCGCCCGTTTCTTACTGCTTGCTAAAAATAGATACAGAAGCCCACTATACGGTGCACCCGCAGCACCGTGATCACTGCCCCCCTCCACCGCCTTGATCCATTGCAGTCTCCTAAAACCTAGAGGAAGTATTATTGGCACGACTATGTGTCTTGTCCAGTTCCCCAGAGGCATTACAAATCCAACATTTTTGCAAAAAGGTGGACTCATCCGTCCGCCCCAGTCCACCCAAATAATGGTCCTTCCACTGGTCCACCTTTTTGCATACCCTGAATACTGAGCAGTCTACTAGCTAGAGGTCTACTTTACTCCGAATATTGTTGATTTTGAGAGTAACTGTGCGATCTATGCTGTCTGTCCGCTTGGCGCTCTGGATACTGTGCCAACAACTGTACTTACAAATACTTGTTAATATTTCGTTTTAAAGGATGAGATCGATGTATGTCTGTCTCATCGAGATTACTCCGATACGAATAACAGTAGCTTCATCACCTATTCATACTACTACTAGTAGTAAGTAGTAATTACCTACAGCGTGCCTCATTAAGATCAAGCACATCATCTCCTTTATACGCTAGCCAAGCCTTGCTTCTACTATACTCATTGGATTCTGTCCTGGGAGGGTGGAGCTCGTGGAGTTTTAAAAGGGCTTGTATATCACTTAGATATGCGACCATCGCTAGGCGTGACAAATAAAATCTTTGCTGGCCGCAAGAAGAAACGTGCAACCTTGACGGGCGATTTGACAAGCAAACAATCAAGAGTTGAAAAATCTTCAGCTACAGACCCAGAAGCAGACCAAGAGTCTTCGAACATGTCGGACGAGAAACCTTTAGAGGATTCCGCTGCTAAAAGCAACAGCAATACTAAGGATCACGATGACGACGACGATGATGATCTTTTTGGCGATGCCGACGAAGACGAAACACACGAAGAAAAAACAGAAACAATCGATGATATCATGAAAGCTCCCGTCGAAGTTAAGGAAGAAATAGTCAAGGCGGTAGTGAAGGAGGAGCCTGCCCTCGCTGCGACGGCGGCAGCCGTAGCAGCTGCGGTGGAACCGACCGAGAGCGTCCCATTTGTCATCGATCGTAAGCCCGACTCGGGTGTCAAGAAAGAAGACGAACCGGTCAGCGTAACTGCCGAGGTTGTTCCAGTTCAGGCAAGTCAAGAAGTCAAACCGGAGCCTGCTCCAGTCCCTGCTCCTGTTGCAGCTCCTGTTGCAGCTCCAGCTTCAGTGTCTTCTATTCCTCGTAAGGCTATTAGCCCCCCTGCCAAGGCCGCCGCTACTTTCTCGAGTGGCAGCGGTGTTGGAGTCAAATATGGACTACCAGCGGACCTCAAAATTCCAGATTCAGTCCTCAAGAAAAATTTGTTAACAGGCAAGGCACTAGATGCCTTGAAAAAGATTCCCGTGGAACTCATGAACGAATCCTTGGCGGAATACGACGATGCCGTTCAAATCAAAGGTGGAAATATTCGCAATCATGGTGCCTACTTGTTTGGTGTTGTTAAGCGTTACGTTGATGTTCAAGATTCTCGAGGTGGAAATGCCTATTTGCAGCCGTCGCTTACCTTTGCTGTCCACAAGCGTCTCGAGGAACTCGTTCAAAGTGGTTTTATGACCCAACTTGAATGCGACGAAAAGGTACGGACACCTTTCATGTGCTTTCTTTTATCCTCTCCAATGGATTTCTTTGCGATCGTTCTGTAGTCTTGAATGCTGCTTCTGACATTCCTATGCTCTCTTATTATTACTTTTTTATTCCGATGACACAGGTGAAGGGTAAAATTAGAATGCTTTCGGAACGTGATGCACTCTTCGCCCTCGATGAATTGAGTAGTGCCCCGAGAAGCCAGATTCGAAATTTCGGTTCCTATCTCATGGGAATCATCGTCAAGCGTACACAGCAGGGACAGGATTCGTCGAATTCTCTATCTAGTCCGTCTCGCTCTCGTGATGATCGTAATTATCGTGACAATAATCGAGGAAAAGATTCGTATAACCACAGTCGCGACAGAGAACGATCGCGCGATCGTTTTGATGACCGAAATAGACAAGACCGTTCTCGACGTGATGGCGGCAGGGGAGGTCAAAATGATCGTGGTAGCTATGCCCCCCCTGGAAACCAAGGCTATCCTGTGCAGCAACAGCCTCCCATGGGTGCCATGGGTGGAGGAATGCCACCGCCACAGCAACAGCAGCCGTCCATGAATTCTTATTCGCAGCAACAGCAACCACCGTACATGCAGCAGCCTACTAGCCAGCAGCAATCGTATCTTCCTGGAAATGGTAATCAGCAACAGCAATTCGTTCCTCAAATGAGAAATCTGCAAGGCCCGCCCATGAACCAGCAAAATCCCAATTTTCCACCACAAAACCAAAGTTTCCCACCACAGAATTTGAATTTTCAACAGCAGCAGCAAGGCCGTTCTGGTATGCCGCCTCAGCAAAGCATGATGGGACAGCAGCCTCCGCAGTACAACCAGCCGCAGCCGATGTATGGATCGAATCAGCCTGGCAGCCAAATGATGAATCTTCAACAGCAGCAGCCTTCGTTCGTGCAGCAGCAGCCATCTATGGTTGGCGGTGTATATGCTGCACCGCCTCCCACCGGTCAAACTGGTTTATACGGCACTAATCAGCAACCGTCTGTTCAGGGCGGCTGGCAACAACAGCAGCCACAAGGTCAGTATGCGGCGCCACCCCAAGGGGCCAACAATTGGCAGCCGCAACAGCAGCAACTGCATCCCCAGCAGTCAAGCCAGCCAGCTCTGGACATTTTTGGTCTCGCCGACAAAGCTGCGGCAGCGCTGGGTGGCCCAATTGGGGGTCCAGTCACTTCTGCTCCGAATCAAAATTATGGTGGGGTGCCCCCAAATTCTCAGTATGGGGCGCCGCCTACGATGCAGCAGGTTCCTCCTAGTTCCCAAGTACCGTATTCTTCTGGACCAAACCCTTCCCTGCCGTACAGTAATGATATGCCATACAGCAACAATTTGAATGCCGGCAATCAGTACGGCAATACCCAAGGAGGCGCAGGAAGAGGTGGAGGTGCAGGTCGGGGTCGACCAGGAGGTCGCGCCACAACCACTGCGCAATTGCAAGAACTTTCCGTAGCCGTTCAGTATGCTGTTCAGGTATGAGTGACTTTGTTTTGCTTGTCTCTTCCTGGCGAGTGTGCACTTCTGACAAGTTTCTTCTCTTTGCTTTTACAGAATATCCAAAATACGAGACAAGTCGACTACCCGTTGGATGGAGGCATGCTTGGCATGATCAAGGATCTACCAGAAAACATAGCGCTCGCGGCTCTTGCAAAGTTTTCTTCGTGTGACAAAAATTCGATGCGCAACAAGACGGCATATCTAGCAGGAGTGCTGCGAAAGGAGCTTCAAGGCATCGGCCGTCGTTAAAAGCAAAGGCTTCCGCTACCATTCCCTTGTGTGTCGTAATTACGTTCCAAGGCAAGTTTGGCCATTGCCAGCACCTTATCGTAGGATGTTTTCCGCAGCCATCTTACAACCGCACCTTATCGTAGGATGTTTTCCGCAGCCATCTTACAACCGCACCATCAGGCAGCCAAAGAAGCTTCAGTGTGAAATACCTACACCTTCCCACCGTATGCACTATTCATGTCTCGTATTCCACTTTATTCTATTCGTTCCTTCACTTGCGCGCAACCATCGAGTAACAAGCGCTGCTGATGTAATTAATAGATCTATTCATCACGGTACTTGTGTAATTCAACGAGGCAGGCAGAGAGTCAATAGAATGTTGCTGGTGCAGGTACAAGGCTTCTACGAAACTACAATCGGTATACATCAATTAAAAATATTGTTAATGGCATATTTCCAATAATTTTTTTATTTGCCGTGTAAGGAAAAATCTGGTTGTGTATCAGTTCCTCATTCCTCCAATACCAAAAGTATCGGTTGAGAGTGAAGAACGTCATTCCGCAGTATACAAACAAAACAAGCAGTATCAATCATGCTCGCTTGTATGCGATCTGCACCAGTTTTCTTTACTTCTAATCGGTGTCACTCCTCTCTTTGTTGAACTAGTCATCGCTTGGCAAAAATGAATCGTATTTCTTCCTTTGGTTGCATTTTAGTCATTTCAATTTGGAATTTGGATCACGGAGTGGTTGATGTAGTTGATTGTAGCTTGTCTCTCTTCCATCAACCAGTTGGCCACTCCGTCCTTCCCCAAAATCCTCCCCAAAAAATCCGCTAAACTTCCATTGAGATATACTTCATCATCTGTGCCCTCTCTCCTTACTAAATTTTGATTTTTCACAAAGAGTTTTTCACTGTTGGAGTGACACGGAACTTAGCTTCACCCGCCTCCCATCCGGGCTTCGCAACTACCACCCTGAAGATTGCCAATACCACGAATGTTACTACCTCGTCCTAGTGTATTACCTCCACCTCGACTGTTGAAAGAGCGACCGCCATTGCGCTGTGCGTACGTAGATCGTTGACGGTTCTTTCGTGCAAAGAGTGGAAAGTAGAAACAAACAGAGATTCAGAAATAAATAGGCAAGAAGAATTGTTAGCTGCAATTCATTCAAACTTTTCTGAACAGATCAAATGCGCTGGATACACAACCCTTCATTCAACAGTAAACAACAAATCGTAACATCTCTCCTCTCTCCACTTTCCACGAACACCAGTTGAGAAAAAGCAACGACACAACAACGAAGCAATCGTACCGAAGATTGAATAGTGGGAGGATTGAGAATCGAAGTAAAAAAGAGGGCAAAGAAATTGTAAATGGCCATAAAAAAGTCTCTTATCCATTGACTTGTGGACTTGCGTCCACCCACAGTTCCGTCCGAAGCGACGTATACCATGTTGTATTGTTATTATAAATTTCTTTCGTTTTAGTTTGTTCTATTGTCGTTGCTTGTTGTTGCCGTTGTGTCTGCTGCGTTCGCAGACAGGACTGATTTCAATCCCAAAATGACGCATTCTACAGTAAAGGGTACGTCTACTACTAGACTACTACTAGTAGCCTAGTATGCGTAAAAAGCTAGTGTGGAGACTATTAGATATTCATAGATAAATATTATGATAATAGTAGGAGCAAACTAGTGGTGTGTGTATACAGAGCAGGCTAGGCACACGACCTAATAGAGTAAGACCTAACTCCTGAGTCCTATCATCGTCCCTAATAGGAGACAAGGTAAACTGCCGTAGTCCACCTGGGCTTAATTTGTATGCACCTCCTGATTGGATTTGATATTATTATTATTCTTAAAAAATTAAATAATTCAAATACGTGTATTCTAGTAGTCTACTCTTAAATAAAACAATATAATAATTGGTACTCGTACTATATTCCGAATATGCCTAAAAAATATGGTCTTGTAAGAAGAACAAAAGAACCAAGAGCACTAAATTGGAAAAGAAGCAAGAACTAGCGCATGGGCGGTATTGGTTTGCAGTTATCGTAGTCTGCATTGAAAGCTTTTGGAGTGCAGTCATCGAAAAGTTCCGATCGCAACGATGAGGGGAACCTACTCCGCAAAATTCCGATGGAATGTGCGTTTCAGCCAACAGCACAGTAACCGCTTTAGAGCTCATCGCAACGTCCAGCTTGCCAGAAAAAACTCTATGCTATTCTTTGAAGAGACGGCATCGTTTGGCTCTAAATTGGAGACGGAGAAATAATCAAGTTACTTACTGCGTCCACGAGTGTACTTTAAAAATTAGGACTCTAGCTCTTGTAGTTTTCATTATTTTACTCCACTAGCAAAAAGTCCTCTTCATAGTCTTCAGTTGGATCTTCGGTGGGACAGTCGCTGATATCATCGGCTTCCTCGTATCCGATTCCACTTCCCCGCGCCAGAAGTCGAAGCAAGCTTGGAGCCGACGGTTGCGATTCCGGGCTCAGGTCATTCCACGCACATGTGATCGGTACATTGACGACATCTACAAAATTGTTCGAACGATGCACTTGCAATGCCTGCATGGCAATTAAACCTTGTCGCGGACTGAGCATATGTATAGCCTTGTCAAACTGTTGCAATGACACGAACCGATTGGCGCGAGCGGATTGTAGATCCGTCATAGGCACAAACTTGAGAATGCTCTGACGCAAGGCAGGTTTTGACACGTGCTGACGACTGGTCCGCATGTTCCCAATCAAGAGAGCAATCTTGATGGCAACACTTCTCGGGGGACTACTGCTTGTAATCAAATTATCCGGGTCATCTTCGTCCGTCCTCTTTTTAGATTCGGCATAGCGTTGGTGAATCTTGCCCATGGTTTCCAGAGCCGCTTGCAATCGTTGGACTTCCAACTGTGCCGCGATCCGCTCTTCGTTGGTCTGATGATAAACCAAAGAAGCATTGGCATTTTGCAAGGCATGTCGTACCAGAGCACAAAAGGACAAGCGACGAGAATCGTACGTCACCTCAATGACAGATTGCCGCACGAGACATCCCGATCGAACGCTCAAGACACCGTCCAATCCAGCCAGAATGACTTCGGCCTGAACTGGATCGTGAAAGCCAAAGACAGCTTTTCGTGATATCTCGCGAACTCGCGTCGGTGATAAAACTTTCACCTTCCCAGATTCCTCTTCTAATAAGAGTCGCAAATACTGGGGAACAAAGAGCTTGGAGTGCTCCAGAGCCAAAACCATGCTGGAAACAACGTGGACCAACGTCGTCGTACTAGTGACAGGGGGACAAATGTCAGCAGCCTGGTCGTCCAAGAACCGAATCCTGGCTTGACGGGAAGGTCTGGCAAAGAAGCGACTCATGCTATTTGATGAAGCTTCGTCGTCGTCATCTTCATCGGTTGAATAGTCGCACGTCACAAACAGCGACTCCATGGCTTCTACTACTAATGGATGCGATAGAATGACATTACCCATACTGTAGATGGTGCTTCCCTGGGTCTCAATACAGAGGATGGGCCGTCGGCGTGATGTCGATTCGTGCTGAGCTTGTGCCAGCGTATCAAACTCCAAGTGCACACAGCCTAGTTCTTCCTTGGGATTTGGAGTCAGTTGATACGATTGCGACTGAGACAGTAGTATCGGCTGCATCAGTGGTTGCTGATGTTTGAACTGCGATAGTTCTATTTGAGTCACGGCACTATCATCTCCCAACGGCAATGTTTCGGCAGTTTGCAGGAATTCTGGATTGCCCGTCACTGTGTCATCTTCGACAGGTTCTTCCAGTTGCTGTTGCTGAGACTCCTCCAAAGCTGCCAAATCTTCTGCCAAGAGAAATTCTTCCATTGTCAAGCATTCATTGTACTCGGGTGCTTTATTCACGCTCATAAACAGATAGGATTTGGTGGTGGACGTTGTAAGATGGGTCGAAGTTGACTTGCGCACGCTCCAAACAGAAGGAGGTTGCTTTCTACTACTTCTGTTTGCTTTGGTAGTGCCACTGTTACTCCACAAGAGTCGAGCCAATAGTTTGCGGCTCTGTGATTCATGCCTGATGGTTTCGGCAACCTTATTTACTGGATCTGTACCTTTCAACGTATCCGTGGCCTGCTCCTTCTTCTCGGCTTGTCTACGACGGGAGCGACGGCCGAGAAAGCCTCGTCCTCTGCTATTGCTGCTACTCATAAAATGAGTTTCTACTAATGTATGAATGCCCATGATATTTGTATTGTGAACTGGATGGTTGCTAACTGAATTGTGCGAATCAGTGGTGCTTGTGAGAGAGTGACAGGCTGGGCCTTCTTAGCACTCATCATAGCTGTGTTTTGAATCAGCAACCGATCAATAAATAATATAGTTACAAACCAGACAGGCACTACTTTTTTATGAGCTCAATGCAGTCATTTAATATGCCGGGGATTTGTAATATTTCGTTTTCCTGCATAGAAATCCCAGTACCTTAAGTGAGTTCAATAAATCAATATTCTTACACTGGAACGACCTACCAGGTACCTGGTACCAGGTACCTGGTATGGACCTTCTAGTCTAGTTTAGAAGAAGAATATGATGTAAGGTAACTACCCCTGCTGGTAGTACTACCGTACTGTAGGTATGGTACCAGGGTACGACCTGGTACTACCAGGGTACTGTAAGTACTTGAGGACTGCCCCTACCACAGGTACCTGGTACCGGTACCTGGTATTATTACCTAGTACCAGGTACCAGGTAGTAGTAGTACTAATACTATGGTACTACTACTGTAGTACGCCTGTACGGCAGTAGAAAGGAAGATGACCCTGAATGACCCTGGTAAACCCCCGAGTGTTTTCCTAATGAAAAACTGAGGAAAACTTCTCCTTTTCAATCTCCCGAATGATTTAAAATGGCAGCTTCAACTCTAACAAGGCCTAAAAATACGAACGCAGCTACTGCGGGTGTGGCAGGCGCCAGTCCCGTTATTCACTATCTATCTCTACAAGCTTCCAATAGCTACCCCCAGGGCTACTCCTACTACTAGCTAGCTTCGTAGTACTAGTACCTGGTAACATTATTTCTTACAGAACATGACAGGTCACAGCGAAGGCTTACCTAGTAGTAGTACTCCGAGTAGCACTATTACACAGAGAGAAACTTGGAGTGTTTCTCGGCACCTAACCTCTTCAGCACGGAAACACCCTGCAACAACAGCACTCATTGCTAGCTGCTGGTTCTACCAACAATACTTGTAGTAGACTTGCAGAAAATTCTAGCCAGGAGGGAACAAGATTGTCTACTTTTCTCTTGCTTTCTTTGGAATCAATATGGTACAGCACGAGCAAAGAATTTCCTAGAAACCGCAGCCGCACCTTTTTCCACTAGGATTGTTGTTGTTGGCTTGAATGGAAGCCTTTTGAGGCTTTGATGGGTCGATGCTACTAGGCCTCTTGTTATTGGCTTGAATGGAAGCCTTTGGAGGCTTTGATGGGTTGATATTCTGTTCCCGTTTTATTTATTGCCGTCACTAGTAGCTACTCGAGTAAACAATGGCCGTGTGTGTGCAACAACTACTAGCTAGACTATGATGCATAAATTTCGTTGTCCTCTCGAATCACATGGCTAAGTAGCCAGTAATTCACAGCCAATGAACTCGAGGCAGAATGGAGTCCCCACGTGCGCGCACGCACGCTTATTTTATTTTGGATGAATGGAGAGATTTTTCGCAGAGGTAATGTTGGTGTCACGCAGCTGGAGGCTTTCGGTCCATCGCATGATCGAGCTGCCATTCTAGTAGCGAGCATCAAGAGCTAGCTAGCAGGTACTACCAGTACCAAGTACCAGGTAACTGGTACTGTACTTCAGTACCGTAGTACCTGGTACTTGAGTAATTTAAATAATAATAATAATGGTGTGTTACCACCATTCCCGGGATATGGAGTGACCCCGGGACTGTGTATCCAATTTTCCGGGATGTGGAAATCCCGGGCTTGTTTGACGATTTAGTGATCACCAATTCGGGGATATTCAAAAAACACGGGATATATTTTATGCTTATATTTGGAATGAATAGTTTAATGTTACATTGTATTTAGATGAGCGTTGTCTAAAATTTTCTTAGTTTTGTACAGCTTATGTCTTTTACTTATGTGTCTGTTTGGGGGGGGGAGAGAGGGGACTAGTATTTTACTGTTAGAGGTGCAAATACAGCAGCTAGTACCTGTTAAATGGTAGCTCCTTAAAAGAGCTTGACCATTTTATTTTAATACACGAATACGTTTATTATTCGAATAACGAATTAAATTAAAGTGGTTCAGCAGCTAACTGTTAAATTCTAGCTTAAAAGAGCTTTACCATTTTATTTTAATGAATTTGTATAATAACATCATTGGAGAGGCCGATTGTAAAATATTTTGGCTTAGACGAATTCGTGTGGTATTAAAATAAAATGGTCAAGCCCTTTTAAGCTAGCATTTAATAGGCAGCTGCTGAACCACTTTAATTTAATAAAATCGCACTGAGATAGTAATTAGATCACATGCTGTTAAAAATAATGGTTCATAATACGTAAGCCCCAAAAATGCTGTAGAGGAAAGCAACCCCGGGATTTTTTTTTAATATCCCGGGATAATTCTGGAATTCCCGGGGTGGTCATATCCCTGGTTTGGTGATAACAGGTGTTCGTAGGAGCAGGACTCCGCAAAGGTGCACATTTACTCTCAATATCTTCTTCCAATGCGGGCCATCAAAAGCTGCCGAAAAACAGTAAAACAAAAAAGAAAGATAATGCCACCAAAGATTAAATAATAAAAACACACCGCAACCGTATATTTTCATTATCTTCACAAGCAAGGACATGAAATCAGCTATACTTGTAACAATGTCAGTGCATATTTTATTATCCTCGCTGATAACACGCGGATTCAGCTTTCGGCCAACCCCAACGCGACTGCAAAGTGAATCGACACAGTTGTCTCGAATACAAGGTTTTTTCACGTCCGACGCTCTTGGCAGCAGCCAAAATCATAGATGCTACCAATCCAAACGCCTATGGAATGCAAATAATGAGAATGAGGAAGCAACCAAGGTACCACTCCTAAGATCGGAAGGATTACTAGCAGTTTACAAGCCTCTGGATTGGACCTCGAGCGACGTTGTGTCCTTCATTCGAAAAATTCTAGAACGTGATGCCAGGGAACGTGGAGCCGATCCCGCCCGCCCTGGACGGAAAAATAAAAGCCGACAAATTAAAGTCGGTCATGGCGGAACGTTGGACCCTCTAGCCACTGGGGTGCTCGTAATTGGAGTTGGTAAGGGCACCAAAGAATTGCAAGGGTAAGTCGGCGCAGAGAATGTGTAGAAACAAAGTTGCGTACACGAAGTCATCTTACGCATAGATATGAAACTTAAAAACGAAATCATGCAGCTATCTGACGGGTTCTAAAAAATATACAGCCGAAGGCGAGTTGGGCTTTGAAACCACCACATTGGACATGGACAAAACAGGCCATGTCACAAAGACAGCACCGTATGACCATGTCACCGAAGACATGCTGAAAGAAGCACTGCCATCTTTTACGGGCATCATTCAACAAAAACCTCCACTATATAGTGCCCTGAAAAGGGGAGGCAAAAAGCTCTACGAGAGCGCCAGAGAAGGAGCGACCGAAGAAGACGTGAAAATCGAGGCACGAGAAGTGGAGACCTATCACCTTGAACTGTTAGACACGACGGAACAACGCTTCAAACTTGACGTTGAATGTGGAGGGGGCTTTTATGTCCGTTCTCTGATTCGGGATATCGGATACACGGTAGGCTCAGTTGCTACCATGACTGCCTTGGAAAGAACGAAACAGGGACAGTTCACAATAGACGATTGCCTTTGGAAGGATGACTGGACGCCCGATAATATCTTTGCTGCAATTGACAAAATCAATGCTGTCCGACAAAAAGAAAATCACTTGGCACAGTGAAATGACTGTAGTTCTACAAAGTTGAATACTGTGGGATCGCGAGGTTTGTTCATTTTATTATTACTCGAGTACTTATTTTCCCGGACTTGTCGCTGCTATTTCTGTTGTGTCCATACTGGCTATTGTGATTGTTGCGGGTGTTTCGGTCACATACATCACTTGTCCCATTGGCGGTTCGGTCGCATGTACCATTAGTGGCGAATTCGTTGGTGCTGGTGTTTTTCTTCCATCGTTGAATTGTTCATCCACCGTTGGTTCTTCCGTGGATTGATGTGTCATATCAACCGGAATGCCACTATCACTACTCTCATTCCCTTCAATTGTATCTATGTATATGGGAGGAATGCCATCAAATAATGGCACCGAAGTCGTGTGTGAAGGTTGTTGCTTTGAATCCTTTTGTAACACCACAACCGTAACGGTCATGGTCGTAGCCACTAGAAACAAGACGAGAAAGCAAGTCACAAAGGCCCATCGTTGCCACTTTGGATTCTGTTGCTGTTCGCCCTCGCCAACCACTTGACAAGCATACGGAATTTCACTCACGAAAACTTCTTTAATATCGCTAGTGTCGTCATCATCCTGGACCACAACCGCCTCTACCAGGGTTTCCCGTTCTAGTGGAAGCGAGTAGCCATGATGATAGGGAGGAATGGGTGTATCCAACGAATATTCCAACGAACTTAAGCTGGCTCCTTCGTTGAATGTAGGAAGGATACGATCGGCCGTACCTGGAGTAGGAAAGTAAGACACCATTTCCTTGGCGGTTTGTGGCTGTAGATCATGGGATGATTGTTGTTGTTGCTGCAGCTGCTGTTGGTTACTGTCATTGCGATTCTCCTTCCGGACATCCATTCGCCGTTTAGACCGCTCTGAAATCAGAGTCTTTTCACTCAAGATGGATCGGTTATGAAAGGAACCGGACATTTGAGACTGCCTTGGCTGTCGCGCCGATTCTCGGCGTAGAGACCGACTGGATATCTGCTTCTTTTCAGTCAGAAAAGAGCGAGTGGAACGCCGAGATGGTTGGGTAGAAGCAGTTTTTCCGGTTGGATTGACGCCCTCCGTTGATGCTGGTGATGGTTGTATCTTTTCGGCTATATTTTCATCTTTCCAAATGTTAGCTCGTCGTTCTTCATTATGTAATTTTCGCTGTAGGACATCCTCGGCGTTTTCATGATGGGATCGTTCACTGTTACGATGCTGGTATGTTTTCGCCTCATCTTGAAGGTCCATTTCCTTCTTGCGGTTCTCGTTTGGAGCTGAATTTTGATCCATCTTAAAAGACTTTGCACCTGGATACCTTGCACATTTATTTCTTAACTTGTGAGAAAACAGTGATTAAAGTAATAAAATACTACAGCAAACTAGACTACTGTAATCTGCAATTAATTGTCTACCAGTATTGCAAATAGTACACCAGTAAATAATATCAACCGGAACGAAAAATTTGGCATTTCTCGTCGACACGACTGATAAGATATTATTATGGAGATTATTAATGGAATGCATGTGCGTCGCACCAGTGGCTCTAAATGAAATTTCGATTTTATTCCTACCTGTTAGGTACTAGCACACTATTAAGATTGCCACATCCACCCGGGAAGCAGTTGCTGTACCTTGACCTGTTGTGAGAGAGGATTACTAGTAGTACTAAATAGCTTCTACTCTACCTGGTACTACCACTATTTAGCAGACCCTACTACCTACTACTACTAGTAGTCTATTTTCTTACACTCATTGGGGGGAATTTCTTTTGGCTCAGAAGCATTATTTTACACGAAGGAAGTTCCGCAATTGTCCAGGTTTTTTTCGTGGTCGCTCTTCCTACTAGAGTAATACTAGAAGTCAATATTCAGATACAAAAATTACTTTCAAAGTTATGATCCATTGTGTCTTCGAATTCTTGTTCCGGTGCTAAAGATCATGGAAGAACCCCAGTCTGATTCTGACTCTGATTCAGCTGTTGTCTTCAAAGTGGAAATGCTTGTATCCATTAGGTGTCGTCGCGACATAGTTTGGTTCATAAGACTTCGTCGCGACATTGTTTTTGATTTCATATTCGCCAAAGCAGAGCGCCTGGAGGGCGACTGAGGGGTGGATGTACTAACACCATCGAGACATAAAGATGACAGCGATGACTCGAAGGGTGGAACAATCTCGTTTTGACTTTTGCACTGGCGCATTAAATGCCGACAGGACTTGCATTTAGAAGTGCTCGCCAAGGTAGCCAAATTGTGATTGGTTCTGCTGTAGGATGATTCATGCATTGTTTGGGACAGGGCATCCTTGGGAGTGGCTCGAATTCGACGCGTATTGCAAGACATGGGACTCCTCGAAATATTACCCACCGTTGACGATAGGCTGCGCA
>Ga0210025_1000941_pt1 | contig 34137 bp, 39 predicted proteins | sample CryGeyme20150102_FD_183989 | JGI IMG/M metagenome (GOLD analysis project Ga0210025, IMG submission 183989) | Groundwater microbial communities from Crystal Geyser aquifers in Utah, USA - Crystal Geyser metaG 2015-0102 (SPAdes) (version 2) | ecosystem: Environmental > Aquatic > Deep subsurface >... | reverse complement strand
CAAGATGCTGACCGATTCGGTGCAGATGCACGAAATCGCCAATTCTTCGCAAAGCGTGATCGCCAAGCTGGAACAGAAGTTCGGCCGGTTCTATGAATCCGCCGTGACCACCCTGACCGGCACGCGCTATGCGCAGGATTTAAGCTTCGCCTCGCTGGTCAAGGTCGATCACATGATCTATAAACAGCGCGCCTACGTGCTGGTCAACGACAACACGAAAGATGAATTCAAGAAAGCCATCGGCGTCGATCACCACAACTGCCGCCTCGGCAAATGGTACGAAGGGCCGGCAAAAGAGGTGTTCGGCGCGATGCCTTCCTACAGTCAGTTGCTGCAGCCGCATAGCCAGGTGCACGAGGCCGTACATCGCATGCTGGTGCTGCTCGATCAGGGATGGGAGACCGACGAAAAGATCCAGGACCAGATCTTCGCCGCATTGCAGGAAGCCGAAGCCGGCAGCCAGGGCGTGATGCAGGTGATCGACCGCGTGGTGGCCGAAAAACATCCGGAATTCAGCCAGAAACAATAAATCCTGTCGGACTGAAGTCCGACCCACAAAAACCGAAGCTCTTACCGTTTCCCGTATTCGCCCGCGACCACGCGGTCGCGGCCGCCGCGCTTTGCCTGATACAACGCCGCATCGGCCGACTCGATCAGGGTCTCGATCGAATGCTTGCCGTCCGGCACCACGGACACCACCCCGCAGCTGACCGCCACGAACTTGCTGTCGGTGGCGTAATGAACGACCTTTAGATCGCCGATCATCTGGCGTACCCGTTCGGCCATCCACAGCGCGCCATCCAGATCGGTCTCGCCCAGCACCAGCATGAACTCTTCACCGCCGTAACGCGCCGCGAGGTCGCTGGCGCGCGGTGCGGCGCGCGCGATCTGTGCTGCCACCTGCTGGAGGCAATCATCCCCGGCCTGATGGCCGTATTTGTCGTTGAACAGTTTGAAATAATCAATGTCGAGCATCACCAGCGACAGGGGCTTTTCCATGCGCTGGCAACGCCGCCACTCGCGCGACAGAAAATCGTCCAGTGCGCGGCGGTTGGCGATGCCGGTTAGCGCATCGGTGGTCGACAGCCGTTGCAGTTCGGCATTCGCCGCATCCAGTTGATGCGTGACCTCGACCAGATTGCGCTGCATCCCGACCAGACGTTGCATGGCGCGCACCTTGGCGTGAAATACCGTTTCGCTCACCGGTTTCACCAGATAGTCGTCGCCGCCGGCCGCAATGCCGCGTGCCAGATCCTCATCACTATTCATCGCCGTCAGAAAAATGATGGCCGTCCACTCTTCCCCCTGCTCCGCCTGGCGGATTTTGCGTGCCACTTCGAAACCGTCGATGTCGGGCAGTCTCGCATCCAGCAACACGATGTCGGGATGCTCGCGGCGAAAAATACGCAGTGCCTGGGCGCCGGTTTCCGCGACCAGTGGATTTTCCACGCCCATGCCGGCGAGATAGCCGGTCAGCACCTTGACGGTCACTTTGCTGTCTTCCACCACGAGTATTTTGAGAGGGCTTGCTTGCGCTTTCATTCTTCTTTTCCGTCGGTTGATTGCTGCATGGTGGTGCGCGCCAGACACAGGTCCTGCCAGGCGCGGGCTTTTTCCGCCGGGCTGCGCAGCAGATAGGCGGGGTGATAGGTGACGATGAGCGGCGTGCCGCCATAGTCGTGCAATGTGCCGCGCAGGGAACCCAGCGTGGCTTCGCGCCCGAGCAGCGCAGTGGCGGCGGTTCTGCCCAGCGCGACGATGAGTTTCGGTTTGAGCAGCGCGATCTGCTGTTGCAGATACGGCAAACAGGTGGCGATTTCGTCCGCTGCCGGCGTGCGGTTGGCCGGCGGGCGGCACTTGACGACATTGGCGATATACACGTTGTCGCCGCGTTTCAATTTGATCGCCGCCAGCATGTTGTCGAGCAGCTTGCCCGCCTGTCCCACGAACGGTTCACCCCGCGCATCTTCGTCCGCGCCGGGACCTTCGCCGACGAACAGCCAGTCCGCCTGTTCGTCGCCCACCCCGAACACAGTCTGCGTGCAGCCCGCGCGCAAGGTGCAGGCGGCGCAGTCGCGCACCTGCTGTTTGAGGGTTGCCCAGTCGCCAGCTATCTGGCGTGAAGTCTGACCGACCAACCCCGCCGCCCCCTGTAGGTCGGGCTTCAGCCCGACAACCTGATCGGCTGCTGACGCCGCTTCTGGTCTATTTTTCACGGTGAGGCTCGGTTGCAGGTTTGGTTTTGACCGAACCGGACTGGCAATCTCATCGGGAGCTTGTCGGGTTGAAACCCGACCTACAGCCTCCGATCCGGGAATCGCGGGCATATCGCGCCGCACCCACAGCGGGTACAGGTTCAGCTCGCGCAGCACTTCCTCGTCGCGGATATTCATAACAGGCATCCCATCAGCATCGCATCCTCGCGTCCATCCCCGGCCGCATAGTAATCGCGGCGCAAGCCAATATCGGCAAATCCAAGCTGACGATACAAGCCGATCGCCGCCGTGTTGGAGACGCGCACTTCGAGCACCACGCGCCGCATCTCGTGCCGCCGCGCCAGCACCAGCATCTCGCCCAGCAACTTGCGCCCCCAGCCTTGGCGCTGATACGCGGCAGCGATGGCGATATCGAGCAACTCGGCCTCGTCCGGTCCCAGCATCATCACCGCATACCCCGGCATCCCCTGTGCCGACCCGGCGATCTTGCATTGATAGCCGCTCGCCAGGGCATCGCTGAAATTCCCTCGCGTCCACGGATGTGGGTGCACCTCGCGCTCGATCGCCACCACCGCATCGAGATCAGCCTCGGTCATGTCGCGCAAAGTCATCCTGCGGCCCGTTCGCGCGTGGTCAGCGCCACCTTGTCGCGCAGATACAGCGGCAAGGCCTGCGCCGCATCGACTGCATGACCGTGGGCGAATTCGAGTACCGCCAAACGCGCGATGGCTGCGGCCTGCGGCACGGCCTGCGCCTCCACGCCGCACAACTGTGCGCCGTAAAGGGTGCGCAACGCATCATTCAGTACAAATCCACTGCCACAGCCAAACCAGCCGGAACCCGCCACGGCAGGCGCCGACTGCGCCGTGCACAAGCAGGGTTCGATCACCGTTCGCCAGGCGCCATCCCGTTTTTCGTAGGCGGCAAAATACAACTCGCCCATGCGCGCATCCAGTGCCGCGATGACCTTGTCCTGCCCCGTCGCCTCGGCCAGCGCGTGCAGCGTGCACACACCGACCACGTTCAGATCGGCGCCGAACGCCAGACCTTGCGTGACGCCGCAGGCGATGCGCACGCCGGTGAACGAGCCCGGCCCCTTGCCGTAAGCGATGCCATCGACATCCTGCACCCTGTATCCCGCCTCCCGCAGCACGCCATCCACCATCGCCAGCAACACCTCGGAATGTTTCTGCCCGACGCGTTCGCAGCGCTCGTTCAGCGCGCCGTCCTGCCACAGAGCAACGGAGCAATATTCGGTGGAGGTTTCTATTGCGAGGATGCGCATCAGTCCGCCAGCAGCAGCACCACCGCTTGCGCCGCGATGCCTTCACCGCGCCCGGTGTAGCCGAGCTGTTCGGTGGTGGTCGCCTTCACGTTGACCGCGTGTTTTTCCAGATGCAGATCGGCGGCAATGTTTTCGACCATCTGAAAGATATGCGGCGCCATCCTTGGCGACTGCGCGATGAGGGTGGCATCCACGTTGCCGACACGCCAGCCCGCCCCGCGCACCCGATGCAGCACTTCGCGCAGCAGGATGCGGCTGTCGATGTCTTTGTATTTTGCCTCGGTGTCGGCGAAATGCCGCCCGATGTCGCCCAGCGCCGCCGCCCCCAGCAGCGCATCACAAATGGCGTGCAGCAGCACATCGGCATCGGAATGGCCGAGCAGACCTTTGTCGTGGGGAATTTCCACGCCACCGAGGACCAGCTTGCGGCCAGATACCAGTTGGTGAACATCAAAACCTTGTCCGATTCGCATTTCCGCCTTTCAAAAGCGGCGCGGGCCTCAACCCGTCAAGCCGGGTTGAGGCCCGCGCCGCAAGGTTATGCCCCCGCGCGCCGTTCAGCACGATGGGTTAAAAATACCAGCGCAACCCCACCGAGCCAAAGATACGCCGGGTCTTGGTCAACACCTGGGATCCGTCGTTTTTGCTCTGCTCAATCCCGCCGTCAAAGTCCAGCGTGAGCTGCTCGCCGATGGCGTATTCGCCGCGCACCATTGGTGTTACCCGGGTGGTTACCGCATTGAACTGGTCGTTTTGGCGGAACAGTTGCAGGGAAGCATCCACCGTCCAGCCGCCGTCAAAAACGTTGTGATTATAGAAGAACAGGGACGAGTTGTTCACATCTCCGCTGCTGCCCAGGCTGCCGCTCAATGACCAGATATCCCCGGCCCGGTACAAGCCGCTGCCAATAAGCTGGCCGCTCACGGTTTTTTCCGTGCCACGGCCGGGAATCGCCGCCAGGAATCCCTGCGGGGTATTGGGCGTGCCGCTGGCTGCCAGCCCGGTGGTGTTGGACAGGCGCAGATCGCCCCCCGCCTGCCACTTGCCGCCAAACGGCACACTGACCCCGACCTGTCCGAGATTGGTGGTTGCCGTGCGCACCATGGCCAGCTCGCGCAGGGCGGCGGCGGAAAGCACCTGTTGCAGGTCGTTGATGGACTGGGTCGAAGCCCCGTTCAGGGCGGTGCGTATGCTCAGCGATGGCGTCTTGCGATGGTCCAGCAGCATGTTCAGCGTCATTCCGCTCAAGCCCAGAGCGCCGCTCAATTGCGCCGCATTCAGCGCGCTGAAATTGGTGTCGTAATCGAGCAGGGCATAGAGGGAACGCTTGCCCTGAAAATAGCGCCATTCCGCGCCCACCGCCTGGCGGTCGGTCACCCCGTCGATGGTCTGGTTGATGGCATACGCGGAATAGGGGCCGCGATCCACGCTGGCACCGTAAAATTTCGGTTCCGCGCCATTGGAATAGTCCACCAACTGGCCGGCCACGCCGTTGACGCGCAACACCTGCGTATCGCCATAACCGGCGCTTAGCCCGTCAAAGCGTCCGCCGACACCGCCACCGTTGCCCGATTGGCGGCCCAGCCGCGCCTGGTATTCACCCGAGCGCCCCTTGATATCGCCATACAGCGCGGTCACCCGATTCTGCCGCGCCTGGCCGGAGAGGAAGTTTTTGACATGCGAGCCGCGAAACACCATGCGCCCGTCAACGTCATCGGTCACATAGCGCCCGGTCACATCTTCGGTGGTAACCAGCATGGATTGATCGGTGAGCGAAACCGATTGTTTGTCCACCGCGTTGTTGAAGGTGGTGGTCGAATCGATTTTGCTGCGGCTGGCGTAGTAACGGGAAGTGATGCCGCCAAAAGTGCTCCAGCGCGCGGCCTGTTTTTTGGCCTTTGCCTCCTCGATGCCCTGCCCGCTTTGCCGCCCGCCCAACCCGGCCAAACGCTGCATCACCACCGCCGCCGAAGCGCCCTGCGGGTAAAGATTCAAATACACATCGTATTCTGTTTTGGCCTTATCGAACTGGCCGGCGCGTTCACGCGCAACGCCCACCCATTCCTGCGCGGTTTCGGTGTAATCGTTGGGCGGCAACAGCAGCAGCTTGTTCAGCGCGGCAATCGCTTCCTCGTTCTTTTTGGCCGCCAGCGCCGCGCGCGCCTCGGTCATCAGGGCAAAACCCTGCTGGTTGTTCGCGGCCAGGTTGGCATCCGCGGGCGGCGTGGCGGGTAATGCCGCCACGACCGGCAACAAAGGCAGGGCAACCCGTTCTGCGGGGGCGCGATCCGGCTTGATGGTCAGCAAAAAACTGCGCTGATCCGGCCCGGGCGCCACGCTGAACTGCGCTTCCCGCGCAAACTCGATCACCAGTCGCGGCTTGGTCTGCTGGTCGCGCGTGGTCACGGTGAACGCCGGAAACAAGCCGGACGGGGGCGGGCGGCGTACCTCGTTGTCCACCCACGGCTCGTCCACCACCACGCCCTGTATGCGCTCGTAGAAAATCTCCACCGTCTGGCCGCTGCCCGCCGGAAAATGGCGCAAATAGCGCACCGGCGCGCTCAAATGGATGGTCGCCACAATGCCGCTGCTCTGGTATTCCAGCGAGACATCTTCCAGCGGCTGCGCCAGCGCGCTGCCGATTCCCGCCACGCACAGCGCGCACAACACCCATAACCGTTTAATCAAAGACATTATTCACCTCGAAAAATCAATTCGTTGCCAGATCGGCACACCCCGGGGACAGGTCACCATTCCGCTCAATCCCAGTTAGTGAAAGACGACCCCCTGTTGCCCGCCGGACGGTGACAGCCGGATTGCGAGCAATCGTCGCCGGATTTCATCCCCTCGTGGCCGATACTCTTCTGCTCGATATTGCCGAGGAAATTGCTCGTGCCCTTGAGGTGGCAAGTGGTGCACACCGGGGATACGAAACCATGCAATGCCGCACCGGTGCGCACCGCGCCACCGATGTGACAACTGCTGCACTTGGTGCCGGCATTGAACGGGATGTGATTGGAGGGCAACGCCCCCAGCGCGGGCAGCCAGGCAGTGGTGGTGGTGTGACAGTCGTCGCACTCCATCGGCCAGCCGTTGAAGCTGTTGTGGCCCGAGGGTTGACCCTGCGCCAGCGCCCCGTTGAGGTGGCAGCTCGAACACAGCCCGCCGGTATTGTGCTTGAAGCGGTTGGGGAACCAGGCGACGTAGTTATGGCAGGAATCGCATTCCACCGTGCCTTTGATCTGCGGGGCAACATGGGAAGCCGGCTTGCGATTTGGCGTAGTCACTTGCGCATCGCCGGGGAAGCCGTGGCAAGACGAGCAAACCGCGCTGATGCCATTGTGGTTCCAGCTCGCCGGCAACCAGGCAAAAGTCCGGTGGCAGTTATCGCAGGACTGGGTCGCCTTGTTGCCCGTCGCATGGCTGGCCGGCTTGCCTTCGGCCAGGCGCCCGATATGGCAGTTGCGGCATTGGCCGGGCACCGCCGAGCCGTGGTTGAAACGCGCACCCAGCCAGGAGTGCGAGTAAAAGTGGCAACTCTCGCACGGCGCGTCGGTCACGATGTGGCTATTCGGTTTGGGCGTGGCGATCACCCGCTTGCCCATCGCATGGCAACCGTCACAGTTGCGCGGCGTACCCTTGAACAGGCCGCCGACGTGGCAGGTTTCGCAGGCTGCCGCCGCGTGATTGCCGGTCAGCGGGAAGCCGGTGGCCGCATGATTGAAGCCGCCGCGCCCCGCCTCTGCCGGGGCGGCAATCGCATAAGCCGACCCGAAGGCCAGCACAAGGGCAAACAGCCCGGCAATAAATCTTCCAGTTTTTCGCATGACATCGCTCCTTAAAAATTCACCCAACCCGGAATTGCATTGCCGGACCCAAGTCCGACCTGGCTATCGCGCAGCCGCGCCCATCCGCACCGTCTTCCAGTCATTGCCTTCGTGGCAACGCTCGCAGCGGTCGCCAAAACTGCCGTTGTGCACGTCGTCGCGCGCGTGGCAGCTGCCGCACACGGTCGACGTCAGCACCTTGCCCGGCATCGGTTTGCTGTGGCAGGCGTAGCACTTGTTGGCAGTCTTCTTGTGCGGCCCGTCGAGCTTGAAATGGGTCTTGTTGTGATCAAAATCCCATGCCCCCCAGGCGCGGGTGGAATGGCAGACCTGACATTCGGTGCCGAACCGGCGCTTGTGCACTTTCGCATCGTCTTTTTCATGGCATGACCAGCAGTCCGACTTGGCATCCTTGAAGGTGGGCGCCAGGTGGCATTTTTTGCAGGCGACAATGCCGTGCTTGCCGAGCAGCGGGAAGGTGGACATGCGGTTGTGGTTAAACTTGTCCACCTTGGTCCACGCTTCCTCGACGTGGCAGGTCTCGCACTTCTTGCCTTCCTGGCCCTTGTGCGACTTGTCATCATCCTTTTGGTGGCAACTGACGCAAGCCTGCTGCAGTTTGTCCTTGTACAGATCGCCCTTGTGGCAGGCGGCGCATTTCAGCGGCGGTGACTTGTGTTTGCCCAGCAGCGCAAATTTGGTCTGCTTGTCATGATTAAACTTGGTCTTCTTCCAATCGTCCTCGACGTGGCAGCTTTCGCACTTGACGCCAAAGTTGCCCTTGTGCGCCTTGTCGTCGTCCTTCTTGTGGCACGACGCGCAGGTCATCTGCAGTTTGTCCTTGTACAGATCGCCCTTGTGGCAGGCGGCGCACTTCAGCGGCGGTGACTTGTGTTTGCCCAGCAGCGCAAATTTGGTCTGCTTGCCATGATTAAACTTGGTCTTCTTCCAGTCGTCCTCGACGTGGCAGCTTTCGCACTTGGTACCGAAGTTGCCCTTGTGCGCCTTATCGTCATCTTTTTTGTGGCAGGCACTGCACAGCTTGGGCGTGCCCTTGTATTTCTTGTCGATGTGGCACTTGTCGCACTTCACTTCCTGGTGCTTACCCAGCAATTTGAAGGCGGTCTTGTCGTGGTCGAACCTGGTGGTCTTCCAGTTCTTTTCGCTGTGGCAGGTCTCGCACTTCGGTCCCAGTTTGCCCTTGTGCGCCTTGGCATCGTCCTTCTTGTGGCAAGAGACGCAGGTCATCTGCAGCTTGTCCTTGTACAGGTCGCCCTTGTGGCAGGCCACGCATTTCAACGGCGGCGACTGGTGTTTGTCCAGCAGGCGGAATTTGGTGTTTTTGGTGTGATCAAACAGGATTTCCTTCCACCCCTTGTCCACGTGGCAGGTCTCGCACTTCTTGCCGAAGTTGCCCTTGTGCGCCTTCTCGCCGTCCTTCTGGTGGCAGGAGACGCAGACCTTGGGCGCATCGCGGAACTTGACGCCGGGCTTGTGGCAACTGTCGCACTTGATCTTGTCGCCCACGGCGTGTTTGCCCTTGAGCTCGAAATCGGTCAGCTTGTGATCGAACTTGACCTGGTCGAATACGGCTGCCTTGAACTCGCGCCCCTTGTGTTCGCTATGGCATGCCTTGCAATCTTTCTCAAGATCGATACGGCCGTGGTAGCCCGCTTTCTCGGCCACGTCCTTGCCGATCTCCTTGTGGCAATCCATGCACAAACGGTTCTGCGCCTTCTTGTCGAATTTCTTGTGGCACAGCTCGCACTTCTCTTCTTCCTTGACGTGCTCCTTGATAACATCGCCCGGCATCAGCAATTTATTGGCGCTCGCCTGCAACGGCAGGGCAAAGAGGAAGCACAGCAAAAGAAGGGGGCGCGACAACATGGCTAAGTCTTTGTTCAATCAATAAGCGTGAACCGCATACACGTGATAGACGGCGGTAAACACCATCATGAACACCAGCGGAATATGGAAAATGTGCCACCAGGAAAACAGGCGCTCATAGGTGTGAAACTGCGCCGTGTCGCGCACCGCCCTGACATAGGCCGCGATCCGGTCGCGATATTCCTGGTGCAAGCGTTCCATTGCCGCGATCTGGGCGGGGGTGAACTGCTCCGCCCGCGCCTTTTCCTGCATCACCGAGCGCAATTCTCGCGGCAACCGGCGGGCAAGACTGAAAGCCCGGAATCCCGTCTTGAAAAAATTGACTAACCCGTAACTGGATTCCTCGGCGTAGCTAAGCGCCCCGGCACGAAAATCCTCCAGTGCGCGTTCCACCTCCGGGGCAAACTCAAACATCGACTTGACCTCGCCGGCCTGCGCCATCTCGGCCTGCAACTCGTTCATCGTCGCCTGCCGGCCATACAGGCCGTGGTGAATCTTGGTGTAGAAGAAACGGCCAAAGGTGCCGCTGCCGGACACCAGCAGCATGCAGTACATCGCCACCGCCGCATTGAGCGATCCGGTCGGATGAATGAACGGGATGTACACGTGATAAGTCGAGTGAAAGATGATGAACAGCGGACCCAGAATCCCCAGCACCATGTGCCACTTGAACCAGAAAGGGAGAAAGCCGAAATTCTCCAAAACCGGCCAGCGTTTGCGCAGCGGGTAAAACAGCAGCATCAGCATCATCAGGCCGCCGATGAGCCCAAGGTTATAGCCGAAATCGAATAGCTCTTCGCCGGGTTTGTACAGCGTTTGCGGATAAACCACAAAATAGCCGGCGAAGGTAATCAGGCCGACGATGCTGATGAAAATTACCCAGCGCAGGTGTTCGGATTGTTTTTTGGTCCGTATCAAACTTGTAACCCTTAAATGGGGAGCGTCATCATAACCGAGTCCGGCTCAAAACATCTCGACCGCCAAGCCGGTTTTTCTTTCCGTTTGTCGGAAATTCTGCCGCCGCGTAGAATCGTCGCGACTCGGATGCACCGCCTTGGATTAAGTTCCGCCCAAAGGGACCTAAAGGTGCAATTCCCTGTCTGCCACCCCGCCTCTCCACATAATCCAGTCTATTCACCATGCAAATTTCCGATCTTGCCATTTATCTGATTCCGCTGGCCGTCATCATGCTGTTCTATATCGGACGCTGGAAGACAACGGAGAAGAACTCGGTCGCCCAAATGAAAGAGGCTTTCGCCCAGGGGCTGACCGAACCGGCTTCATTGCACCCGATAATCGATCCGGTGCGCTGTCTCGGCTCGGGCAGTTGCATCAAGGCTTGCCCGGAACAAGCGCTGGGCATGATCAAGGGCAAGGCGGTGCTGATCAATCCGACTTACTGCATCGGCCACGGCGCGTGCGCCGCCTCCTGCCCGCAGGATGCCATCACACTGGTTTTCGGCACCGAGAAACGCGGCATGGACATCCCGCAAGTCGATCCGACTTTCGAGACCAATATGAAAGGCATCTTCATTGCGGGCGAACTGGGCGGTATGGGCTTGATCCGCAAATCCGCCAGCCAAGGCGCGCAGGCGATGGATTCGATCGCCAAGCTCAAGGGCAGTGCGAACGATTATGACGTGATCATTGTCGGCGCCGGCCCGGCCGGACTGGGTGCTGCACTGGGCGCCATCCAGCACAAGCTGCGCTACCTGATCGTGGAGCAGGAAGCCTCACTCGGCGGTGCCATTTTCCAGTATCCGCGCAACAAGGTCGCGATGACCGCGCCGGTCAAATTGCCCGTCATCGGCGAGATGCATTTCAGGGAAGTGAGCAAGGAAAAACTGCTGGAATGGTGGCTGGGCATCATCGAAAAAACCGGCATCAAGATCAACTATAACGAGCGCATGGAGAACGTGACGCCGGGCGAAAACGGCTTCATCGTCAGTACCGGCAAAGGCGAATACAAAACACGCAGCGTACTGCTCGCCATCGGCCGCCGCGGCACCCCGCGCAAACTCGGCGTGCCGGGAGAGGAATTGCCCAAGGTGGTGTATCGCCTGATCGACCCGGAGCAGTACCGCAATATGCACGTCATCGTGGTCGGCGGCGGCGACAGCGCGGTCGAAGCCGCGATGGCGGTGGCGGCGGAACCCGGCACCACGGTCTCGCTCTGCGCGCGCGGTGATGAATTCGGCGCGGCGTTCGGCGGTGCCAAACCGAAAAACCGCGACAAGCTGAAAGCCATGATCGACGCGGGCAAAATCAAGCTGTACCTGAAGGCTGCGGTCAAGTCGATCAAGCCGGAAACCGCCATCGTCAAATTCGGCGCCGAGGAAACGGAAATCCCCAACGACGGCGTCATCGTCTGCGCCGGCGGCACGCTGCCCACGCCATTCCTGAAACAGATCGGCGTGATGGTGGAGACCAAATTCGGCACGGCTTGAGGATTGATTCGGCAACAAAAAGGCCAGCGCGAAATGCAGGCCTTTTTCATTGGTGCCGCTTGTCGGATTCGAACTGACGACCTACCGCTTACAAGGCGGTTGCTCTACCAACTGAGCTAAAGCGGCTAGGTTCAAACTGGTGGGTCGGCCGAGATTCGAACTCGGGACCAACGGATTAAAAGTCCGCTGCTCTACCGGCTGAGCTACCGACCCCAAAATGAGCGCGCAATTATACGGATTAAGGACGGCGAGTCAAACCGTAGCCTTGTCCAATGACAAGCGAGCCTGAACGAATGGATGTGTTTCCAGCGTGAGATGAGCCTTGGGTGACGGAAGTTGGATCATGAAGGCATGATCGTGACTTTACATACCCAAGGACTGCAAACATTGGCACAGGTGCGAGCCTTCGTGCCGGACAACGAGCCCATCCCGTTTAGGCCGGAGAATCGTCAAGCCGCCTACGATTGGATCGCCGCCACACTCAGGCAGTTCGGTTACGCGCGCTGCATCAAGCAGTTCATCGCCGGCGACGGAAACATCAAGGGCAGGTGTCCATGCCTCTTCTGCGCCCCTCGTACGGCGCTACAGGTCAGAGGTCATCCGTCTGCTGGCAGATATGGTGCTTTGCACGGCACACCCTCCGGCACCACCACCCGCAAGCTGTGTGAACGGGCATTCAAGGTGCATGGGGATGTCCGCTTCGAACGGCTGGCGGGCATTTCCAACAGGCACCTGTACAACCTGCGTCAGCACATGGCCCATCAGACCAAACGCGGATCATTCGGCAAGACCCGCCCGGCCAGGGTTAACATCGGCGAGCGGCGCAAACCCAGCAACGCGCCGCCCGGGCATCACCTCACAAACCACCTTCGTTCAGGCTTATGTCTGGATTGGAAAATACTGCCGTGCGCGCTTCAGACTGCGCGGTAAACGGTAGGATCGGAGATTCCCGCAGCGAGAAATCCCTCGCGCCGCAGACGACATGAATCGCAACGGCCACAGGCGCGCCCCTGCTCGTCCGCCTGGTAACAGGAGACCGTCTGCTCATAATCAACCCCCAGTTGCGTGCCCTGCCGAATGATTTCGGCCTTGCTCATATCCATCAGCGGCGCGTGCAACTTGAGCGGCTTTCCTTCGACGGCAGCCTTGGTTGCCAGATTCGCCATCTGCTCAAAGGCAGAGATAAAAGCGGGACGGCAATCCGGATAACCGGAATAGTCCACCGCGTTGACGCCGATGAAAATATCCTGCGCCTGCAACACTTCCGCCCAGGCCAGCGCCAGGGACAACATGATGGTGTTGCGCGCCGGCACATAAGTGAGCGGGATGCCGCTGCTGGCATGCTCCGGCACCGCGATGCGGTTATCGGTCAGCGCCGAGCCGCCAAAAGCGGTCAGGTCGATGTTGACGACCCGGTGCTCATACGCACCCAGCACGCCGGCGACGCGCTGTGCTGCCGCCAGTTCCGCATGGTGGCGCTGGCCGTAGTCCACGCTCAAGGCATGGCATTGAAAACCCTGTGACCGCGCCATGGCCAACACCGTCGCCGAATCCAGCCCGCCGGACAACAATACAACCGCCCGTTTCATCGTCCCGCCTCGTTGCCCCACAGTAATTTGTGCAACTGCAATTGAAAGCGCACCGGCAGATGATCGCGCAGAATCCATTCGGCCAGTTCTCTGGCGGCGAGTTGCCCTTGCGCCGGGGAAAAGAGCACGCCGCAACGCTCGGCCAATTTGCGTTCGTGCAAAACCCGCTTCGCCCATTGATAATCCGCTTCGTCACACAGCACGAACTTGATTTCGTCCTGCGGTTTGAGTTGTTCCAGATTGCTCCAGTGATTCTTCTCAACCTCGCCGGAAGCGGGCGTCTTGATGTCGAGCACAATCATCACCCGCGCATCAACCGCAGAGATATCGAGCATGCCGCCGGTTTCCAATGAAACGGCATAACCTGCATCACACAAGGTGCGCAGCAGTGGCGGGGAATTTTTTTGCGCCAGCGGCTCGCCGCCGGTCACCGTTACATGGCGCGGCGCATGCCGCGCCACAGCCGCCAGGATCGCGGGCAAGGCCAAGGTTTGTCCGCCGCTGAAAGCGTAGGCGGTATCGCAATAGGAGCAGCGCAACGGGCAGCCGGTCAGACGCACGAACACCGTTGGCAATCCGGCGCGACTGGTTTCACCCTGCAGGGAATAAAAGATTTCGCTGATGCGCAGCGTGTCGGCGGCGGTCTGATTCATGGACTGCGGGGGAAATTATTTGAGCGCGGCCAACCGCTTTTTGGCTTTGTCTGCCGCATCGCTACCGGGGAAACGCCTGATCAGCTGGCCGAGGGTTGCATTGGCCTTGCTTTTTTGTTTCAGCAACAACTGGCTTTCCGCCAGATTCAGCATCGAATCGGATGCGCGCGGATGGTCATCGTGTTTGTCCAGCAGGGTGCCATATGCGCTCGCCGCATTGGCGTAATCGCGGCTGAGGAAATAGGCATTGCCCATCCAGTAATAGACGTTGGCGGCGCGTGCCGATTGCGGATACTGCCGGATAAACTGGCTGAATGCGCTTGCCGCCTCGGTATAGCGTTCGCCGCGATAGAAAGCATAGGCGGCATCGAAGGCCTGATTTTCGCCACCGGGAGGATTCCCGCCTGCTCCGGAAACGGCACGCGAACCCCCTCCAGCCGCATTTTCCAGCGGACGCAGGCGCGAATCGAGATCGGTGTAAAAATCGCGCAGGCGCTTTTCCGAGTCCTGCAGTGAACGTTCTGTCTGCTCAAACTCGCCGTGCTGTTTGCGCCGGTCGGCTGCCTGCATTTCAAGCTGCATTTGCAGGTCGAGAATGGAGCGTACCGCGAGCTTGTTCTGAATCTCGCTCTCGGCCAGACGCTTTTCCAGTTGCACCACGCGTGCCTCGAGTTGCTGCACCGCTTGGCGCGCATCGTCATCAGCAAACAGCCCCGCAAAAGCGGGGCTGCTCACCAAGCACAAACCGCCCAATAAACAGGAGGCCGTCTTCAGCATCTCTACTGCGCGTTGTAGTTGATGTCGGCGCGACGATTCTGCGACCAGCAGGCTTCATTGTGGTCGCTGCAGCGGGGTTTTTCCTCGCCAAAGCTGATCGTTTCAATTTGCATTGCATCGGCACCGCCCAGCACCAGTGCGCGCTTGGTGTTTTCGGCGCGGCGCTGGCCCAGCGCCAGGTTGTATTCGCTGCTGCCGCGTTCATCCGCGTTGCCCGCAACGCGCACGGTCACACTGGGATGGGCGGCAAGAAATTGCGCATGCTGCAGAATCGTGTCGCGGTCGGCGGCTTGCACGGCATCCACATCAAACGGGAAATACACGCTGTTCCTGCTCTGCAGGGCGGCCATCTCGTCCGCCACTGCCTGGCGTGCAGCCTGGGCCTCTGTTGCGGCCTGGGCATCCGCTGCGGCCTGGGCATCCGCCGCCGAAGTGTCAGCCGCGGCTGCCGCATTGCTCACCGGCGCAGCCGCCTCTTCTTTGGGCTTGTTGCTGGCGCAACCGACCAGAAAATTTACCAGGAAAATTGCCAAAATCAGTTTTTTCATTGCATTGACTCCTTCGATTGATCGTTATTTCGGAAACGGGCCCCACATCGGTTCGCGGATGTCTCCGCGCTGGGCAACCATCTTTTGCTTTACCCTGCCATCGCTTGAAACGGTGGACAATATACCACGACCGTTTATTTCTGTGGCAAACAGGATCATTTTTCCGTTCGGGGCAAAACTGGGTTTCTTCTCCCATCCGCCGCCGGTCAGGATCTGGGTTTGGGCGCTGTCAAAGTCCTGCACCGCGATATAGAACAAACCTTCCTTGAACAGGGAAAAGACAAATCCTTTGCCATCCGGCGCTACCCGCGGCGAGAAAGTGCTGCCGCTCTCAAAAGTCAGCCGGGTGACTGTTTCGTCGGCCAGCGACAGGCGGTAAATCTGCGGGCTGCCGCCGCGATCCGAAGTGAACAGCAAATTTTGCCCGTCCGCGGTGAACGCCGGTTCGGTATCGATCTGACTGCCCCGGGTGATCCGGCGCAAGCCCTGGCCATCCCGTCCCACCAGATACAGGTTGGAGCTGCCATCGCGGGTCAGCACCAGTGCCAGCCTGGTGCCGTCCGGGGACCACACCGGCGCGCTATTGCTGCCCGGGAATTCAGCCAGCAGGCGACGCTGGGCGGAGTCGATGGATTGCACATACACCATCGCGCGGTGGCGCTCAAAACTGACATAGGCGATCTGGCGCCCGTCGGGCGACCAGGCCGGCGACATGATCGGCTCTTTCGAGGTCAGCAGGGATTGCTCGCCATAGCCGTCGCTGTCCGCCACCACCAGCCGAAAACCATCCCGGTCGCGGTTCACATACACGATGCGTGTGCTAAACACCCCGGGGCTGCCGGTCAGCCGCTCGTACACCAGGTCCGCGATGCGGTGGGCAATGGCGCGCAGATGCCCCCGCTTTGCCGTCACCACTTGCGCCATCAGTTCCGCGTTGCGCACCACATCGAACAGGCTGAATCTAACCGCGAGCTGGCCGCCGTCAACCTCTTCAATCGAGCCCAACAATAAAGTCTCGGTCCCCTCCCATTCCACCGAACGCACCTCGGACACACTGTGCGGCAACCGGCCGGCAGGATCGACCAGTCTGAACAAGCCGGTGCGCGCCAGGTCGCCGCCCACCACCTCCAGCAGACTGTGCGCGATCAGCGGATCGCCGCCAAAGCGCACCAGCGACAACGGCGTCTGGTGTTCCCCCGCGCCGGTGATCTCGATATTCAATTCCGCCCGTGCCGGGGCGGCAAGCAACAACAGGCTCAGCACAATCCAACGCACTATCAATTATTTCTCCTCGGGTCTGATGGTCAGGCGCAACTCGCGAAATTTCTTCTTCAACAGCGGATCGGTCGGCAGTGGCAGCGGCTGCGCCTTGTAGATGGCGCGCTCGGTCGCCTCGTCGTAAGCCGGGTGGCCGCTGCTTTTCAGCAGCACCGCATCCAGCACCGTGCCGCCGGGCAACAGGGTTACCTTGAACACCGCCTCGGCATTCGGCGCCACATCCGGCGGCATCACGATATTGTGGCGAATCTTGCTGCGAATCATGTCCTCGTAGCGGCCAATCTCGGCTGCCGTGGCGCGCCGCACCTCTTCTCTCACCCGCGCCTGCTCGGCCATCCTGCGCTGCTCCGCCCGTTGTTCCAGTTTGCGCTGCGCTTCCGCCTCCTTGCGGCGGCGCAATTCCTTGGCGCCGGGCTGGGGCGGCGTTTTCTTGACGACTTTCTTGTCGCGCAGCTCGATTTTCGCTTGCGCTGCCACGTGAGGTGGCGCTGCGGGCACTGCTTCGGCTATGGGTTTGGCCGCTTCTTCCGCTTTGGGCGCAGCAACCGGAGCCGGCGCTTCGACAACGGCCACTTCATCCAGCGGCAAACTCTGCCACAGCTCGACCGCAAAACTGTCCGGCGCCCGGTTCTGCCAGCGCACGCCGTATATCAGCAGCGCCAGAAACAGGAGGTGCACGGTGACGGCCAGCATGCCTGCCGCCACCGACCCCGGCTCGCGATAGCGCAGCACGCGGCTCATCGCGTGCGGGTGAGCAGCCCGACTTTTTTGACGCTCTGCTGCTGCAACATATCCATTACCTTGATGACTTCCTCGTAGCGGATTTTTTTGTCGGCGGAGATCACCACGGCCTGCTCGGGATTTTTAAGCAGTTTCTGCTTCAGCATGGCGGTCAACTCATCCTGCGATACGGGCCTTTCCGCGCCGCCGCGCGCATGATCGCGCAGCACCAAGGTCGCGTCTTTTTTGATCATCACTTCCAGCGGCGCCGCGGCAGGTGTCGCCGACTTGCCCACACTGGGCAGATCAATCTGCCCCGGATTCATCATCGGCGCGGTGACCATGAAGATCACCAGCAATACCAGCATCACGTCAATGTAGGGCACGACGTTGATCTGGCTCAGCGGGCGATGGGCGGTGCGGCGCGAATGCATCAGGGCTGCCCCTCCGCCAGGTTTTCTACGAAATTGATCGTCAAGAAATGTCGGCGCAATGCAGCCATGCCCGCACCCACCGCTATCGCGCACCGTGTCATGGCTGCCTCTGCAACACGTTGGAAAACTCCTCGATGAAGCTCTCGAAGCGCGAGGAGAGGCGCGCCACGTCGTGCACGTAGCGGTTGTAGGCGACCACCGCCGGGATCGCGGCGAACAGGCCCATCGCGGTCGCCACCAGCGCTTCGGCGATGCCCGGCGCGACCTGCGCCAGCGTCGCCTGCCCCACGCTGGAGAGGCCGCGGAACGCATTCATGATGCCCCACACCGTGCCGAGCAGCCCGATGTATGGGCTGACCGAACCGACCGTCGCCAGAAACGACAGGTGCGACTCGAGATGGTCCATCTCGCGCTGGTAACGCGCGCGCATCGCGCGGCGGGTGCCCTCCATCAGCGCCGCGCTGTCCACGCCATGCGTCTTCTTCAGCTTGACGAATTCGGCGAAGCCTGCGGCGAAGATGTGTTCCAGCCCGCCCTGATCGTGGCGCATCTGGCTGGCCGCCTGCTGATACAGCGCGACCAGGTTCGGATTGCTCCAGAACGCATCCTCGAATTCGCGGGTCTGGCGCAGGGCGGCGCGCACCGCGAACAGCTTGATAAATATGTACCACCACGACAGCAGCGAAACCGCCAACAGCAGGGCCATCACCAGCTGCACCGGCAGGCTGGCATTCGCCAGCAGATGAAACAAAGACAAATCCTGCAAAAAATTCATTTCATTGATCCCATTGTTTGCGCAACACTTCCGGCACGCTCACCGGCTTGAAGGTCTGCACGTTCACACACACCAGATGCACTTCAGCCACGGCCAGTTTGTCATTGTCGCGCTGCAACTCCACATCTTCCGTTGAAAAACTGCCGCCGTATTTGTCGTTGCCGTGCGATGGCTCCCGCCCCGATTGCCCCGCAACGCCGTGTCGCCGTCGCACCGTCTGCAACAACATGACACGACTGCGCCCCACCTCTTTAATCCGCGCCGTCACCGCCAGCAGATCATCGAGCAGGGCGGGCTTCAGATAATCCAGTGTGATCGAGCGCACCACGAACACCACGCCCAGCTCTTTCATCAGCCCGGCATTGCTGTAGCCGAAGGTGCGCAACCACTCTGTCCGCGCCCTCTCCATAAAGTTCACATAGGCGGCGTGATAGACCACCCCGCCCGCGTCGGTGTCCTGGAAATACACGCGCACCGGCCAGGAGAAGACCTTGTGCTTACTCATCCCACAATTCCTTGTTGTTGCCGTTGCCGGATGGCCGGATCAAGCCAAAATGCTGGTACGCATTCGCCGTCGCCATGCGCCCGCGCGGCGTGCGCTGCAGATAGCCCTGCTGGATCAGATACGGTTCCAGCACATCCTCGATGGTGTCGCGCTCCTCGCCGATGGCGGCGGCGAGGTTGTCCACGCCCACCGGGCCGCCCATGAATTTCTCGATCACGGTCTGCAACAGTTTTCTATCCATCACGTCCAGGCCGCGCGAATCCACATCCAGCATGGTTAGCGCCGCATCCGCCACTTCGCGCGTGGCATTGCCGTCGGCGCGCACATCGGCATAGTCGCGCACGCGGCGCAGCAAACGGTTGGCGATGCGCGGCGTGCCGCGCGAACGCTTGGCAATCTCCAGCGCGCCGTCCTGCGAGATGGGCAACTCCAGCAAGCCGGAGGAACGGGTCACGATGCGCTGCAACTCTTCCGCCGTATAAAACTCCAGCCGCGCCACGATGCCGAAACGGTCGCGCAGCGGATTGGTCAGCATCCCCGCGCGCGTGGTCGCGCCAACCAGGGTGAACGGCGGCAGGTCGATCTTCACCGAACGCGCGCCCGGCCCCTCGCCGATCATGATATCGATCTGGTAGTCCTCCAGCGCGGGATACAGGATTTCTTCCACCACCGGCGACAGGCGATGAATCTCGTCAATGAACAGCACATCGTTCGGTTCGAGATTGGTGAGCAAAGCGGCCAGGTCGCCCGCGCGTTCCAGCACCGGGCCGGAAGTGTGGCGGATGTTCACCCCCATCTCGCGCGCGATGATCTGCGCCAGCGTGGTCTTGCCCAGACCGGGCGGGCCGAACAGCAGCACATGGTCGAGCGGTTCGCTGCGTTTCCTTGCCGCCTGGATGAATATCTCCAGTTGCCCGCGTATCTTCTCCTGCCCGACATATTCGTCGAGCTGTTTCGGGCGCAAGGCGCGCTCCAGCGCCTCCTCCTGCGGCGAGGCAGGGGCGGCGGAGATAATGCGCGGTGCGGCGGAAAGGTCGTCGTTTTGGATCATGCCGGAAAAATTTGTTTATGCAGCAACTCGCAGAGGCTATCAACGGCTTGACGATGCACATCCGGCCTAATCTTTGCGAATGATTTAATGACTAAACTCGCACTCAACGTCACGATACGGTCCGTTCTGATCCAGCTCTGTTTTGGCAAAATGCCTTGCACGATGGCATCGTTCTGCAGCACCACACTGTTGCCATGATGTGAGCGCGAACTGACGGCCATGCCAATAAAATCGCCATACTCATCGGGCGCAGTCAAGGCCAGCACAGGCCGACGCTTGGTTGTCTTTGCATCGGAGAATGGGAAAGGCAACAACACCAGCGAACCCGCTTCAAACATGGTTCCACACCTCGTCCTCGGCATCATCCCAAACCTTGGCCAGCGACTGTTCCTGCGCCAGCATCAAGTCGTCCCACTGGGCTTGCGCCTGACGCGACCTTAGATAGCCAATGAAATCGAGGACTTCCCTCACCTGCCCTTCCGGCAGTGCCCTGATTTGTTCCTGTACGATTTCTGACAATCCCATACACCCTCCTTTGGATTGCGGGATGTTACCGCTTTTCGCCGGCGATCATCCCTTGGAAAGCAACTTAAGCGCCTGGCGGATGCCGTCCGAGACACTGGCATCCTTGGGTAACTGCTTGGCCGCCCAATCGGCTTCCTTCTCGTTGTAGCCCAGTGCCAGCAGCGCATTGATGATGTCATTGCCGGCGGAGACCGCCATTGCACCGCTGCCGCCGGCAGCACCGCCCGGCGCGAACTTGCCCTGCAACTCGAGCAGCAGGCGTTCCGCAGTCTTCTTGCCCACGCCCGGAATCCGGGTGAGGCGCGCCGCATCCTTGTTCGCCACCGCAAGCGCGAGATCGTCCATGCTCAAACCGGACAGCACCGACAGCGCAAGTTTGGGGCCGACGCCGCTGATCTTGAGCAACTGGCGGAAGGCGACGCGTTCCTCGTGCGTCAGGAACCCGAACAGCAGATGCGCATCCTCGCGCACGATGAGTTGCGTGTGCAGCACCACTTTCTCGTTCAGCGCCGGCAGGTTGTAGAACGTGCTCATCGGCACATCCACCTCGTAACCCACGCCCTGCACATCCAGCAGGATCTGTGGCGGGTTCTTTTCCAGCAAAGTTCCGGATAAACGACCGATCATTTTCTCACCCCAAAATCAAACCCAGCGACAACAGCGTCCCATGCACCATCATCGCGCCGATGGTCAGCTTGATCGCATCGCCCAGTTGCTGCGGTTGCAAAGCATGGCGCAACAGCAGGCGCGCGGCTTGCACACTCAACGGCAGCGCGAGCAGCGCCAGCAAGGCCAGCCGCGGCAACCCGCCCAGCGCCACGCAGAGCAGCAGCCAAATATAAGACAGTGCCACGATCAACACGTAACCCCAGCGTGCTTGCCGTACTTGCAGGCGCGCCACCCAATGCAACTTGCCCGCCGCCGTATCGGCCGCGCGATCCGGGAACTGGTTGATGTAGAGCAGATTGGTCACCAGCAGCGCATAGGACAAGCCCGCGATGAACGGCGCGACAGCAAAGCCTTTGCGCTGCACGAAATCGGTGCCGACGGTGATCGCCAGAAAACCCGCCGCCACGCACAACTCGCCCAGCCCGCGACTGTTGAGCCGGAACGGCGGCGCGGAGTAAGCCCAGCCGATGAACAATCCGGCGAGACCGACATACAGCAGTTGCGGCGCGGAGCGCACCATCAGCCACAGTCCCGCCAGCGCAACGCCGAGCATCAGAGCGAAACCAAAATTGCGCGTTTGCGTCATGGTCAATACGCCGTTCTGGATGAAGCGGCTGCCGCCGGTGAACGGAAAGATGCGTTCCGTGTTTTGTGCATCGGTGCCGTTCAGCGCGTCGTAATAATCATTGAGCACGTTCACCCCGGCATGCGCCAGCAAGGCAAACAACACGGTAACGAGCGCCGGCCACACATCTAACGCCAGCCCCTCATGGCGCGCGGCCGCCAAGCCGATCAGGCAGGCCATCAGGCTCGCCGTTAGAAAAGCCGGCCGGGTCGCGGCGGCGTACCGCGCGAGCGGATTCTGAAAAGCAGCCAGCGTCGGTTCCCGCGTCATGTCAGCCTGCCTCCCTTCATCCGCAACCCCTTGGTCGCCAGTGCGCCCATGCCCATGCCGCCGTGCGCATGGCAGATGGCGCAGGCCAGCGCATCCGCCGCATCCGGGCTGGGCGTGCCGGACAACTTCAACAAGCGCTGCACCATCGCCTGCACCTGCTCCTTGTCGGCATGGCCATTGCCGACCACCGCCTGCTTAACTTGCAGCGCGGTGTATTCCGCCACCGGCAGATCGGCCTGCACCGCAGCGCAAATGGCCGCGCCGCGCGCTTGTCCCAGCAACAGAGTGGACTGCGGATTCACGTTGACGAACACCTTTTCCACCGCCGCCTGCTGCGGCTGGTGCAATGCAATGACCTCGCCCAAGCCTTTCAGGATGACTTTCAAACGTTGCGACAATTCGCCATCCGGCGTTTTGATGCAGCCACTGGCGACGTAATGCAGCTGTTGACCTTCTTTATCAATGAGTCCGAACCCGGTGATGCGCAGGCCGGGATCGATACCTAAAATTCGGATTCCGGATTCCGGATTCTGGATTCTGGAGTGAGCGGAAGGCATAAGGCGTTGCAGGCTTTACGCCTGGATCCTGGATCCTGAATCCTGAATCCTGTTATTCATTCCTCAATCACTGCATTGGTATAGACCTCCTGCACATCGCCGAGGTCTTCCAGCGCGTCCAGCAGCTTTTGCATCTTCACCGCGTCGTCGCCGGTAAATGACACTTCGTTCTCCGCCTTCATGGTGACTTCGCCCATTTCGGGTTTGAAGCCCGCCGCTTCCAGGCGTTGTTTGACCGACACGAAATCGTTGGGCGAGGTGATGACTTCGATGCTGCCGTCGTCGTTGTTGACGATGTCTTCCGCGCCCGCGTCCAGCGCCACTTCCAGCAGCGCGTTCTCGTCGGTGCCGGGGGCAAAGATCATCTGGCCGCAATGCTTGAACAGGAAGGAGACCGAACCGTCGGTGCCGAGGTTGCCGCCGTATTTGGTGAAGGCGTGGCGCACATCGGCCACGGTGCGCGTCTTGTTATCGGTCATGCAGTCCACCATCACCGCCGCGCCGTTGATGCCGTAACCCTCGTAGCGCAACTCCATGTAGTCCACGCCTTCCAGTTCGCCCGCGCCGCGCTTGATCGCGCGCTCGACATTGTCCTTGGGCATGTTCTGGTCGTAGGCCTTTTCCATCGCCAGACGCAGGCGCGCATTGATGTCCGGATCGCTGCCGCCCAATTTCGCCGCAACGGTGATTTCCTTGATCAGGCGCGTGAAGATCTGCCCGCGCTTGGCGTCCTGCCGCCCTTTGCGGTGCTGGATATTCGCCCATTTACTGTGACCCGCCATGATTCTTCCTCAAGCTGAATTGACCGCGCGCATGTTACCACCGAGCCGCTTTGGGCCCAAAAAGATGCCCCATTCGGGTTATATTACCTTGCTTGAGTTGTGGGAGTAGAATGGCGCCAGTCGATTTCTTAACCACCGCAAGGAGTGAATCATGAAAGTTCAACACGCACTGATGCTAACTGCCGGTCTGATGCTGGCCGCCCCGGTTCTGGCCGATGACGGCGCCGCCCTGCTGAAAAAGAACAACTGCGGCACCTGCCACCAGGCCGTGAAAAAGACGGTCGGTCCCGGCTTGAAGATGATCGCCGACAAATACGCCGGCGATGCCGGTGCCGCAGCCAAACTGGAAGCCAAAGTGCGCAAAGGCGGCGCGGGCAGTTTCGGCAGCATGCCGATGCCGCCCACACCGGCCAAGGTCAGCGACGAAGACATCAAGGCAATGGTTGCCCATATCCTCGCCAGCAAGTAATCGCCGCCCACAATAAAAAGGCCGGGTTCGCCCCGGCCTTTTTATTGCCCGCAACAATCACGGTTTGCGTTGCATTCCCGAGCCGCGCTCTGCGTGCATCTTTTTCATATTGGCGACCACTTCGTCCTTGCTGATCTTGCCATCCTTGTTCGCGTCGATTTCGTCAAAATGGGCGAACAGCATCGGCATGCCAATCTCCGCTTCATCCTTGCTCAAGGCACCATCGTGATTGATATCGGTCTCGTCGAAACGGCTCTCGAACCTGCCCAGGCCGCGCTTTGTGCTGCAACCCTGCGGGGAACCCATCTCATCCCGACTGATCTTGCCGTCGCGATTCGTGTCCATTTTTTGGAAATGCAGGGCATGAAACGCGTCAAATTCCTGTTTGTCGATGTTGCCGTCGCCATTCTTATCCATCCCGCTCATGCCCATGCCACCGTGCTTGCCGTGGTGGCTGGCATCGCACGCCAGCGCCAGGGGGGCCGCGCACAGCAGGCTGGCAGCCAGTATCCATCGGGGGAACTTTTTCATCGGTTTTGCTCCTTATGTTGATTTAACAATCCGCGCCGGATGAAACCGGCAGCAGTCCCATGACAGGCCAATCCGGATTAAGTTCGGCGGCAGGCGGCGGGTTATAATCCGCCGCATTCTTACCTGTACCTTCCCATGAACCTCTTTTACGAAGAAAACGGCGATTTCAAGGTCGGCCATGTCCTTGCCGACAACACCACTTCCCTGCAAGTCGAAAACAGCCACGGCAAACGCAGCAAGATCAAAGCCGCCAACGTGATGTTGCGCTTCGAACAACCCGGAATGACCGAGTTCATCGCGCAAGCCGAACAAGTCGCCGCCACCATCGATGTGGAATTCCTGTGGGAGGCTTCGCCGCCGGAGGAATTCGAGTTCGGCGCATTGGCGCAGGAGTACTTTGGCCACGCGCCGACTCCGGTCGAGGCTGCCGGTGCGCTGATCCGCCTGCACTCCTCGCCGATGCATTTTTACAAGAAGGGCAAGGGACGCTACAAGGCGGCACCGCCGGAGGCGCTCAAGGCCGCGCTCGCCAGCGCCGAGAAAAAGCGCCTGCAAGCCGAGTTGCAAGCGCGCTTTATCGACGAGCTGGTACGCTTCAGCCTGCCCGCCGAATTCGGCGACAAGCTGGCGTCGTTGCTCTACAAACCGGACCGCAACACGCTTGAAGTCAAGGCGCTGGAAGCGGCCTGCGCCGCCACCCATCTGTCGTCCGCACACCTGCTGGAACGCTGCGGCGCTTTGCCTTCCTCGCACGACTACCACCTGAACAAATTCCTGTTCGAGCATTTTCCGCGCGGCACCGGCTTCCCCGAGGTGAACGTGGCAGAGCATCCCGAATTGCCGCAGGCCAAGGTCACCGCCTTCAGCATCGACGATGCCAGCACCACCGAAATCGACGACGCTTTCTCGGTCGAGCAACTGGCCGATGGCAACTGGCGCATCGGCGTCCACATCGCCGCCCCGGCGCTGTGTGTCGCGCCGGGTTCGGATATCGACGCGATCGCCGCGCAGCGCCTGTCCACTATCTATATGCCGGGCGACAAGATCACCATGTTGCCGGACAACGTGGTGCAATCGTTCACCTTGAGCGCGGATAAGGTGCGCCCGCGACACGGTGGGGCGGAGCCCTCTGGTGCCGGAGCGGGCGCATCGCACCTCCTCCCGCAATCGGCCGACTCCGTCGGTAACGTGTCGGAGGCGCACCCCGCACTCTCGCTGTATGTGGAGGTGGAGACGGATTCGCTGGCGATCGTGAACAGTGAGAGCCGCATCGAGCGCCTGCACATCGCCGCCAACCTGCGCCATGACACGCTGGAACCGCTGTTCAACGAACAGACCCTGGCGGCAGGCAAGCTCGATTACGCCTACGCCCCCGAACTCAAACTGCTGTGGGACTTTGCGCAAAAACTGGAAGCGGCACGCGGCAAGTCGGGGGAAAACAATCCGCAGCAGATCGACTACACCTTCCATGTCGAGAATGACCGCGTCACCATCGGCCAGCGCCTGCGCGGCTCGCCCATCGACAAGGTGGTGTCGGAACTGATGATCCTGGCCAACAGCACCTGGGGCAAACTGCTGGACGAGCACGATGTGGCCGGTATTTACCGCACCCAGAACAACGGCAAGGTGAAGATGAGCACGGTCGCCGCGCCGCATCAGGGACTGGGCCTGGCACACTACGCCTGGTCGAGCTCGCCCCTGCGCCGCTACGTCGATCTGGTCAACCAGCGCCAGATCATCAGCGTGCTGCGCGGCGAGCCGCCGGTGTATGCGAAGAACGACACCGCCCTGTTCGCCATCCTGCGCGACTTCGATGTTGCCTACACCGCCTACAACGAATTCCAACGCAACATGGAACGCTACTGGTGTCTGCGCTGGCTCCTGCAAGAAGCGGAAAAGAAGGAATCCTTCTCCCGCCCTGCGGACGAAGGGGCAAGCGAACCGCTGTGCGGACTCGTTGTTGCGGCCACTGTGTTGCGCGAAAACCTGGTCAAGCTCACCGATATTCCCCTCATCGGTCGCATCCCGGCGTTGCCGGAAACTCCGCCCAACACCCAGGTGATGCTGGAGATCGGCGCGATCGACCTGCTCGACCTCAACTTTGAAGCGCGCCCGGCCGCGGGCGGCACGGCGACGGCATGAAACGTTATCTGACGCTGGCGCTGTTGCAGGAACGCCTGTCGTTAGCCACCGCGTTCTCGCTGCTGCTGCACGCCTTCGTCCTGTTCGGCATCACCTTCTCCGTGCCGGACGCGCGCAATCTGGCGAAGAAATTGCAACCGCTGGAAGTCACCCTGGTCAACAGCCAGTCGCGCGCCAAGCCCGACAAAGCCACGGCCTACGCCCAGAGCAACCTGGATGGCGGCGGCAACACGCCGGAGGAAGTGCGTGCCGGCACCCCGTTCCCGGTGCTGGGCAAAGACCAGAACTTCACACCGGAACAGGCGGCGCAACGGATGAAGTCTCTGGAGCATGAAGTCAAACAATTGCTGGCGCGCGACCAGGGCGATTACCTGATCGAACAGCAGAAAGTTGCACGAAAAAAAACCGACAGCACTCTCAGCGGGGAAGAGTTGGTGCAACGTTCACTGGAGATCGCGCGTCTCGAAGCCGAGATCAGCCGGAACATCTCGCTCTACGAAAAACTGCCCAAGCGGAAACGGATCGGCGCGCGCACGGAGGAATACCGCTACGCCCAATATGTGGAAGACTGGCGCGCCAAGGTGGAGCAGATCGGCAATCTCAATTATCCCGAAGCCGCACGGCGCCAGAAAGTCTTCGGCAGCCTGCTGCTGACTGTCAACATCCGCGCCGATGGTAGCGTGGAAAGCGTGGAGATCAACAAATCATCCGGCCAGCGCATCCTGGATGCCGCCGCGCAGAAGATCGTGCGCCTCGCCGCCCCCTACGCGCCCTTTCCGCCAAATATCCGCAAGGAAGCCGACATCCTCAGCATCACCCGCACCTGGACCTTCACCACCAACGATCGCTTGCAGGCCGAATAGCTTGTGCGCTAGCATGCGCCGCATGTCTCAACCGCTCATCCTGCGCCTGCTGCTGATCCTCGCCCTGCTGTTCACCCAGCTGGGCGGACTGACGCACGGCATCGCGCATGTCCTGGCAGATCAAACGCAAGACCAATCGCAGCCGCACGACAAACAGTGCGATCTGTGCGCGGCATATGCCCAGATTGGCAGTTCAATCCATAGCAGTGATGTCCGCTTCGAGATTGCAACGTCTGTCAGCAACACACCCGCCTCATCTGCCTGTACCGTCCATTCCAGCGTGTTCGCCGCTTTTGCGGCGCGCGCCCCGCCTCGCTCCGTATAAAACAACCCGCCACCCCGCGCCGCGCGCACGGGGTTCCAATGTTTTTTTATCGGGAGCACAGTATGATCAAACGTATCGCTACGTGTACGGCACTCGCCGTATGCTTGAGCCATTCCACCCTGGTTGGGGCCGCCGCCACCGGCAGCGCGGAAAACGCCTTCAACCCCGCCTTTTCGCTGATCCTGTCAGGCACTTACGCCAGCCTGCGGCAGGATCCCGCACTCCCCGCCACCGGCTTTGCCATGAATCCCAATCCGGGGCACAAGCAGGGCTTCACCCTCGGTGAATCGGAGATGGGCATTTCCGCCAACATCGACCCGCAATTTCGCGGCGTGGCGACGCTGGCGCTCGACCCGGCCGGTGGCGTCAGCGTCGAGAACGCCTTCGTGCAGACCACTGCGCTCGGGGAGGGTCTTAATCTCAAGTTCGGTCGCTTCTTTTCCGGCCTGGGTTATTTGAACGAGGCACACGCGCACGCCTGGGACTTCGCCGACCAGCCGCTGGTGTATGCCGCGCTGTGGGAAAACCAGTTGGCCGAGGACGGTGTGCAATTCAAATGGCTGGCGCCGACCGAGACTTTCATCGAGCTGGGTGCTGAAGTTGGCAAAGGGCGCGGTTTCCCCGGCACCGACCGGGCGAAGAACGGCAGTGGCGCAGGCGTCGTGTTCGCCCACATCGGCGGCGACATCGGCATCGAGCAGAGCTGGCGCGCCGGCGCATCGCTGCATCGCACCCGCGCGGTGGATCGCGAAAGTGCGGATGTGCCCGACCTGAGCGGCAACCCCGTCACCAATCTGTTCAGCGGCGACAGCCATACGGCCGGGCTGGATTTCGTGTGGAAATATGCGCCCAACGGCAACCTCCGCGAACGCTATCTCAAAGTGCAGGGCGAATATTTCCGCCGCAAGGAAAGTGGCGATCTGACTTATGACACGGCAGCTACGGGCGTGACCGACACATTCAGCAATACGCAAAGTGGCTTCTACCTGCAAAGCGTGTATCAATTTATCCCGCGCTGGAGAATGGGCGCGCGCTATGACCGACTCGATTCCGGTGTGGCACAGGTCGGCGCACTGAATGCCGGCAATGTCGTCAGTGACTACGCCTTCACGCCGACGCGCACCACGCTGATGCTGGACTTCAGCCCGAGCGAATTCTCGCGCCTGCGCGTGCAACTGGCGCACGACCTGTCGCGCCAGGGGCTGGCCGACACCCAGTTCTTTGTGCAATACATCATGAGCCTGGGCGCACACGGCGCGCACAGCTACTGAATGAATAGCTGTCATTCCGGCGCAGGCCGAAGTGGCGTAACTAAAAGGAACTCATCATGAAAAAAATACTTTTCGCACTCTCTATGCTTGTATTGAGCAGCCAAGCCCACGCCGCCCTCAACGTGTTCGTCTGCGAACCGGAATGGGCGGCACTCACACAAGAACTCGCGGGCGACAAAGCCACCCTCTACACTGCGACAGGCGCACTGCAAGACCCGCATCGCATCGAGGCGCGTCCCAGCCTGATCGCACAGGCACGCCGCGCCAATCTGGTGGTGTGCACGGGAGCGGAATTGGAAGTGGCATGGCTGCCTGTCGTGTTACGCGAATCGGGCAACAACACAGTGCTTCCGGGCAGCGATGGCTATTTCGAAACGGCGCAATTTGTCACGATGCTGGAAGTGCCAACACGTCTCGATCGCGGTGAGGGTGATGTGCACGCGCTGGGCAATCCGCACATCCAGACCGACCCGCGCAATTTCCTGCCTGTCGCAGAAGCACTCGGCAAACGTCTCGCGCAACTCGACCCCGGTAATGCAGCGCACTACCGGCAACGCCTCACTGCGTTCAATCAACAATGGCGTGCAGCGATTGCGAAATGGGAAGCGCAAGCCGCAACGCTCAAAGGGGTGGCGGTCGTCGTGCAGCACAAGGGTTTCCCTTATTTAAGCCACTGGCTGGGATTGAATGAGGTCGAGGCACTGGAACCCAAGCCCGGCATGGAACCGAGTGCGGCGCATCTGGCGCAGGTGCTGGCCACCCTGCAAAAACAACCTGCCAGGATGGTGTTGCGTGCCGCGTATCAAAATGAACGCCCATCGGAATGGATCGCGCAACGCGCGCACATCGCTGCGGTCGTGCTGCCTTATACGGTAGGCGGCAGCGACAAGGTCAAAGACCTGTATGGTCTGTTCGATGACACGATCGCGCGCCTATTGGCGGGGCTGCAATGAACGCGCTCGAATTCGACATCCTGCTTCCCGCTTTCTTCGCCGGACTCCTGGTGCTGGCCACGCACATTCCGTTCGGCATGCGCGTGTTGCAGCGTGGCGTGATCTTCGCCGATCTGGCGGTGGCGCAGATCGCGGGGCTGGGCGTGGTCATTGCCGGCCTGCTCGACCTCACCGACCAGCCCCTGCTGGTGCAGCTCATTGCGGGCAGCAGCGCCCTGTGTGGTGCGGTATTGCTGGCTTGGATAGAGCGCAACGCCTCCGAAGTGAAGGAGGCCTATATCGGCCTGACCTTCGTGCTCGCGGCCAGCCTCGGCATCCTGCTGATGAGCCGCGACGTGCATGCAGGCGAACATCTACAAGACCTGCTGGTGGGGCAGATACTGTGGGTGAACAATACGCAACTGATCAGCACCGCCGTGCTCAGTGCCGCGCTGCTGATCGTGTGGCACAGGCTGCACAATAGCCAAAACCATTTCGTCTTCTATGCCTTGTTCGCACTCGCCATCACCGCATCGGTACAGTTGGTCGGCATCTATCTGGTGTTCGCCAGCCTGATCGTGCCTGCCCTCGCCACGTATCAATTACAACGCCGCATGACGTTCGCTTTTGGCATCGGTATCGCCGGATATGTGCTTGGGCTGCTGCTTTCCATATGGCTAGACCTGCCTGCGGGTGTCGCGATCGTATGGGCAATGGCGTTGATCGGTCTGCTGTCGGCGCTACTGAAGCGTACGGGTTAAGCCGCTATAATCGGCCCACTTTTACCCATCCAATTAAATATGATCGATAAATACGCCGTCATCGGCAACCCCATCGCGCACAGCAAATCGCCGCTGATTCACACGATGTTCGCGCAGCAAACCGGGCAGGACATCAGTTACGAGGCGATCGAAGCGCCGCTGGACGGCTTTGCCGCGACCGTCGCGCGGCTGCGCGCCGAAGGCTACAAGGGTTGCAACGTGACTGTGCCGTTCAAGTTCGAAGCCTACAAACTGGCAACGCAACGCAGTGGCCGCGCCAATGATGCCAATGCGGTGAACACACTGATCTTTGAAGGTGATGAGATTCTCGGCGACAACACCGATGGCGCGGGGCTACTGGCCGACATCGAAAAGAACCTGCAATACAAACTGTTTCTCAAGGATGCGCTGGTACTCGGCGCGGGGGGGGCGGCGGCCGGTGTGCTGTGGCCGCTGTTCAATGCCGGTGTCGGCATCATCATCGCTAACCGCACCCTGCAAAAAGCCGAACAGCTCGCCGCCCCGTTCGAGGGAGCGGGCACCGTATTCGCCAAATCCTACGAGGCTTTGGCCGGACGCAGTTTCGACCTGGTCATCAATGCGACTTCCAGCGGTTTGTCCGGCCAGTTGCCGCCGCTGCCGGATGGCCTGTTCAAGCCGGGCGCGCTGGCCTACGACATGATGTACGGCAAAGAGACGCCGTTCATGGCTTTCGCCCGGCAACAGGGCGCGGCCATCATTGCCGATGGTCTGGGAATGCTGGTGGAGCAGGCCGCAATTTCCTTCGGCCTGTGGCGCAAGGTACGCCCGGATACCGCTCCCATCCTGGCTGCACTGCGCCAACAATGAAGCTGCCGCGCAGCCTTTTCTGGCGCGGCGTGATGGTGCTATGCGCGCTGCTGGTGCTCTACCAACTGTGGCTGTTCGCGCACATCTGCTGGTGGGTGAAGTTCAACCCCGCGAGCAGTTCCTTCATGGCAGACCGTCTGGAAGTGATGCAGGACCGCAATCCCGATGCGGAGCTGAAGCATAAATGGGTGCCCTACGGCAACATTTCCAATCACCTCAAGCGGGCACTCATTGCGGCCGAAGACGCCAAGTTCGTCGATCACGAAGGCTTTGACTGGGAAGGGATCGCCAAGGCTTATCAGCAGAATATGAAGAAGGGACGGTTCGTGGCGGGCGGCTCCACCATCAGCCAGCAATTGGCGAAAAACCTCTTCCTCTCGACCAAACGCACGCCCTGGCGCAAAGGCGAGGAAGTGCTGATCACCCTGATGCTGGAAGCGGTGATGGACAAGCGGCGCATTTTCGAGATTTACCTGAACGTGATCGAGTGGGGCGACGGCGTCTTCGGCGCCGAGGCGGCAGCACGCCATTACTTCGGCGTGCGCGCTTCCCGGCTCAGCGCCGAACAGGCGGCGCGTCTCGCCGCGATGGTGCCGAATCCGCGCTATTACGACCGCCATCGTGCGGCACGGGGGATGCTGGCAAAAACCCTCATCCTCCTCGACCGGATGCCGGATGCCGAGATACCCTGAAGTCGCAGCTCCGATTTGCGGTTAGAATAGCGCGCAATTTTGCGGGGCGCGCCATGAGCGAAAACACGGAACACCACTTTACCGACAACGTGCAGGACCATCTCCATCAGGTGCAACATCTGCTGGAGAAACAGGCGTTGCTGGAAACCGTGGTGCACAACCAGGAATTGCCGCGAGCGGAACGCCACGAGCTGCTGGACAAGATGCTGCACAAGCGGCACCTGGCCGAGCTTAGCGATAAGCTGGAAAGCCTGCACGCCGCCGATATCGCCTACATCCTGGAAGCACTGCCGATCGAACAGCGTCTGCTGGTATGGAATCTGGTCAAAGCCGAGCACGACGGCGAAATCCTGATCGAAGTCTCCGACTCGGTGCGCGAATCGCTGATCGACGACATGAGCCGCGAAGAACTGCGCGAAGCGGCCGAACAGCTCGACACCGACGAGATTGCCGACCTCGCCCCCGACCTGCCGCATCACGTGATCCGCGACGTGTTCAAGTCGCTGCCGATCGAGGAGCGCGAACAGTTGCGTGCGGCGATGTCCTATCCGGAAGATGCGGTCGGCGCACTGATGGATTTCAGCCTGGTGCATGTGCGCGAAGATGTCACGCTGGAAACCGTAACCCGCTACCTGCGCCGCTTCGATGAGTTGCCGGATCACACCGACCAGGTTTTCGTGGTTGATCGGGATGAACGTTTCAAAGGCGTGCTGCCGATCAACCTGATTGTGGTCAACGAGCCGGAAACCGTGGTCAGCCAGCTGATGCACACCGATGTCATCCAGCTCCATCCGGACGACAAGGCGGAATACGCGGCACAGGCATTTGAACGCTACGACCTGGTTTCTGCGCCGGTGGTGCACGAAGATGGCAAGCTGTTCGGGCGGGTCACGGTGAACGTGGTGTTGGACTACATCCGCGAGGAATCGGACACCGACCTGCTGAATCAGGCCGGCTTGCGCGAAGAGGAAGACATCTTCGCCTCGGTGTGGAAGTCGGCGAAAAACCGCTGGACTTGGCTGGCGCTGAATCTGTGCACCGCATTTTTCGCCTCGCGCGTGATCGGCGAGTTTGAGAACACCATCGCCCAGATGGTCGCGCTCGCCACCCTGATGCCGATTGTCGCGGGTATCGCGGGAAACTCGGCCAACCAAACCACCACCATCATCATCCGCTCGCTCGCGCTTGGCCAGATCAATGAAAACAACGCGCGCCGCCTGATGCTGAAGGAGCTCGCCATCAGCGGACTGAACGGTATCGTATGGGGAGGGATTGCGGGACTATTCGCTTATTTCCTGTACCGCAGCGTGCCGCTCGGCCTGGTCATGACCAGTGCCATGATGCTCAATCTCACGCTGGGTTCATTGGTCGGAATAGGCATTCCCTTGCTGATGCAACGCCTCGGCCGCGATCCGGCAATTGGTGCCAGCGTCATGCTGACGGCGATTACCGACAGTGGCGGCTTCTTCATTTTCCTCGGTCTGGCCACCCTGTTCCTGATCTGAATCCGGGACGAATTCACAGACTGAAATTGCGCAACAACAATTTCAGGAATCGTTCATTCCGAAAGGAGACAGCACCCCTACGCGGCCAAACTGCGCGAAACTGATCACGCGGCGATTGAAAGAAAGTGCGAAACGCAACAACCCGGCGCCCGCCCTGATCCAACAAGGTCAGGCGCCGAGAATGCCTTTCGCTGCCGGTTTCCTGGCGGCTACTTTCCTGACGGCGGGTTTCTTTGCCGCGACTTTTTTCGCTGCCGGTTTCCTGGCGGCTACTTTTTTGACTGCGGGCTTTTTCGCCACGACCTTTTTTGCCACCGGTTTCCTGGCGGTTACTTTCTTGACGGCGGGTTTCTTTGCCGCGACTTTTTTCGCTGCCG
>Ga0210025_1000935_pt1 | contig 34230 bp, 16 predicted proteins | sample CryGeyme20150102_FD_183989 | JGI IMG/M metagenome (GOLD analysis project Ga0210025, IMG submission 183989) | Groundwater microbial communities from Crystal Geyser aquifers in Utah, USA - Crystal Geyser metaG 2015-0102 (SPAdes) (version 2) | ecosystem: Environmental > Aquatic > Deep subsurface >... | reverse complement strand
CACTATATTTAGCTGTCGGGTAATACGATCTTGAGCTGCTACACGCAAATGAACTTAGAATGAGAAGTAGATATAAAAATAATGCCTGATAATTCTTCATACTGAATTAATGCCCACATTTACAATTCGGCCCACAAGAATTTGATTTCGGTTTAAAAACTGGCTTTTTACGAGGTTTAATCAAAAACTTTTTGACTAAATAGGCAACCGCAGCAAATGTTAAAAATCCAGCTAAAATTTCTTGAATCATAATCTAATACCCCAATAATGTTCCGCCTTGAAAAGCAATAAATGAACTTAAGTAGGCTAAAGTGGTCATATACACAAACATGACAATCGGCCATCTCCACGAATTAGTCTCTCTGCGGACAATAGCTAAAGTACTCATACACTGCATGGCCAATGCAAAAAAGATCATCACCGAAATGGCTGTTAATGCGGAGTAAACTGGTTTTCCGTCTGATGATTTATCGTGAATCATTTTCTCTTTTAAGGTGCTAATTCCATCACCTTCGTCTTCAATGCTGTAAATTGTATTTAGCGTTCCAACCATTACTTCTCTAGCTGCAAATGACGTAATTAAGCCAATACCGATTTTCCAATCAAAACCTAGAGGTTTTACCACAGGCTCAATTAGTTGACCAATTTGTCCTGCAAAGCTATTTTTTAACTGAACGGATTCTAAGGTGGTGCCTTCTGGCAATGTATTATCACCGAGATCATATTTTGGATAAGTAGAAAGGAACCAAAGAATTATAGAAATAGCCATGATGATTTTCCCCGCTTCGGTTACAAAGACCCAACCACGATCGAACATATTTTGAAATACTGACGACCATTTTGGCATTTTATAACTCGGTAATTCCATAATAAACGGACTTGCTTTTCCCGTTTTGAAAACTTTTTTCATCACCCATGCAGAAAGAATTGCCATTACAATTCCAAATAAATACAAGCCAAAAAAAGTAAGTCCTTGAAGCGGAATAAAACCTAGAACATACGATTGAGGGATAAATGCTGCAATCATTAAGGCATAAACGGGAAGTCTTGCCGAACAAGCCATAAATGGCAAAACCATAATTGTGATAAGGCGATCTCTCCAGTTTTCAATGGTTCGAGTTGCCATAATTCCAGGAACTGCACATGCAAAACCTGACATTAATGGAACAACAGAACGACCATGTAAACCAATTTTGGTCATAAATCGATCCATGACAAATGCGGCTCTTGCCATGTAACCGGAACTTTCCAAAATGGAAATAAAGAAAAACAAGAATAAAATTTGAGGTAAGAAAATAACAACACCGCCTAAACCTGCAATGACACCTTCAACTAATAAATCATTAAGCATACCTGGTGGAAGTGTTTGGGAAACCCAAGCGCCAACTTCAACAAAAGCCAAATCAATTAAATCCATAAAAGGCTCAGCCCATGAGAAAATGGATTGGAAAATAATAAGTAACAAAACTACAAAGATGATAGGGCCAAGAACTTTGTGAGTTACATATTTATCAATTTGATCAGTTCGTGTAATTCTAGGTTCATCTCGCTGAATAGCATCATGTGAAATATCACCAATGAATTGATAACGAGCTAAAACTTCTGCAGCCATCCAGTTTTCGCCAGAATCGTCTAAAATACGTCTAGCTTTTAATAAGGCTTTGTCTAAAGCTGTTTTATTGAGGTGTAATTTATAGGAATCCGATGCTTTTTCATTACTTAGAAGGCGTAAAGATTCGATTACGTGAGCATGTTCCGCAACTCTACTGAATGGTTTCATCCATTCATTTTCGAGAATTTCGAGTGCTTTTTTTACATTTTCAGAAGGTTTCCAACGGAATCGGCTAGAGTTAGATAAAGTGTGTGATTGAATCGCTTCTTTAATTTTTTCGGCTTCTTTTGCGGCTTTTGCACAAATTGGAACGACCGGAACACCTAATTTTCGGCTAATCAATAAGGGATTAACAACAATTCCTCTGTCTTTTGCAATATCAATCATATTAAGCAAGATGAGACAAGGAAGGCCGAGATCTAAAACTTGGGTTGCGAGATAAAGATTTCGGTCTAAATTACTCGCATCAATAATTATAACGACTAAATCGGGGATTGGGTCGGCGGCATTTTTCCCAATTAAGGTTTCGTATGCAATCGTTTCATCAAGAGTTTTAGGATTTAAAGAATAGGTTCCTGGTAAATCGATTACAGTGTGCTGAATTCCATTAATAGTAACTGAACCTGTTTTTCGCTCAACAGTTACACCAGGATAATTCCCAACTTTTTGGCGTAATCCTGTTAATGAATTAAAAACAGTTGTTTTTCCTGTGTTAGGATTACCGACTAAAGCGATATGTAACGATTCTTTAATCACAATTGCTTAGAATTATAAAATGTATGATTTGAATGTGAAGCATTTGGAAGTGCCGTTTATGCCTAAGATGAATAAGACGTAACACATTCATTCTTTTAAATTAACGGTAGTACGAAAATTTTACCTGCTAATTCACCATTAATAGCCAATCGTGTTTCCCCAACTTGAAGAATTAAATGATGTTGTTTGGATACAAGTTTAGCACTTGCGCCTTCAACACAACCTAGTTCTCGTAATCTACAAGCGTCTTCGGTACTGCAACCGAAGCATTGAATAGTTATAATTTCGCCAATTGGACTCGTATTTAATGGAAACATCTGACTATTTTGATTTAATCTAAACAAATATAACAAACTTTTTTGAATGGATTGTGAAGTCTGCTCTTAATAAGTACAGCAGTCTTTTTTTGTTCCAAAGTGAAATAATTTTAGATAGAATAATAATACTCGTGTTAGGAAAACTATTTAAGCTATAAGTTTAAATAGGTGATATGCTCCTTTCTTCAAAAAAGGAAGAATTTCGTTAATAAATTAAATTTAGTTTTTGATTTTGGAAACCGATCTAAGGCTAAGGGAAAGATTTAAAAGTGAATTCCGTGTATCAAATAGACACTTTATTGCGTTTCAAAAATTGATAAGTATATTATTCCATAAATAACAGGCTACTAAACACAGAGCCGATACCGTTTTGAGAAATTTCTTTTAATCAACCAATAATTCTATGTTCATCTGGATCTGGATTTTAACTTTTTTAGCAAACAATACCTCTGAAATGACAAAACATCACCATACCAAAACCGGGTTTAAAAATAATTATCCCATTGAAGAACATGGATTTAGCTCCCTTTTGAAATGGCAATTCAGTTCAATTGGAAAAAAAGGTAAAATCATGCCTTTCCCTGTAGAAAAGCCAAATGTAGATTTCATTAAGAATAACAAGAGTGAACCGAATCTAGTTTGGATTAATCATGCAACGTTTTTATTACAGTATGAAGGCGCGAATATTTTAACGGATCCTATTTTTTCTGAGCGTTGTTCTCCAGTTCAATGGGCTGGCCCAAAAAGAACAACTAAACCTGGAATGGAAATTAGTGAATTGCCAAAAATTGATTTCATTATCATTTCGCACGATCACTACGATCACTTAGACGTGGAATCCATCTTAGCAATTCAAGAAAAACAAAAAGAGAATCCTCCAAAATGGTTTGTTCCATTAAAGATAAAAGCCTGGTTTGAAGAAATTGGTGTTACTAATGTTGAAGAATTAGATTGGTGGGATAAAATAACTTTTGGAGATTTTGAAGTTCATTGCGTTCCTGCACAACATTTTAGTGGAAGAGGAGTCACCAATCGGAATGGAACACTTTGGGCAGGTTGGGTAATTGTGAAAAATGATTTTCGCTTTTATTTCGCCGGAGATACGGGGTATTCACCTGATTTTAAAGAGATTGGAGAACGTTTAGGACCATTTGATTTATCCTGCATTCCAATTGGAGCCTATAATCCACGCTGGTTTATGGGTGGGGTTCACGTTGATCCAAGCGAAGCGGTTGAAATTCATAAAGATGTAAAATCGAAACTTACGGTTGGTATGCACTGGGGAACGTTTCCTTTGGCAGATGAAGACATGGACGAACCTCCAAAAAAATTAAAAGAAGCTCTTGAAAAAAGAGGTCTTTCAGAAAATGAATTTATCGTGCTAAAGAACGGCGGAAGTATTCGTTTTTGATAAATCAACTTTAGTATTTAAGTAATTCAATTTCTTCAAAGTCTGTACATTTAATCATGTTCGAATTTTTTAATTCATACCGTTTTAAACGCTATTTTATTCAATTTTCCTATTTAGTAAAATCTAATTTTAAGAGGATTGAACTAAAGTATCAGTTTTTCAAAGATGATTATTATGATTTTAGCACATCGGTAAATCCTTGGCTTCGAGGACTTTCAGTTGGTTTGATTGGAATTGTAGTTCTTAGTCTCGCTTTGCCTTATTTGCTTAGCTCGTATGAATTAAAAGATAAATTATTACTCAAGATTGATCAGTCCATTTTACTTTCTTTTGGGGTCTTATTCTACTTGCGCTTATTCATAGAGCATAAGTCGATTCAGTTTTTAAGAACTCATTGGTTTGAGGGAATCGCTGCAACAATTGCAGTGATTTTAGGATTTGATTTAATTTTTGATAATGCATTATTGATTCAGGAGACCTTGCAAGGATTTGGAATTGCAAACCCGGGAAGTAAAGTTTTATTAATAGTAAAAATCTATCTGATTTCGATTATTCTAATTAAGGTAATTCAGGTTATTCCGAGAATTATTGCTACTACAAAGAATCCTGCGCGTTTAGTTCTGAGTAGTTTTTTTGTTGTAATTATCATTGGCAGTATTGCACTTACTTTGCCGGCCTCAACAATCAATAATGAAGGTTTAGCTCCAATTGATGCCTTATTTATGTCGGCAAGTGCGGTTTGTGTCACAGGATTGGCGGTAGTCGATATTAGCGTTCAGCTTACATTTTTTGGGCAACTGTTAATTCTATTATTAATACAATTGGGCGGAATAGGAGTCATCACATTTGCTACTTTTCTAGCCTTATTTATTTCTGAAAGAATAGGCGTAAATCAGAGGCATGTTTTGCAGGATATTGTTTCGGAAAGTGATATTAGTGCGGTTTCTTTAGCATTATTGCGAATCGTTTTATTCACGGTTTCCTTCGAAGCTATTGGTGCAATATTCTATTATTTTTCATGGGTTGAGCTCATTCCTGAATCGGGAGTACGACTCTATTTTGCTGTGTTTCATGCTATTTCAGCATTTTGCAATGCGGGATTTTCCTTGTTTTCTAACAGTTTTGCAGATTCTAGCAATGCTTTATCATGGAGTGTAAATATAAATACCATGTTTTTGATTATTGCTGGAGGACTTGGGTTTACAACGATTTGGGAAATTATTCAACGTGTTCTTCCTTTTAGTAAATCAAAAATTAAACATCGGTTTAGTTTGCATGCTGTTATAACTTTGAGAATGACCATTGGTTTAATTTTTGGCGGAGCTTTACTAATTGGTTTATTAGAATGGAATGGCGTTCTTGCTGGGTATTCTTTTTCAGATAAAATCTTAATGTCTTTATTTCAAAGTGTAACTACTAGAACAGCAGGCTTTAATTCAGTTGATTTTGGAGCTTTAACAGTTGGTGCTTCATTAATTGTGATGGTTTTGATGGGAATCGGTGGTTCGCCTGCATCTACTGCGGGTGGAATTAAAACGACAACCGTTTATATTCTTTTTGCAGCAATGTTAGCCAATATTCAAGGGAAACAACGAGTTGAAATTAAAAACAGAACCATTCCAACTTCGGTAATTTTTAAAGCGATTAGTTCTTTGTTTTTGGCTTTAATGATTTTACTTTTTTCAACCATTCTCATTAGTATTTATGAGCCATTTTCGTTTATAGATTTACTTTTTGAGCAAATTTCGGCATTTATGACAGTGGGTGTTTCTCGCGGAATTACAGCAGAGTTGAGTACAATTGGTAAGTCTATTATAATCTCTTCCATGTTTTTTGGAAGAGTTGGCTTACTTACGTTCGCCTTAGCTTTTGCTTCAAAAGAATCAAATCAAAATTACCGTTATCCTGACGAAGAGGTAATGGTTGCATAAATTTTTTAATTAAATTTAAAAACTATGAAATCAAATAGACAAATTGCCATTATTGGACTTGGAGCTTTTGGAATGGCGCTAGTTAAAAGTTTAGCAAAAGAAGGCGCTCAAGTAATTGCAGTTGATGACCGCATGGACAATGTGGAAGAAGTAAAACACATCACCTTAAACGCAATCTGTTTCGACGCCACCGATGTCAGGCAGCTAAAAATACATGGAATTACAGACGTTGATGTAGCAGTAGTGGCAATTGGCGAAAAATTTGATTCAACAGTTATCGTTGCAATGGAATTACTCAATTCAGGTGTAAAAGAAGTCTATGCAAGGGCAACCTCAGATATTCAAGAACAAATTTTACGAAGAATTGGGGTTACCGAAATTCTAAATCCTGAAAAACAATTAGGTGAACGAATGGGGATTTCCTTACAAAGAAGTGGAATTAAAGATTTGCTGGAACTCGGTGACGGTCAGTCTGTTTTTGAACTCATAGTTCCTAAATCAATGAATGATTTTACTTTAAAAGAATTAGAGTTGAGAAGGAGATTTGGAATTAACGTATTGAGTATAAGTAGATTAGTGCCTCAAGAAAACGAAAGTGAACAATCTGTTTATAAATCAATTGGTTTTACCACACCTGAAACGAAAGTAAAAGCTGGCGATAAAATGATAGTTTTGGGAGGAATCGAAGAATGCTCAAAATTAATAGCTTTAAATTAAATTAGTAAAAACGGCTTTTAAAGAAACTAAACATCAATTGAGCTATAAAATAGGTTTACATAGTCAAAAAAAAACGGTATTCTAAACGGAATTAAAAAGCTGGTTAAGTAAGCATTCTAAGTACTTTATTAATCAAACTGTACTTATGAATCGAGTTTTAAAACTGATTAAATGAAGAGAAATAGATTATTCAGTTTTCATTTTGAACAATTAAGAGTCGTGTTAAAAAGCAATAATCAGCTTTAATCATTTTTTAAATTTTAATTAATTAACCTAGATTCTTTGGAAGCATTAAATTCTTTTTTAGCGGCATTTAGTAATTATGCTTGGGGATTGCCCCTATTATTTCTTCTGCTTGGCGGTGGAATTTATTTCATGTTTTATTCAGTATTTGTTCCTTTCAGATATTTCAGACATGCCATTCATGTTTTAATGGGGAAATTCGACGATCCTGATGATCCGGGTGATATAAATCATTTTCAAGCATTAATGAGTCACATGGCTTCCACAGTTGGAATGGGAAATATTAGTGGAGTTGCAGTTGCAATTGTGATGGGCGGACCCGGTGCTTTGTTTTGGATGTGGGTAAGTGCGTTTTTCGGCATGGCTACCAAATTTTTTACGGCTTCATTATCTATTATGTACCGTGGAAAAGATTCAAACGGTGATATACAAGGCGGGCCGATGTATGTTGTACAAGAAGGCATGAGCAAAGCTTGGAAACCCTTAGCGTATTTATTTGCAGTTGCAGGTTTATTTGGTCCCTTGCCTGTTTTTCAAGCAAATCAATTAACACAGGTGTTACGAGATACCATTTTAATTCCTCAAGGATTAACCAGTGTAGAGAATCATTTTTATGCAGATGTTATTGTTGGTTTAGCCATTTCTGTTTTGGTTTCATTAGTTATTTTTGGCGGAATTAAACGCATTGGAACGGTTGCGTCTCGTTTAGTTCCAAGTATGGTTGTTATCTATGTAATCAGTGTATTAGTCATTCTATTTAAGTTCTCCGATCAAATTCCAGAGGTTATTAGAATCATTTTCGATGATGCCTTTTCAGGTGATGCCGTCTTAGGTGGCGCTTTAGGTTCTTTAATTATTATGGGAGTTAGAAGAGCAGCGTTTTCTAATGAAGCGGGAATTGGAACAGAATCTTTAGCTCATGGAGCTGCAAAAACGAAAGAACCTGTTCGTGAAGGTCTAGTAGCTATGATGGGACCATTAATTGATACTATTATTGTCTGTACTATGACCGCTTTAGCAATTTTGGTAACCGGTGTTTGGAAAACATCAGAAGCAAATGGAGTTACTCTAACTGTGAAAGCTTTTGAACAAGCATTGCCAGGTTGGGGGACGTATTTATTGGTGCTCAGCGTGTTAACATTTGCCTTAAGTAGTTTGTTCACATATTCCTATTATGGAGGAAAGTGTTTGTCCTTTATGATTGGAGCAAAAAAAGCGCGTTATTTCAATTATTTTTATGTCGTTTCAATTGTTTTTGGAGCAGTTGCAACCATAGATGCTGTAATCAATTTTATTGATGGAATGTATGCACTAATGGCAATTCCAACCATGATTTCAGCTATTTATTTGTCACCAAAAGTAAAAGCAGCGACTATTGATTATTTTAAACGAATGAAATTGGGATAAGGATTTTTAGTACCGATATTTGATTTATCCCTTTTGGAAATGACTTTCTAGGGCTAGTCTTTTGGCTCTACAATTTGAAAATTTATTTTATAAAAGCTTCAAAATGGTATTGAAACACAAGATTATGAACTAATGTGTTTTAATATCTTTAACCCAGATTAAGAACTAATTCTTATTCTTAATAAAGGCTTTCATTGCAGCAAATGCAGAATCACGAACCGGACTTTTTGATAAGATTACATCATGTAAAGCATTCGGAATTTCTTTCATAACTACTTGTCCTGAAATGGATTTTGAATAGGTTTTAATGTCTTCAACATCTAATACAGCATCGCCTTTAAAAAAAACTTCTGACCATTTTTTATCATAAATGGTTTTATCTGAGTGTAACACCAAAACGGGTTGAGTAATTTTAATTCCATTTTGAATTGTTTTTTGCGCTTGTCTGATGGCGCGAATCCAGCCTAATGTAACTGGCGGAGCATTTAATGGTTTATACTCTAATTTGTAATCCCATTCTCCGTAATAATCTTTGTGAATGGAATAATTATAAAAAACAGGAAGATCGCCTTTTAATTCCATATCAGGAAAAAAAGAGCCATTAAATTCACCGATTGGCACTAATATATTTTCACTAAATGCATCTAAGTTCATATCAAAAAAAGGACTGTTTAGAATTAGGGAACTAAATGCTTTTGAATCTTGATGCTCAGATGCATATAAGGCTGTAATCAAACCTCCTGTAGAATGCCCCATTAAGCAAATCTCGCCAGAAACTTGAGCTTGAATAATGGCTAAAGAACTATCGATTTCGGGAAAATATTCGTGTATATCTCTCACATTAAACCATTTTTGACCTTCTAAATGAGAGCGTCCGTATTTACGTAAATCAACTGCATAAAAATGAAATCCTTGTTGTGTGAAATAATCTGCCATGTGTTTTTGAAAGAAATAATCACTAAAACCATGAACATAAAGTATGGCTTTGGCGGAATCTGGAAGCTCAGATTTTCTGTGTACTAAAGTTGCCATTACTTTACCTTCGTAGTCGTCGGGAAATTGAATGTGTAATTGCTCATATTCATCACCTAATTCGTCTGATTTCCATTGAGCGTAAGAACTTTCTGTTAGAAAGAGCAAGAAAAGTAAACCAAATAGAGTTTTCATTTTCGTTGTTATTTATGGATTTACTTGATTGAGATTAAGGAAGTGAGATTCTCGTTTCCAGTGAGATTAAAATCGAGAAATGGTAAATTGAAGATATTCACTTTGCTAATTTATGAATGGAAAGTATCTTAAAATTTAATTGAAAATGCTCACAATAGTTCATAAAAAACTTGAGTTAAGCTTAAGATTTGATATAAAAATAGCAAGAAGTAGTTCACATAAAAAATATCTTCTCAACTGAAGACTTAATCAAATGTTGAATGTTGATTTCTAAATTTTGAATTAAAATCAATGTCATTTCAGTACGTAGTTCTTCGAATCGCTAACCCAGTGTCTGCGGTATCAACTGAAGATGAACCCAAGCACTAATCCCAAAAGTATGAACCCGAAACGAATCGAAATGGAGAGATCTTCGTTTAAAATTCTGAATGCTCAATGTTTAATTATGATTTTTTTTTCTTAAAAAACTCAACCCAGCTTAAAAAACTGAAGATTTTTTGACTACGCTCGATACCAAAGACACCAAGAAGTGAAAATGTCATCTCGACTGAAGATGAGCCCAAGCACAAATTCCTAAAGCAAGAACCCAAAACGAATCGCAATGGAGAGATCTTCGTTTAAAATCAGAAAAAAGAATGAAGCATTAAAAAATTCTTTGTGAAATAAGATAATTTTTTCAAACTCTACTCAGCAATTTCACATTCCGCTCAACTACTTACCATATAAGATGTTAGAACTATTAACCTGAGTTCGGGATAAGGATTATTACAATAATTTTAATCAGAACCCAGAATAAACAATGGAGAACCTAATTTGCTATTTGTTCAATCTTTAATATAATTCACAATTAAGCAGAGATGCTGGGTCAGAACCCAGTATGACGAAATTTAGTTTTTCCTGTTTTAATTTTAATTTCTTAACTAGAACTCAGGTTAGTAGTGTTCAAAAAGATAACGCAACCCTCAAAAATAGAATTATCTATTTCATAATTGTAGCACTTCGGTAAAATAGGCGATCACCAATTTCAACTTTTACTAAATAAACCCCATTAGCTATTGGCCCAAAATGCCATTCTAAAGTAGATTCACCTGTTGGATAATTCAGTTTGTCTGAGATGTAAAGTTGTTTTCCACTCATATCATAAACGGTAAATTGAACTTCGTTGGAATGATTTAAAGAAATAGAAAAATTAATTTGATTTTTTGCAGGGTTTGGATACGAAGAGCTTACGGTAATATCAGATACTAAACCCGTTATTGTATGTAAATGAAAGGTTGAGTTTTCGGTGGTTTGAATTACATTACTAAAAGGATCTAAGCGGACATATTCTGGATTGAAATCAATATTGGTTTGATAAAGAAAATTCGGAGAATCAGGATATAAGGTTACAACAGTATCTTTACCGCTTCCAATTATTTGAACTTGCATTGGAATATCATAAAAAATATCTCTTCCTAGTGAGTGTTTTTGATTCAATTGTAAATCAACTTGAAACGGTTTGGGTAATTCTTGAATGAAGGTTCCACTTGCGCTTAACTCATAAATTGGATGACCTTCAGAATAAATCCAAGTTTCAAAAAAAGACTCTAAATCTTTGCCACTCACTTCTTCCATTATGTTTTTAAAATCCTTAGTTAACACAGAAGAGTATCGAAATTCTGAATTCGTATACTTTTTTAACCCTTCAAAAAATAGACTGTCTCCAATTACATATCGAAGCATGTGTAGAACCAAAGCTCCTTTTGCATAAGTTAATCGATAATCGAAAATGCGGTTAATATTTCCCATTCCAGTGAAGGAATCAAACACAGATTCTGGAATTCGCACGGAACCATCAGGAAGAGCGGTGATTAATCGAATTTTGTCTTCACGCCAGCCTTTGAATGAAAAATCTCCTTGATCAGCTTCAACCATTAAGCCTTCTCCATAGGTTGCGAAGCTTTCGTTGAGCCAAATATCTTGCCATTCCCCGCAAGTTAAGGCATCACCAAACCACTGATGAGCTAATTCATGTGCGACTAAGCCGGGTGTAAACCGAATCATTGAACTAATAGTCTGATGTTCCATTCCTCCGCCCCAACTAAACATAGCATGTCCATATTTTTCATTTTTGAAAGGATATTCCCCAAAGTGATTGGTAAAAATATCCAAACATCGATCGGTGTATTTCAAATCACCCATCAAGGAGTTTGCAGATATATCAGAATAGATATAATGTTGAATGGGAAATGTGTTTCCAATTGGATCTGTATAATCATACTCAACAAGGTTATACTCAGCAATTGCTAATGAAATTAAATAGGGCGAAATTGGATAACGATGCTTCCAATGAAATTCCGTTTTTGTTTCTGATTCGGTTTTCTCGGCTAATAATCCATTAGATGCGACGGTAAGATTATTGGGAACCGTAATCCATAAATTAACCGAATCTGCTTTTGCATTTGGGTAATCATAAACCGGAAACCAGTCTCGAGCGCCATAAGGTTCAGATAAAGTCCAAATGTGTGGCTTTCCATTTCTTGTAGTAAATGTGAAACTATCGCTGTTAGCTTGAATAGGCATTCCGCCATAATAAAGCGTGAAAATTAGGGAATCGCCAATTGTAAGAGGTGCTTGTAGCTGAATAAGAATTGAATCGTTAAGATGAGTAAATCCCATCAAATTACTGTGGTCAGATCGAATGGAATCAACTGTTAGAAGATGGCTCAAATTAAAATAGAAAGAAGAAAAAGCTTCTTTAGCAGTGAGTTTCGTTTCTAAAGCGCCACTTATGCTAAGTTGATTGGGAAAAACCTCTAAGCTTAAACCGTAATAATTAATCTTGAATGGTGTTGATTGTTCTTGAATTCTTAGTGAATACGGAAGAGTAGATACAGAAGACCCCTCAAGTAGTTGCGAAAAACTTGTTTGAAAAGGCAATAGAAACGTACAAACAAAGAGAAATAGATACTGAAATTTCATGAATTCTTTCAAAAAGTAGACAAGCAATATAAGATAAATCGCCCTGATGGAATAATTCTAATCAAATTCAGTTAAGCATAAATAGCTAAAGTAGTTTTACTATCGGTTTAAGTGCTTTAGTTCTCTATCCGATTTAATAATTTGTATTTGATAATTCTCAATACACAAATGGTATTCTATAAATGCATTCTTTAGAAAAACTCTTAAATTCAATAAGAATTCTTGTCAAGAATTCAGACTCTATCGCAAAATGTTCATAACACAATTTGAATAATGTTTTGTATTGAGTTTAATTCACCGTAATATCGCAAATCGATTTTAGATTTTCAGAAAAGCGCTTACAAAGGAGTGTAATATGTCAGAAAAGTATAAGTTTTTTGCAGAAGTCAATAAGAATTTTGACAGAGCTGCAGTACATACAAAACATCCAAAAGGATTATTAGAGCAGATAAAGATTTGCAATAGTGTTTATAAAATGACCTTTCCATTAAGAAAAGATGATGGAACGATTGAAACAATTCATGCATGGCGAGCTGAACATAGTCATCACAAACTTCCCACAAAAGGAGGTATTCGTTATGCTATTCAAGTAAATGAGGATGAAGTTACAGCTTTAGCCGCTCTTATGACCTATAAATGCGCCGTTGTTGATGTTCCTTTTGGTGGTGCAAAAGGTGGAATTAGAATTAACAGAAATGATTATTCGGTAAGTGAAATTGAGCGAATTACACGTAGATATACCTACGAATTAGTTAAAAAGAACTTTATTGGCCCAGGTGTAGATGTACCTGCGCCCGATTATGGAACTGGTGAACAAGAAATGTCTTGGATTGTTGATACATACAATGTAATGACAAATGATATTAATGGTGAAGGTTGTGTTACTGGAAAACCAGTTGCTCAAGGTGGAATAAATGGAAGAAAAGAAGCAACAGGATTGGGAGTTTTTTATGGAACAAGAGAATGTTGCGATGACGTAGAAGACATGAAGTATTTAGGTCTAACACGTGGAATAGAAGGGAAAAGAACCATTGTTCAAGGTCTCGGAAATGTGGGATATCATACAGCTAAGTTTTTTATGGAAGGCGGAGCTATAATAACGGGAATTGCAGAGTTTGAAGGTGGGATTTATAATCCAAAAGGTTTAGACGTAGATAAAGTTGTAGCCCACCGAGTTGAAACAGGTTCCATTCTAAATTATCCTGGCGCTCAAAATGTGCCAAATAGTAAAGAGTTGCTTACCTATGATTGTGATATTTTGGTGCCTGCGGCATTAGAAAATCAACTTACGGAAGAAAATGCGCCAAAAATAAAAGCAAAAATAATTGTAGAAGCTGCAAATGGCCCTACAAGTGCAGCTGCACATGAAATTATAAAAAATAGAGGTGCTTTAATAATTCCAGATGCCTACGTAAATGCAGGTGGTGTTACGGTATCTTATTTTGAGTGGTTAAAAAATCTAAGTCATGTTCGTTTCGGTAGAATTGAAAAAAGACATGAAGAAAGATCCTATCTGAAATTAGTAAAAGCGATTGAAGAGATGTCTAATAAAGCGTTTTCATTAGATAGAATAAAAGATTTATCTCTTGGTGCCGATGAAAAAGAACTTGTTTACTCAGGCTTAGAAGAAACCATGACGGTTGCTTACAATGACATAAATCTATTAAGAAAACAATTTAATGTAGATTTAAGAACCGCTTCATTTATTACTGCAATTAATAAAATTGCCATTATTTATGAACAAAAAGGGATTTTTCCTTAAGTCAAGAAAAAAAAATTACGGATTATTACTGTTAATTACACAAGCGCACATGAGGCCTCAATTTTTTTGAGGCTTTTTTTTGGAATTTGAAATTATATTTGCATCTATAATAGTTTAATGTTAAATTATATATAGTTAAACATTAAACTATTAAATATTGATTTACTAAATCGATACGTAATACCAAACACTTAAACTATTTTATCATGGCAACTTGGAATCTTGACACCGCACATTCAGAAATTAAATTCAAAGTAAAACATTTAGTTATTTCAACAGTTACAGGTCATTTTGAATCATTTTCAGGAAAAGTAACAACAAATGGTGATTCATTTGATGGCGCAAACGTTGAATTTGAAGCAGATATCAACAGTATAAATACTAATCAAGCTCAACGTGACGGGCATTTAAAATCAGCTGACTTTTTTGATGCTGAAAATCACCCAAAAATGACATTCAAATCAAATAGCTTTTCTAAAAAATCAGATGAGCAATATGTATTAACTGGTGATTTAACCATTCGTGGAACAACAAAAGTGGTAAACTTAGATGTAGTTTATAACGGAACTGTTCAAGGTTTTGGTGGCGATTTTAACGTTGCAGGATTCGAAATTTCTGGAAAAATCAGCCGTAAAGAATTTGGATTAACGTGGAATGGAATCACCGAAGCTGGTGGTGTAGTCGTTCAAGATGAAGTAAAACTAGACATAAACGCAGAATTGGTTTACTCACCTGTTGAAGAACCTATTTTAGCTTAAATAAACAAAGGTTCACAAATAAAAAGCATAGGCTTTACCTCTTTATTTCTAACGGCATACAGATAATGTGTGCCGTTTTTTTTAATTCCTAATTTCTTGCGAATCGTAATTTCAGAATCAATGAAGTTACGTGGCACTATATTAAATCCTATATCTCTCAATTTAGGATCAAGGGCAGCTTTTTTATAGGGAATGACATTGATAATTCTAAAAGACCGTCCAGGAAAATCTTCAATTCGATTATTTGATAAAAAAATATGAGTTTGAGATGAAATTTGCGTAAGTCCAAACTTTTGTTCGATTAAATTATAAGCTTGTGCTTTATGAATGGAAGCATTTACATCATATAAAAACAAAGGGATACTTTGAGGATTAGTGCTATTTAAAGCATCGTTTTCAACCGAAATAGCTTTGCTTTTTTCATATTGATAGTCAAAAGAGAATCGTTGAACCTCAGAATCGCTTAAATAGTTAAGTGTTGAAATCAATGGAGTTCCACTGAACGATTTCTTTAGTTTGATTAACACTTCTTTGCATTCATTTTTTACAGAAATAATGCTAATAGAAAAAACACAAGGTAAGGTTTGAAAAAGGTAGTGAATATCTAACATGGGAGAGACTTTAATCAAAACAACCGAGGCTCTATCAAGCATATTTGGAAGTATTTCGAAAAGATTTGGTGAATAATCGTTCAATAAAATAGCTTTTTGATTCGACTTATCTCTTCTTGATGGGTCGATGTATATTGAATCAACTCGTTCGTCTTTTAAGTTAGTTAAAAAGAGTTCACAGCTAGAATTAACCGTTTCAACCTTTAAATTTGGCGCAAAAATGGAAATATTGTGAATGAAATGTTCTTGAAGAGATAGATTTGGCTCCACATGAGTGACTTTGAAACCTGCATTTGCAAAAATTGTAGAATCTACTCCGAAACCACCTGTTAAATCCCAGATTGAATTTCCTTCAATTAAATCAAGTTTTGCTTTTGCAGTAATTTCAGAGGAGCTTTGTTCTAAATTCAAAGAAGGCGGGAAAACAACATCATTTTTAATCCAAGAAGGAAGTTTTTGCCTTAATTTGGCTCGAGCATCTATTTGTTGCATAAACCAAATCCGTTCATCAACAGGCAAATTGTTCAAGGCAAAAGCAATATTTTTGTTATCACTTATCGAAAATGTGTTAATTCTTGGAAGATGTTGTAAATACATGGAATAAATCGACAGTTGAAAGGAAAAAGTCTACTGATTAATTAAAAATGACGGTAATATTGAGTAGTTTAACCTCAATTATTCCATGAAAATCAGTTTATTTAATAAGTTTACCAGTTTAAAATCTGAAAAATATGTTCAAGAAACACATAGGAATTGAAGAAGTTAATAAAAAGGTACGCATTTTGTTTAGAAGTACTTGTTAACTATAATTTGTTAGAGAAAGCTCAATGGAGATTCGAAGCCAAATTCATAACTAAAATGTTATAAGTTATTTACAAACTTGCATTTGCAATAGAAACTTATAACATTTTAGGTTCTTAAGAAAAACCAAACCTGCAGTACCTTGCAAACCGTCAATAATTGTTTTTTTTCATGTTTAAAAAAGTAAGTGCACTTGTTTTACTTTTACTTGGTTTCTGTGGATTGGCATCTGCACAGATTACTATTAGTGGGTCATATACTGTTTTAAGTAAAACGTATGATGGGACTACAAATGCGAGTATAAACCAAAATAATTTGGTATTAAATGGGGTTGCAAACGGGGATCAAGTTAGTATAGGGACTGTAAATCTAGCTTTTGATAGTAAAACAGTTGGAGTAAACAAGATTGTACGGATTTCATCTATCACTTTATCAGGAGCAAATGCAGGTTCTTATACTGTTTCTTATGCTAATGCGCCAAGCTCATCGGCTACAATTACCCAAAAAGAATTACAAATTACCGGTTCTGCAACAGTTTCAAATAAAGAATATGATGCAACAACATCTGCAAGTTTAGTAAATAGTACAGGCTTAAGTCTTTTAGGAAAAGTTGGTAGTGATTTAGTAGCACTTTCAAATTTATCAGTTCAGTTTGAGGATGCTTCGGTTGGTACTGGAAAAGCTGTTAGTCTTTCAACAGCATCAATTACTGGAAATGATGCGGGGAATTATATATTAACGATTCCAACATCTCCAATTGCATTGGCAAACATTACCACAAAGCAATTAACAATAGTTGGAACGTTTACAGTTGCAGGCAAAGTTTATGATGGATTAACAAGTGCAACTATTTCGGATTTTTCAAGCTTGTCTTTATTTGGAGTTCTCAATAACGAAAATGTTTCAATAATTAGTCCGAAAGCTGTTTATTCGAACAAAACGGCAGGAAATGGCAAAGCTGTTCAATTGACAGAAGCGTATTTATCAGGGAATGATGCAGGTAATTATACAGTGAGTGTTTCTGGCGCTCCTTTATCAACAGCAGATATTTCTAAAAAACAATTAACAGTTGGTGGAACACTTAGAATTTCAAACAAAACTTATGATGCTACAACAACAGCTACGATATCGAATATAGCTTCTTTAACATTGGTAGGTAGAGTATCAACCGATCAAGTTACGATTACACAACCAAGCTCAACATTTAGTAATAAAAATGTAGGAACTAATAAGACAGTTACTTTAATAAGTATGGTTTTAGCAGGTACAGATGCTGCAAATTACACCTTTACGTTAAATAACGCCCCAACTGGAAGTGCATCGATTACGGCTAAAAGTTTAAGTTTAAATGGAACTTTTGATGCCTCAGATAAAGTTTATGATGGTAACAGGACGGCAACAATTTTAGTAAATGGATTAAGTTTAGACGGTGTTGAGGCTGGTGATGATGCAACAATGAGTACACTTCAGTCACAGTTCGACACATCTTTACCAGGTGTTGGAAAACAAGTTGCTCTTACATCTGTTTCTCTAGCAGGTATAGATGGTTCCAATTATTCTATCAATTTATCAACAGCTCCGAAAACAACGGCCGATATTACTGTTAAAGAACTTTCTATAAGTGGAAGTTTTACCGTAGTAAATAAGACGTATGATGGCACACAAAACGCATCTATTCTAAATAGTTCATTATTAACCTTATCTGGTGCAATTAGTGGTGATCAAGTTAGTCTTACAGGCTTGTCTGCTCAATTTGTAACTAAAGATGCAGGAACTTCTAAGTCAGCGGTAATAACAGCTGCTTCCATCACCGGTGCTAATGCTGACAGATATACATTAACTATTGTTGGAGCGCCAACAGCAACGGCTGTAATTTCTCAAAAAGAATTAACCGTAAGTGGAAGTTTCACTACTGCTAATAAAGTATATGATGCTTTAAAAACAGCAACCGTAACAGATTTCAGTCAGTTACAATTGAACGGAATTATTGGTGCAGACAATGTGGCAATTTTTCAAATTCAAGCTGAATTTAATTCTAAAAATGTTGGAGTAGGTAAAGAAGTTTCAATTTCTAGCAGTAGTTTAACTGGAAGTGAGTCTGGAAATTATACTGTAAACTTAACAGGTTCTTCTACCTCTATTGCTACAATTACTGCAAAAAGTACAAGCTTAACTGGAAGCTTTACGATAAGTGAAAAAGAATATGATGGTAATATATCTGCCTCAATTTCTGTAAATGCTCTAAGCTTAAATGGAATTCTTTCAGGCGATGTAGTTGGCTTTGCATCAATAACAACAAATTTTGTTACAGCAACTCCTGGAACGGGAAAATTAGTTAGTATTTCTGCTGTATCATTAAATGGAGTTGATGCTCAGAATTACTCTCTTTCACTAGTAGGAGCACCGACAAATACGGGAACAATTTCATCAAAAGCTTTAACACTTTCAGGTTCTTTTACCGCGGCAAATAAAAGTTATGATGGTACTGATAATGCTACAATTGTAAATACAGCACTATTAAACGTAAATGGAATAGTTGGCGCCGAAGACGTTGATTTTACAGGATTAACTGCAAAATTTGAGAATAAAAATATTGGGGCGAATAAAACGGTTAGCCTAATTTCAGGCGCATTAAATGGAGTTGATGCGGCAAATTATCGATTAGATTTAAGTTCTGCGCCTACTACAACAGCATCTATTACAGGTGATGTTTTAACGGTAATTGGTAGCTTTTTAGTAAATGCAAAAGTATATGATGGAACGAAAACCGCTGAGCGAATTACGGATAATCTTCAACTTTCTGGAGTAAATGTTGGTGACGTAGTTTCTCTTGGTACCATAAGCATTGAGTTTGATGATGCTTTTCCAGGTCAAAATAAATCAGTAACGATTAAATCAATAAGTTTAAGCGGGGCTGATGCAGGCAATTACACTTTAGATTTAACTGGAGCTCCAAGTTCAAGCTCTGAAATTTATCGTAAAGAATTAAGTATGAGTGGATTTTTCACCGTATTTGATAAAATGTACGATGGCACTAAAGCAGCTCAATTAAATAATTCAAGTGGCTTGAGTTTAGTTGGTGTTGTTGGAAGTGATGCCGTTTCCTTAACAGTATCAAATGCAGAATTTGAATCAATAACTGTTGCAAACTCAAAAACGGTTACAATAACTTCGGCTTCATTATTAGGCACTAATGCTGGTAATTATCAATTATCCTATACTAATGCACCATCTACAAGCGCTAATATTTTAAGTAAGGAACTTAGTATAGGCGGCTCGTTTACGATTACTGATAAATTGTACGATGGAACTGCTTCAGCTTCAATTAATGATGCAAGCCTTCTTGTTTTAAATGGAGTTGTAGGCGCAGATGTTGTTTCTTTGAGCAATTTAAGTGCAGAGTTTGATTCAAAATCAGTTGGTAATTCAAAAACAATTCAGTTGATAAATGCTAATCTTGATGGAGCAAACGCAGCCAACTACTCTTTGAGTCTTACCAATGCTCCAGAAACACTTGGTGCAATTACTCCGAAAACAGTGAGTTTGTCTGGCAATTTTTCAGTTTCTGATAAATCATACGACGGAACGACAGTAGCAAGCGTTACGAGCAATTTTATTAGTTTGAATGGGTTATTGGCTGGAGATGATGCAACATTGGCTAATCTACTAGTTACTTTTGATACCAAAACTCCTGGAAATGCAAAATTAGTAACCATTCAATCAGCTGAATTGTTTGGAAATGATGCGAACAATTATTCTTTATCAACTGCCGCATCTCCAACTACAACAGCTTCAATTTTCCATAAAGAATTAACTGTTGAAGGTGATTTTTCGATTTCAGATAAAGAGTATGATGGAACAGTAAATGCATCAATCAGCGACTTAACGCTACTTGAATTAATCGGGATTGTAAGTGGTGAGCAAGTTGGAATTGAATCGATAACGGCACATTTTGCAGATAAAACAATCGGTGTCGATAAAGAAGTAAATTTGCAAGAAATTATACTGAATGGCTCCGATTCTCTAAACTATTCTCTAAACATTGCAAATGCTCCTACAACGAATGCAACAATAAGTGCAAAACAGCTTACTTTGACTGGTAGTTTTGTAGTTGCCGATCGTTCTTATGATGCTACTACTGTTGCCTCAATTAGCTCATCTTCTTTGGCAATAAATGGAATTGTACTTGGTGATGATGTGAGTTTAGGTCAAACTGAGGCCGCTTTTGACTCGAAAAGTACTGGTGCTTTAAAATCGGTTTCTTTAACATCTGTAAGTTTATCTGGTGCAAATGCTGCGAATTATACTACTGATTTAGTAACGGCACCTACAACAACAGCAAATATTTTTCCAAAAGCAATTACCGCTACTGGAGTTTTTTCAGTTTCAAATAAAGAGTACGATGCTCAAAAAACTGCAATTGTTTCAGATTCTACTTTACTTGTTTTAAATGGAGTTATAAGTGGTGAATCGGTTACATTAAGTTATTTAAAAGCGGAGTTTGTAGACGCAACGGTTTCAAACTCAAAAACTGTTCAATTAATAGATGCAAAACTAATTGGAGCTGACTCACTAAATTATTCTTTATCAATAAACACAGTTTCTACTACAACAGCGTCAATTACTCCGAAAAATTTAACATTGAGTGGTTCATTTACTGTTTTTGAAAAGCAATACGATGGAACTGTAGTTGCAGCTATTCTAGATACTCCTACCCAATTAGTTCTAAACGGAATAGTTAATGCTGAAGATGTTTCCTTAAACGAAAATACTTTATTAGTTGAATTTGAAACTAAGACGGCTGGAGAAAATAAAACCGTTCAAATAAAATCAGGATCATTATTAGGTGCGAATAAAGATAATTATCTATTAAATCTTACTAATGCTCCAACGTCTTCAGCTACAATTAAACCTTATGATTTAAGAATTACTGGAATTATAAAAGCTTCAGATAAAGTTTATGACGGTACAAACGCGGTAACAATAACAGAATCACAATTAAGCTTATTTGGATTAGTCGCAGGAGACAACGTTTCTACAGGCGTTGTAACTTATGAATTCAGCAGTGTTTCCCCTCAAGTTGATATTCAAGTTAACATTTCCTCGCTCACAATAACTGGAAGTGACGCCAGTAACTACACGGTAAATCTTACAGATTCTCCTTTTACAACAGCTACAATTTCACCGAAATCTCTTACACTAAGTGGAAGTTTTACAGCTGATTCCAAAATTTATGATGGTTTAACAGATGCGAATATTTCAGATGTGTCACTACTTTTACTTAATGGAGTTATTAATGGCGAAGTTGTTTCATTGGATTCTATCAAAGCAGCATTTACAGCAAAATCAATTGGTATTGGAAAAGCAGTTCGTATAAATTCAGCTCAATTAGTTGGCAGTGATTCTGCAAACTATGCTCTTAACTTAACTGGGTCTCCAATTTCAATTGCGGATATAAGTCCTAAAGCAATTGAAATTAAAGGTGCGTTTACCGTGTCAGATAAAATCTACGATGGTACAATGAATGCTAATATTCTTGATCAATCATCTTTAATTATTGAAGGTAGCATTGTAACAGATGATGTTGGATTTACAGAACCTCGTGCATCTTTTGTAGATAAAAAAGTTGGTGCCAATAAAACAGTAAATTTAAGTGGCGCGGTTTTAACAGGAGCGGATGCTCAGAATTATACGTTTACAAGTAATGCACAAACTACGGCTTCAATTTCTCAAAGAGAAGTAACTTTAGGCGGTTCATTTTTAGCATCAAATAAAATTTATGATGGTTTAGTAACTGCTTCTATTCAGTTAGATCAATTAGTACTTAACAATAAAATTGCTTCTGACACAGTAAATATTGCAACAATTGATGTGGAATTTGATCAGAGTTCAGTTGGGGCTACAATACCGGTAACGGTTAAGAATGTGATTCTTTCGGGTGTAGATGCCACAAACTATTCGCTCAACTTAACAAGTTCACCAAGTACTACAGCTTCGATAAACTCAAAATTTTTGCAATTAACAGGCGCATTTACTGTTGATGATAAAATTTATGACGGAAATACAAAAGCTGTAATTTCAAACGATCAATTGGAATTAGTTGGATTAGTTGTTGGCGAAACAGTTGAAATAGATACCGTTTCAGCTGTCTTTGCTTCAAAAAATATCGGAACGGATATTTCTGTTTCTTTAGATTTTGCACGAATAAAAGGCGCTCAATCTCCAAATTATTCAATTACTGTAGAAGACTCTCCGCTTACTTCAGCTTCAATAACTACAAAAGAACTTCAAATTGTAAATACACTTGCGGCTGACAAAGTTTATGATGCATCAATAATTGCTACTTTAGTTCAAATAGGCGAATTAGATGGTTTAGTTGGAACGGAAACCATACTTCTAAATGCGCCAACAAATGTAGTATATACTGATAGAAACGCTGGAAATGACAAGCAAGTTAAAGCTTATGATTACACCATTTCCGATGGATCAAATGGTGGGCTTGCGCAAAATTATTCTTTATTAGCTGATAGTACAGAAACAACAGCTACAATTTCTAAAGCCCCATTAAATGTTATTGCAAATAATCACGTAATAATTGTAAATGATATTGCTTATAGTGGTGGCAATGGCGTTACTTATCAAGGTTTTGTTGGAAATGAAGACGAAACTTTTTTAACTGGAACTCTTGCATATTCTGGAACAGCACAAGGTGCAACCTTACCTGGGACTTACACAATTACTCCAGAAGGTTTAAACTCCAATAATTATGAAATAAGTTTTAAAGATGGATCTTTAACGATTCAAGATATTCCTTATGGAACGAATCCAATTCCAGCAGCAGGGGCTACTAAAATTAGTTTAAGTACAGAAATCAGCCTAGCGTTTACTGTTGACGTAACTTCTGGTTCTGCAATCAATAAAGTAAAAATACTTTCTGGTGCTGATGAAACCCCGCTTACTTCGGTTTCTGCTAAAATTGAAAATAATCGACTTGTATTAAGTCATCCTGCATTGGAAAACTTTTCAGATTATACAGTAGAAATTCCTTCCGGAGCAGTTATTTCTGTTAATAATGTTCCAAATGACGCATTTACTTGGAGCTTTACTACAATTAGATCGACTCCAATAGTTCGAATTACAAATCCATTACCAGATGTAAGAGCTGTTCCATTACAAGAGTCACTAACTATTAAATTTGATCAAAACATCAATGCTAAAAATCTTGATTTAGTTAAAATTACAAATAGTCAAAATATTCGTTTGAGTAATGTTGTAGCCACTTTAACAGACTCTGTTACAGTTACTATTGCTCATCCTGATTTTGATCATAGTACAACCTATACTGTAACGTTGCCTGAAAACGCAGTTCAAAATTTAGATGCAGTTAGTAATGCTGAATATGTTTGGAGTTTTAGAACAATTTTAACTCCACCAACAGTTGTTTCTTTATTACCAAGTGCCGGTGCTACTCGAATTGCTGTTGATGCAAATGTAAATCTAACGTTCAATCAGGATATTTCCGTAGTTGATTTAAGTAAAGTTCGTATTCAAAATGATAAAGGAGAATTAGTTCCTAATCTAAATGTCTTTTTAATCAACAAATCAATAACAATTGGACATCCTTCGTTTACAAATAATACTATTTATACTGTAATCGTTCCAAATGGAACTGTTTCAAATACAGATAAAATTGTAAATGACTCACTTGCTTGGAATTTCAGAACAATTAAAACTCAACCAGTTTTCAGTTCTGTTTCTCCAAGAAATGGAGCAGCTGCAGTCGCCTTAGATACGGTAATTTCTATCACATTTGATCAAAAAATATCACTTGCTTCAAATTCTGGAATAACAATACGTGATGAAGCAAATAAACTTGTTGGTTCACTATTAACTACCTTAGTTGATTCGACTTTGCAAATTAGTCATGCTTCTTTTGGAAACAATAAAACCTACACCGTTACTATTGCTGCTAATGTTGTTAGAAATGAAGATTTATTGGGAAATCAAGGTTTAAGCTGGTCTTTTAAAACTATTAGATCAAAACCAGAAGCGTTGAAATTAGTGCCAGATAATCGCACTGTTAATATATCACGCGAACCAGATATTAGAATTACCTTTAATCAGGATGTGGATTTAATAAATGCTGGCGGTGTAACTATGCGAGAAACTGGCGGCGTTATAGTGGATGGATTATCAGCTGAAATGGCAACAGATAGTACAATTTCTATAAATGTTCCAACCCTTAAATATTCAACTGAATACACAGTATCAATTGCACAAAGTACAGTTCAAAATCAAGATTTATTAATTAACGATGGCATATCTTGGACTTTTACTACGATTGTAGAACCCCCACAAAAACCTGTATTATCTCTTCCTGAGGCAAATGATTTATTTGTAGATCAAAAACCAATTTTCAAATGGAGAAGATCAAGTAGAGCGGCTTCTTACGATATTGAAATCAGCCTTTCACCTGTATTTGATGTCATTGTAACTTCTAAAACGGGAATAACTGACACTAGTTTTACTTTTCAATTAAATCCTTTAACGAATTATTCATGGAGAGTAAGAGCTATAAATGTTGGAGGAACGAGCGAATGGTCAGATGTGTCATCTTTTACTACTAAAGCCTTAACGCCTGCGCTTTCATTCCCAACAGCAAATCAAAAAAATGTTTCAACAGCTCCATTTTTATCATGGTCTGGTGCCAATGATGTATTAAATCATCAGATTCAAGTTTCTACAAATGCACAATTTACTACAAATGCAAAAGATACTATCAGCCAAGGATTAACGGTTCAGATACCAGGTTTAGCTGCAAAGAGACAGTATTTTTGGAGAGTTCGTGTAAATGATGACGTGGGAAGATCAGAGTGGAGTTTAGCACGTTCTTTTTCAACTCGTACAAATCCTGATGAAACAGAAAATAAAACAGTAGCAAAATCTATAAGTTTTGCTCCAATGATTGGTAATGCAACAAGAGTTCCAATTCAGTCTGATTATAAACTTTTATCTATGCCTGGTTCAGAGACTATTCCATTAGTTGATTTTTTTACTGAGCCTTATATGGAAAATTGGAGAGCATTTTATGAAACTGGCTCAAGTGATGAAAATAACTATCTTACAGAATATAATCCTACTGATTCATCAATGGCCTTCTCACCTGGGCTAGGCTATTGGGTTATTTCAAAAACAGAATTAACTATTCGAAGAGGATTTAGTTCTGTGACTCCAAATAGCAAAGATAGTTATGCAATTCCTTTAAATACTGGTTGGAATATCATTAGTAATCCCTACCAAACTGATGTTGATTGGGAGCTCACTCAACAAATTAACGATATTGTTGCCGATTTATACGATTTTGATAATGCTTATACAAAAGTAACAGTAATGAATGCGTTTAAGGGCTATTATTTTTATAATGATCCAAATTTTGGACTTGAAACATTATTGATTCCATACAGTTCTGCATCTCAAGTTGGTTTGCAAGTTATGAGTGTTCGTCAAGATTTAGGAGATATTCCAAACCTGAAACTGATGGCTAAACATTCAGACGGTTCTCAAAATGAAGTTGATTTGGTTTTTGATACTGAACATGATTTTGCACAGCCATTATTACTAGCAAAATCTCTATCAACATCTTCAGGAAATTCAGATCAAGATGAATTTATTTCTGAGCCTGTTTTAGAACGAGTTCATCCTCGTCTGGGATTCGCAAAACATGGTATGGTTATTAAGTCTCAGGAAAATACTGCACTCGCATACGATAGAAAACTAGGTGGTTCTTTAGAACAAGAGTCTTATATACTTGAATTAAAAGCCAATCGTGGTTCCGTTGTGCAATTATCGACAGAATTGAATCAGTTAGCTGATGATAATCAAGTTTTATTGGTTAATAAACTAACCAAAGTGATGACCAGTATTTCAAAAAATGAAACCGTATCGCTTAAAATAACAGAACCATTGTCTTCATTTGATGTGTATGTCGGAAGTACTTCTTATTTAGATGAAATAAAATCACAACTATTACCAGAGTCGTTTACTTTAGAACAGAATTATCCAAATCCATTTAATCCAACTACTGTGATTAGATATTCTCTTTCAGAATCAGCTTCTGTAAGGTTAGAAGTTTTTGATATTTTGGGTAGAAAAGTCCAAACTCTTGTTAATACTAAACAACAAGCTGGCTGGTATACTTTCGATTTTAATGGAACAAATTTAGCAAGTGGAGTATATTTGTACCGCTTACAAGCTGGAAATTTTGTAAAAATTCAGAAAATGACATTAGTAAAATAAAAACCGAAAAAACATCATTTTACTATACAAAAATTCAATTATGAAAAACCTGAAACATCAAGCCAACACAACTTCTCAATTAATTAGACTGTTTAACGAAATGAAATGTATTGTTTCTTTGGTAGTGCTTTTTATGGTTTTAACAGGTTCTTTTTCAAGCATACAAGCTCAAGATCAAACTCAACCACCAGCAACAACAACTGAGAGCCCAGATACTTCTCCAAAAGGAAAGATCACCATAAAAACGAGTGAACCAGGTGCTGAAATTATTATTTTGAACCGTTTTAACATGGTTGAAGTCAAGAAAAAACAAGCTAAAGATTCAGGTGTTTATCAGTTAAAAGCTGGCATGTATCGTGTTGAAGTGAATAAACAAAATTATTTGTCACAAGTGCGTGATTTATATGTTACTTCAGGAATGGATGAAGTTATGTTTTTTGATTTACAACCTTACATAATGGAAAAAAAAGGAATATTTGGAGCGGCTTATAATGGTGGACCAAATAAGAAAAAGAGTAGTTACACGAAATATTTTGTAGGGCTCGGAGTTGCGGCCGTTGTTTTAGGTGCAGCAGCAATTTTATTGGGCGGAAGTTCAAGTAATTCAACCTTACCAAATCCTCCACCAAGACCTTAATGAAAACATTATCATTTAATGAATTTATGAACAAGGCTGAAGAAATTCAGTCTTTTTTAATATCTGTAAGACGTTTCCTTCACCGTAACCCAGAAGTTAGTTGGAATGAACTCAGAACAAAAGCCTATTTAATGGCTATGGCCAATTCTAATGGCTTGGTTGTTACTAAAGAATTTGAAGGATTAAATGGCTTTTATATCGATTTAGGGCCAAATACAGAATTCAAAACTGCTTGGAGAGCCGATATTGATGCCTTGCCAATAACGGACAAGAAAACCACTTCTTATGCATCAGCATTTCCAAATGCAGCTCATTTATGTGGTCATGATGTTCATGCAAGTGTTGCACTTGGTATCGCTATTTTGTTAAAAGATGCACCTCTTAAAAAGGGAATTCGAATTTTCTTTCAACCTGCTGAAGAGTCAAGCCCATCGGGTGCGCCAAGACTAATTGAACAAGGAGTTTTAGACCAAATTGATAAAGTTTATGGAATGCACTGTGACCCAAATCAGCAATCGGGCTGGCTTTCAATTAATGGAGGACCAGAAACAGCATCTTATGATGGAATTCATTTAAGTTTATCATCTGAGGCACCAAATCATTCAGCACGGCCACATACAGGAAAAGATTTAATTTGGATTGTAAATAACCTAATGCAACATTGGTATTCAATAGCAGGGAGAATTACCGATGTTCGAGATGCTGCTGTTCTTACTATTTGTACTTTACATGCAGGGGAAGCCATAAATGTTATGCCTGATACGCTTACGTTATCAGGAACTTTACGCTGCGTTACAGAAGAAAATCGTAATCAATTAAAGAAGTTTATGCTTGAGTCTGTAACTCAATTAGAAGTTCTTTATGGAATAAAAGCGGAATTGAAATTCGATGAAGGAGCACCATCAGTATTAAATAACCCTGAACTTGCTGTAGATGCTAATCGTCTATTAGGTGAATTTGTTAATTTACAAGCAACAAGACAAAGTATGGGAGGCGAAGATTTTGGTTGGTATAGTCAACTAAAACCATCTCTTTTTGTTAGAGTTGGAACGAGTAATTCTCCAGAAACTTCTTATCCTCTTCATCATAATTGTTTTGATATTGATGAATCAATAATGGCGCCTACTTGCGCTTTAATGGCTTATTTAATTACGAATTTATAAGTTGAAATTCAGAATTAGATGTAAAGTGTGAGAGACTTTTTATAAAAATCGTTTAGATTGTAAGTTAAAAAAATGGATAGTTTCTAATAAAATGATTAAGTATGTAAAAAAGAATGGTTTTACTTAATTACAGTTCTCTAATAAATTGCATAAGTCTGTTAAAATTATACATTTTAGTGGTTCTGATACTCCGATAATCGTATTTTATAAAATTATATTTTTTGAACGGGAGACTTTGTGTCATTAAAATCGCGCCTTTTAGTATTAGTAATGTTGATATTGATTTGTTCAATGTCGGTAACTTGGTTTGGAATAAAACCAGCCTATGAAAAAGCTTTAATTGAAGAGAGAGTTCAAAAGCTTAGCCAGTTTAATCAGCAAATAACAAGAGATGCAGATTCTCAAGTAGCGTATTGGTTAAAGTTAACTGATGATTTATCCTATCAATTAGAGGGGACCTCGAGCGCAGCTGAACAATCTTTATCTACATTTATTCGCATTTTTCCTGAAATTCATCTCATCAAGATTACTGATTTACAGACAAGGCAGTTTTTAGAAGTAAAACAAAAGCAAACTCCAGTTAGTGAAATTTTACCTGAGTGGAAAACCCAAATGCTTCCAATTAGAGAATTTCCTTCGGTTAACATTCGTTGGATTGCTGAAAAAGAAGTTTTATTAATTAATAAACAAATTCAAAATGAATCGGGCGTTTTTGATATCAATATTTTAATCAATGATATTTCCCTAAAAAGAAAGTTATTTGATGCGTCTATCTCTGATGATTTAACGGTATTGATTAGTAGTGGTGGGAAAGTTTTTTTGTCAAATAGGTCAAATAAAATTGGAATTGTAACGGCTGAACCAAAAGAAGTTATTGAGATTTCGAATTACCCTTCAAATAACGATTTGTATTATGCCGCTACGGGATTGTTTCAATTTTTGCCCTATGCCCTTTCTGTAGAAATTAGTGAATCAGAAATAACGAAACCTGTTAAAAATCTGATTATTCAATCAACAACAGTAATCTTTTTAGCGTTTATTCTACTTAGTATTGGTGGATGGTATATTGTTTCCGTTTTAAATAAACCTTTAAAAACCTTAATTAATTATATAAAACCTATGGGGCAGTTTATGTTTAACACCCCAATTTTATCAGTTGGTTTACCAGAATTGGAGCCTGTAACCGATTCTTTGGATGCTATTAGGGTTCAACTGTTACGCTATCAACGCTTGAATGTAGAGAAGATAATTGTTGAACAAATGAGGAATAATTTACTCATGAGTAAAGCCTCAGAAATGATCGCAATTCTAGATTCAGACGATAAGATTCAGTTTATGAATGATAAGTTGAGAAATTTTCTAGGTGAATTTTCGTTGACTTCACTTCCTGATAATTGGTCTGATATTGAAAAAATTAAAAGCCTCAAGATCAAAAATATTCAAACAGAAAAAGAAGAACGGGAAAATATCGTTTTTTTAAATCATCATTCTGAATGGCAGCTCGACTCTGAATCAAAAAACAGATACTACTTTAGAGTGCATAAATTAGAACTTCACAAAGAAGATAAAAAACAAAGTAGTTTAATTGTATTGGTAGATTTGACCAAAGAGTTAGAAATGGATATTAAACGAAATGAAATGATTAGTTTTATTATTCATGAATTAAAAAATCCGATTGCATCTATTTCTGGTTTTACACAATTGCTTCAATATTCACAAACACTTACAAAAAAAGAGATGTCTTATGTAAATTATGTTTTGAATAGTACCAAAGAAATGGACGATTTAATTAGTCGTTTCTTAACTGTAAGCAGATTGGAATCTCAAACTGCTGTTATAGAAAAATCACCTTTGTTTATTCCCGGAATATTGCAACAAATTGAAGATTCTTTACAAATTCAATTGCAACAGAAAGCATTAAATTTAAATATCAAGATTCAGCCTGGAACCGATTTTGTAGAAGGTTCTGAAATATTATTAACCGACGCTTTAAAAAACTTACTATCTAATGCAATTAAATATGGGAATCCTAATCGCAAAATTGACATTGGAATTGCAAAACTAAATGGATTTATTACTATTTCTGTAACGGATTACGGATTTGGGATACCAAAAGAACATCAAGGCAAGATTTTTGATAAGTTTTATCGAATTAAAGATTATCAGGAAACAGCTGGGACAGGTCTTGGTCTGGCTTATGTGAAAGAAATCATGGAAAAACATGGCGGAAAAATTACTTTAGATTCAGATTCCGCAATTGGAACACGATTTACACTTTGGTTTCCTGATGTAATCAACACGATGTTGGATTAATTATTTTGATTAAATCGCCACACCTTTTTGGTTTAATTTTATTTTTTTTTGGATTTATTAATCCATTGGAAGCTCAACAAACTGAGATTGGCTCGGCTCGTAGTATAAAATCGTCTAGTTTACAAGATGAGGCTTTACGCATTACAGGAAATGCTCAGTTTTGGCCTATTTTAAGCGCTGAAGCAGAATATGATGCAGAGAAAAATGAGTTTGTTCTCAAAAGTGAGACAGAAATTAAGCTGAAAAAATTAATCGATTTAAATAAGCTAAATAAAGAAACCGATAAAAAGTATGAAGATTTATTAAAAAATGGGGCAAAAGTATTTGTCCCTGATTTATTAAAAGATGCTGAAAATAAACAGAATGAGTTAGGCAAAGCCATTCGTGATGGAGAATTTGAAACAGTAGTAAAAACAATTAACGAATTATCCGATTTAGTTAAAAAGTTAGCTAAAACTGTTAGCGACAAGCGAATTGAACGAGTGGCAGCGATTCTTGCAGAAAAGACAGGAATGGTTTCCCAACGGAAAGGATTACTAGGTACTTGGAACGAATCGGATAAAGGTGATTTATATAAAGAAGCAGATGGTATAAAAACGGAAAAAAAATCAATGGCAAAACTCGATTTTGTTGATGGCAGTTATGTAATCGTTGATCCTGAAACCATCGCACAAGTACGTTCAGCTTCCATTGATAAATTATATAATGCTGCTAACACAGAAATCGAAGTTACAACTGGTGGAGTTCTAGCTTCAATGTCTGCTGAAGCACGTAAATCTTCTGTATTTACCTTAAAAGCAGCACAAAGTAATACTACAGTAAACTCTTCCAAATTTTGGGCAAAAAAAGATGATCAAGAATCTGTAACGCTTTCGAATTATGATGGAAATGCATTAGTTCGTGCAGGATCAAAACAAGTTGAGTTAGCTAAAGATGAAGGAACTGTTATCGTTAGGGGACAAGATCCTCTTCCTCCTGTAAAGTTATTAACAGCGCCACTTTTAACATGGCCACGATCAGATTCCGTTACATATAATCCTGATTTAGAAATAGAATGGACAGCTGTTCCAAATGCAAATTATTATGAAGTAGATGTGTCGACCTCGTCAACATTTTCTTATAAAGTTAAAACGTATAAAGCGAACTCTACGAGTATTGAATTGAAAAATATTGAAGAAGGAGCCTATTATATTCGAGTTCGAGCATTCGATAAACTAAATCTGAGAGGTTTAGATAGCCCGGTTTATCGTTTATTGAAAAATAAAGATGTTCAGCCTCCTGCAGTTTTTCTTAAAAATGGAAATGAATCAGTTTATTATACTTCAAATTCAGCTTTTATTATTAAAGGGATTACAGAGCCGAAAGCGACTATTAATTCTAGTCTTGGTGTTTTTAAAGCGAACTCCAAAGGAGAATTTGAACTCTCTTTTTCTTTAAGTAAAGAAAAAACAATTATAGAGTTTATAGTTGCAGATTTTTCAGGGAATAAAACGACTATTCGAAAAGAAGTTGTAAAAATGTCTGAAAATCAGTTATTTGATTTATCATGGTCGGTTCCTGTAAAAGGTAATTCCATTAAAAATGCTGAATCAATAACCGTTTCTGGTCAGGCTTATCCTCAATTGACAACAGAAGCAGAAACAAATAATCGCGTGTTTAGAGCTGAATGTGGACAAAATGGCGAATGGTCTTTACAGCTTTTAACGGAGAAATCAACAGAACTCACTCTACGATTTATTGATAAACAAACCGGAAACCTAATTGCAGAAAAGAAATATGAACTGGACTAGTCGGTTTTGTGGACTTGTATTCCTGACTATATTAAGTTGTACTACAAATAGCTTTGCACAAGAAGTGTATTTTTCAATTTCAGGACAAAAAGCTAAAGTTGAATCTGGTGAAAAAGCAGGTTTGTATGATATTTGGATTCGTCCAAAGTCAGTAGAAGCTATTTTTCCAAATCCTGAAATTTATGATGCAGGGATTGGAGGGTATGCCGATGTAATTCAAGGTGAAGCCAATACAATTACAGAGTTTAGTATTATCGATTTTGATTCTGTTTATGTATTAGGCAAAGGAAGTATTCTTCCAAAAAAAACAGTTGGGGAAAAATCAGTATCCGTTTCAGTGACTGGTGAAATGTTATATAAAAACAGATGGCTTTCGTTGTTTTCGTTTGAAGGAACTTCAAAAAATGGATGGATTCTTCGTGTTGCCACTAATGAAGGAGACGATGTAAACGACTTTAAAGTTAGACTACCTGCTGCAATGGAAAACAATTATGATATCGTTTCGCTAGATTTATCAATTGGCCTTTATAAAACAAGTACAGAACAAACTGTACAATTAAAACCACTTTTTTCTGCATTTGCTCCAAGTTTTTTTACTGTAACAGGACAAGAAGATTCAGAAATAAGTATAAAAGACGCGTTTGGAGCAGTAATAAAAGACAGTTCAGATTGGAAAGCCGAGAAGTTTGGAATTTCAAATACCTGGGTTTTGACTATTAAGGGATCTAAACAGCGATTGAATAATTTAGTAGTTGGCGGTGAAAAAGGGATTATTCCGTGGATTATTAAACCCGTAATCGTAAAAAACGACAAATTACAACCGGCACTATTTAGAACTCAAGCTTTAGAATCTTGTGAAGATGTTCAATTAGAATTGCAAAATCGTGGTTTTGAATATGATGTTAACCAAACTATTTGGCAAACTGAAAAGAAAACCTATACAGGAAATACAATTAGACATCAGTTTGTTGAAAAAGGGAATATTCCTGTTCGAATTATCATCCCTTTAAAAGGTCGATATACTCCTTTATACCAGGTGACAGAGTCTACAGTTTTTATCAATAAACCACCTGTAATAAAATTAAATGAGTATAAGACCTTACTTTCTCCAGCAGAGAATTTATTACTTGATGCTACTTCATCATTTGATCCCGAAGGTAAAACACTGGAATTCGCCTGGTTTACCGATGATATTTTTAGAACTTCTGACGCTCAATTTCGCTTCAACTCTTCCACATCAGGGGAATATAGAATTCGATTACTTATTAATGATTTAGAAACAGGTTCTGCCTGTACTACTGCTGATACAACAATACTTGTTCGTGTAAATACTCAACCTTATGTAGAAATAAAACTACAAGATATTGTTGCTCAAGGTTCATCAAGTTCATTTTCTGCCAATTCTTCGTTTGATTCAGATAACGATAATTTAGCTTATACCTGGAAAATAGAAGGTTTAGTAGGAGATGGAAAGCAATCTGAAGTTTCAGCTGATCACAAAACAAATGGATTATATAAAGCTGAACTAACTGTTGATGATCAGACCAATACTACGAATTCATCTTATACAATTACTA
>Ga0210025_1000926_pt1 | contig 34404 bp, 49 predicted proteins | sample CryGeyme20150102_FD_183989 | JGI IMG/M metagenome (GOLD analysis project Ga0210025, IMG submission 183989) | Groundwater microbial communities from Crystal Geyser aquifers in Utah, USA - Crystal Geyser metaG 2015-0102 (SPAdes) (version 2) | ecosystem: Environmental > Aquatic > Deep subsurface >... | reverse complement strand
CGAGAACAGCCAATTCAACGCAGGGCTAGTCGTCGAAGTTTGAGTTTTGAAGCCAAAACGCCCTCGGAGACTTTTAGTTTTCGGGGGATTTTCCCATTTTGGCTGCGTGCTTTTTAGTTTTGAGGGATGGTGAAAACCATCCCTTTTTTTACATCATTTAGTTACTTGACATATTCGCGCATAATGGTGAATAATACAGCATACAAAAAGGAGGTAACACATGAGATATGTACTTTTCGTTTTGATGTTCCTGGCGTTTTCGGTTCATGCCGATGTGCCAAAGCCTGAAGACACCAAAGATGCAGTGCTAACGCCCGAAGACACAAAAGACAAAGATTCAGTGCCAACGCCCGAAGACACAAAAGATGCAGATACTTACTACTGGAAGACTTAATCAATACCGACATCTATAAAGGAGCTACCAATGAAGATTATCATCGCTGAAAAGCCATCTGCCGCTAAAGAGATCGCACCATTTTTCGGTGCTACCGTCCGTGGGGACGGCTGCATCACGGGAAACGGCGTCGCTGTGACCTGGTGTTTTGGGCACTTGTTCGAGCAAGCCGATCCTGACGAGTATGACGACCGCTATAAAAAATGGAACCTGGCCGATCTGCCTATCGTGCCGGCACAATGGAAACTCCTGAAGAAATCCGACGCCGCCAAGCAGATCAAGGTGATCGGCGATCTGCTCAAGCAAGCTACCGAGATCGTTCATGCCGGCGATCCTGATCGCGAAGGGCAGCTACTGGTCGATGAGGTGATCGAGCATTTCAAGTGCAAAGCTCCGGTCAAGCGCCTGTGGCTGGCCGCAATGGACGAGGCATCGATCCGCAAGGCCGTCAGCTCGATGCGTGACGGTAACCAGTATCGCGGACTCAAGGAGAGCGCAGAAGCCCGTTCTCGTGCCGACTGGCTGGTGGGCATGAACTTGACTCGCGCATGGTCGATCCACGGCAAGAAATACAACCACGACACCTTGTCTGTCGGGCGCGTACAAACCCCGACCCTGGCGATGATCGTCAGCCGCGACCTGGCGATCGAGAACTTCAAATCGCGCGACTTCTATATCGTCGAAGGGCAATTCAACGGCGAATTCAAGGCCAAATGGTTGCCGGGCGACAATGTAACGCTAGACGAAGAAGGCCGATTGCTGGATTCTGTGGTGGCTGATATCGTGGCCACTAAAGTCTCAGGCAAGACATCCATCGTTACCAGGTACGAGTCGAAGCCATGTCGCCAAGCTGCGCCATTGCCGTACTCCTTGTCCGCGCTGCAGCAGAAGGCATCGTCAAAGTTCGGTTTCTCTGCAAAGCAGGTGCTCGACATCGCGCAGGCCCTGTACGAGACCCATAAGGTCACTTCATACCCGCGCACAGACTGCCGCTACCTACCGGACTCCATGCACGGCGAAGCTGCGCGCATCCTGGCTGCTTTGCGGAGCCAGGGTGATCCGTCGATCAAGACCGGCGCCTTCAACGACAAAAAAGTGACCGCGCACCATGCGATCATCCCGACCGGCAAGATTCCCTCCGGCCTGTCCGATGCCGAGCAGAAGATCTATGACCTGGTGGTGAAATCCTATGTCAGCCAGTTCTATCCGGACTACACCTATCAGCAAGTGAACATCGCGCTGGAAGTCGAAGGCGAGACATTCACAACCTCGGGCCGCACGCCAATCGATCAAGGCTGGAAGGTGGTATTCGGTGCCGAAGCGGATGAGGATGACGAGGACGAGAAGGAAGTGCCTCAATCCCTTCCGGAGTGCACCATAGGGCAGTCCATCTTGTGCCAGAGTGCATCAGTCACCGGCAAGAAGACGACGCCGCCAAAACGCTATACAGACGGCTCCCTGATCGGCGACATGGCGAACGTCCAGAAGTACATCGAAGATCCGGAGATGAAGAAGCGCCTGAGAGAAACCGCCGGTATCGGCACGGAAGCCACTCGCGCTAACATCATTGAGACCTTGTTGCGCCGTCAATTCATCGAGAAGAAAGGCAAGAACCTCATCTCGCTGCCCGCTGGCCGCGCATTGATCGAAGCGCTCGGCAATTCCGAGCTGACCAATGCCGGCATGACTGCGCAGTTCGAAGATCAGCTCGACGATATCGCGCAAGGTCGCCTTGAGCAGTCCGCTTTCTTGAAGAACGTGGTCGCCAGCATCTCGACCCAGGTCGCCGTCTTCAGCTCAGCGAATGCGCCGGTGATGAAAATGGGGAATGCACAGCCACGAAGCTATTCCAGTGGTGGCTCATCCAGCAAGAAGCCGGCGCCGGCAGCCGTCAAAGGCAAGAAGTGTCCAAAATGCGGTAGCGCAATGGTGAAGCGCAATAGCGCCAAAGGCGCCTTTCTTGGTTGCTCGACCTTTCCCGCTTGCCGCGGTACCGCAAACATCTAGCCTAAGGAGAAACTAACATGTGGAAAATCATCACAGCAGTAATCGGCGTATTTGTCCTGGCGGCAGGCGTCGCGTGGATGTCCATGTCGGGCGGAGCGAGCGGAGGCATCGAGTGGGCTGGTGGCAGGAACGCTTCACTCATCTGCAACGATGACAGACTTCCGGAGGTGCTCATCGTGCCTTACAAGGCGGGAATGAATAGCCAAAACGCGACACCATGCACGGCTCCGGACAGGCAGATCAAAAGGACGTACGTCAGCTGCGACAAGAAGCCCAGGTCAATTCAAATGCGGAATTACGAGCCCGCGACTGAAGCCCTATTCGACAAGCAGGGCTACATCGAAGAAATGGAAATGATCGACTGGAAATGGTTTAAGACCGGCGGGAAGTGCACTCGATTTGAGCCCGTCTACAAAAAAGTCGAGATATACGTTTGTGACGACCCGGATCGCACATACCGCGCTTTTACCAGCGAAGACATGCCAGGCTTCTTTGATAAGCCCTGCAAAGACATCTTCACCGGCAAGATCCTAAATCCTTAAACTGACATGGCGATGGAGATCCGTTTCAGGATCTCCGTCTCGGTCAACCCCTTGCTCAATCCGATCTGCACTTGAGCGCGCAGTCCAGCATCAAAATCCGAGCCGGCATCTGCGGGCAACTCCAAGACTTCGGCACCGACGCTCAAGCATTCAGCAATCAAGAAGTCACGGATCTCTTTTTTGGTCGTTGGCCAGTGATCTGTTCCACCCCCCCAGCTCACATATTGTTCATGCGTAATCGGGAATGGGTGAAGAACGTCCTTGCCAAAACCAAGCGTCTTTGATGTGATCGGCACGCACGTCTTCAGCGATACCCGCCGAACAAAGATGTACGTCATCCTGCGCTCTACCGGGCACAGCAGCAACGCATCACCAAAGACAGGTCCATCCAGTTGCACGATCAACAGACTGTCAAACTGCGATCTGGTCAACAGGTGACTCAACCCGTCTTTCAACAGATCCAATTGATCTCCGACCGTCCACACATGCATCTCGTTTGATCTGAGACTGCTATTGCTCATGCCAAGCTCGGCCAGGACGGCGATCTGCTTGTCGATGCCGAGGCTCGTCCCTTTGTTGAAGAAGGTGGACAGGTTCTGCCGGCTGACGCCTGTTGCTCGCGCAACTTCAGTGACTGTGAGGCCGTGCAGCTGCCGAAGCAACTCGCCCATGTAATTCGTCGATGCGCCGTCAGGCTTTTGGTCTTCGTTCTGGTCTTCGTCCATGATCACTCTCTATTCCCTGGGAAAAATTCATTCGACAGAACTTGCTGCATCGTCCACGGAGATTCCTCAGGGAAAATATCCAGATCGGTTTCGGCTACGGCAGCAGAAACCGCCTTCGCCCACACCACTTGCTGCCACGCCTCACTTTCAAGTCTCGTCTTGAGGCTTGGCGTTTCCTTGATGTTGAACGCGATCTCAATCCGCTGCGCCTTGATAGTCTTTTCCCAGATCGCGCCTCGACGTTCCGGCTGATACTCCCACTTCAACAAGTGCGCCAGCAATACAACCATGTGACTCATCAATTCCCGCTGCTCGCTCTTGCCCACGTCTTCCACCTCTTCGGCAATATGTTCGATATCAAGATGCGAAAAGTCACGCTGGCGTAGCAGCGCCGCCTGCTCCTCAGACCATTTCACGACATCCTGCTCGTAGGTGGTCATAGCGGATGATTGGCATTTTTCCCGAAGTGCACTTCAATCCATTCCTCTCGGCCGGCTGGTACCTCACCTGGCTTGCGCAAGAATTCGGGGATCATGATGGCGCGGCGAGCGCGCTGACGCTGAACGATGAATACCAGGGCGACCAAGAGCTCAGCCGGAATCAGATAGAACAAGGGGTGCATAACGAGGTCTCCAATTTCAAATGACAGATTATTCTACACTATGCGCATCTTGTAAAAGAAACACCCAATATCTTTACGTTGCTCAAATAAGCTCGTTTTTTTCTCCAGTTGCTTGCTAGATGTAAAGATTCTCGGGTAAGATTTCAACGTAAAGAAAACACCGAAAGAAATTATGATCATCGGCTATGCAAGGGTCTCGACTACTGACCAAAATTTAGATCTTCAGCTCGACGCTCTTCAAAAAGAGGGGTGCGAGGGCGTTTACTCAGAAAAGATGTCCGGCCGGAATCTGGACCGCCCTGAGCTCACGCAATGCCTCAAGGCGCTGCGCAAGGGTGACACGCTGATCGTCTGGCGGCTCGATCGGCTAGGGCGATCCATTCACGATCTGATTAACACCATCCAGATGTTGGGCGAGCGAGGCGTCAATTTCAAGTCGATCACCGAAGCGATCGATACCAACACGATCACCGGCAAGCTGATGTTTCACATCATCGCATCCCTGGCAGAGTTCGAGCGCAGTCTGATCCGTGAACGCGTCAATGCCGGTCTCGCTGCTGCACGAGCGCGTGGCCGTGTTGGCGGACGCAAGCGCAAGATGAGCAAGTCGGACACTAAAAAGGCTGTTGCTATGCTTACCGATCCGACGATCACTAAAGTTGAAGTTGCTGCACATTTTGGAGTTAGCCGGCCAACGCTCGATTCGGCACTTAATAAGCTGGGGGATATGGGAGATTTATGTCGTCCAGGCTCATCCGGTGAGCCTGCGCCTAAGTAACCCCCCGGCTCCCCGCCGGGGAAATTCAAAAGCATGCCCCGCGAGGGGAAAAAGCAAAAGCAAAAGCGGGTATGGCGAAGCGGAACGGTCGGAGCGCGAGAGCAGGGCGCTGGCCGGGGGCGACCCGGCCAACCCCGCGCCTACCTGCCCTCGATCATCGGCAGCGGTGCCCCTGCCGGGGCATCTGACCATTCGGCTCAGTCGCTTCGCTTCCTCGTCCGACCCGTTGGGTCGGATCAGACTCAAATCGCCGCTGTTGTGAGCCCTGAAGAGTTGCGCCTTCGGCGCTGGTCTGCAGAACCAGGGTCGGGGGTGGCCTGGCGGCCTGGTGAATCAAACCCAGTATCCGGCAGCCTGGAGGCCGGCAAAAACCAAACCACATCGCCCCCCGTACATCCCCATCACTTTGTCGAATTCGACAAACCATCAGCCATCACCCAACCATCCAGATCGATCCTTGACCACTCATCCCAGGACGAACGGTCGTGCAAATTTGCCCCCTCCGAAACCCATTGCCTGCGGGCTTTATAAGCCAATGCATAAAGTGCAAATTTGCACCGACCGTTCGTCGGATGGGGTGCATTTATTTGCACATAGCTATTGCAAACCGAACTAACTAATGTATAATGACAAGCATCGAAAGACGCAAATGATTAGTCGAGTAGATGTAGCAAGAGCCAGGACGGATGAGGCAAATTAGATTGCAGCGGGACCGTCAGACTGTGTACCAAGGCAGAGCGCTCGAAACCCCGTAACGGTAGTGGAAATTGACTGGATTTTTAACCGAAATTAAGGAGATGATAATGACTATCAGCAAAGAAGAAAAAGAGTACGACATCAAAGTGACTGCAGCTGCGCGCGAATACCTTGATCGTAAAGACCGTGTGCGGCACCCCGCGGGCAAGACTGATAACGCTGGCCGCTGGTACCCCAGCGACGCAGAATGGTGTGATTGCTGCGAGCAAGGGCGCAGTCCGTCCCGCGCTTATCCGTGGAGCTTGATGACGCACTGCCGCACAGCTGAACACGTCGCAAATCACTTCGGCGTTAAAAAGACAGACTTGACGCGTGCCGCCCGCCGATTGCAGGCGGAGGAGCAGGCGGAGGAAGTCGCGGGTGAGGAGCAAACCATGCGCAACGCCAAATACACATCACCGATCCGAGCGCAAGTCGATGCTGACCTGCTGGCGCTCGCACAGCGCCAGGCAGAGTCGCAAATGACCGCACTGGCGCCGCTGATGCGCGCCGGGATCGCTCAATACCTGTGCGAGCCGCACAAAGTCGCCGGGGGTGCATCAAGACAGCCCAAGGGCGGCACATACGCGCTGCTGCAGTTTACAACGACCGCCGATCAGCGTGAGGAGCTGCAGAGCACATGCAAAGCGCTCGATGTGTCGCTAACCAATGTCTTGACAGAGATCTTGATCAATATCGTGCATGGCTAAGAAAGTGCTTGCGATGTGTTGGCAGTGTACACACAGTATGCAATAATGCCACTCATCGACAACAGCGAAGGGGATCCAATCATGAGCGCAACTCGCAAATACGTTTCAAGCTTGGTCATGCATATCGACGCAGCCGGCAAGTACGGCCGGATCTGCTCGATCCAAGAGGTCGATGTTGCTCGACTCAGTGATCTCGATGCTGCCGGCGAGCGCATCGTGATGCTAGCGGAAGTCCTCGAACATCACGATTTGACCGAAACGGAATTCCTCGGTCAATTCGCGTATGCCGAATCCAGGTAACCACACAAGGGAGCATGACATGGCACATCAACTCAAACAGATCGACCCACGCAATGACGCTCACTACAAGATGATGATGCGTGCACGGCGCTGCCAGGCGATGGTCGAATTGCATCAGATCCTTGATGAGATCGAGGTGCCGTATTTTGGTGCTCCGAAGATTGTGCCGATCACTCGCCAGACTCACGCTTAAGGAGCAAACATGCGCAACGCCGACGAACTCGCAAAACGCAGCCTGGACAGCCCGGAGGGGCACAGGAAGGCCGCCATCACGCTCAAGCGCTTGATAGGTGGTATTGCTACGCAATACGGCCATGCTGGCTTGTACGATTTGGACGAGGAAGAAATGCGAACGCTCCTCGAAGCGGAAACGATCTTGTCAAAAATGGCATCGATCCGCGCCGGCGCCGTGCGCGTTAAAAAAGAAGAACAGGCAAAGCGTGCAAAGCGCGAGGCTGAAGCCGAGGCGGCGATCAAGAACACCTTTGCATCGATCACGATCGACGCCGACAAGCTCGCGCTGATCCGCGTCACATCACCAACGTACTTTTCAAAGCTGATTAAAGAGCCGACGCGATGGAATGTCGATTACTACTTCAAGGAGTCGCTGGAATCGATCGTGTATCGCCTCGGACTGAATGAAGCCGACATCAAAACATCAGCGCAGGAGCTGTGGGACAAGTTCCAGGCGCTCAAACACGAGCAAATGGAGCAAATGGGCACTATCAATTTGCTCATCGAACAACTCAACCGGGAGGTGAAATCATGAACCGCATACCGACTACCGCAGCCAAGCTGCTGGAATTGAAAGACCAGGCCGCTAAGGAAGCACTATGAGCAAAACATCAAGCGTGATCATCAACTTGTCTCAAGTCTATATCTTTGAAGACGAGGGCAAGCTGAATACCGGGAAATACCGCCGCTTCGTCGAATCCGATTCCGCCGTGGTCGGCGAGGATGGTCAGATCGACAACGAAGCGTCGAAAGATAAATATAGCGAGGCTGTCAGCAACTTTGTTAGCAAGGTCGAGAAAGCAGGCTGGCCACGCATCTTTTTGCGCGACCTGAACGCCACCTCAAGCCTGATCATGCTGCCCGACCACGGGTACTTCCTGGTGTCCGGTGGGAGCACCGGCTACTACCGTCGCTTCGAGGATCTGGCGTCTGCACGCGCAGCGCTGGACGATTCCAACGAAAACGGCTGGACAGTGTAGTCATGAGTCGCACGAACATCAGAGTTAGCAAAGCCGCCCTGGATGATTTTGCCGGGGCGGCTGCAGCCGAGGAGCTGACGACGAGCCAGGCTATACGTCGCGAGATCAAGCGGTACATCAAGACGCCCCGGAACATCAGACACGTCGATATCGGAGAGGATCAGGTCATCAAGCAGATCAGGATCGATGACGATCTCTACAACGAGTTCAAAACCGCCTGCGCGAACGACGGCGTTAAAAGCAGTGATGTTGTACGTGACATCATCATGCGCAAACTGCGAAAAGTAAGGTGATTAGCGTTGAGAGCGCCAACAAAAAAGCCGGGTTTCCCCGGCTTTTTCTTTGACTGTCAGGCGAATTTAGAAACGATAACCAGCGCTGATATTTTGTCGAATTCGACAAAATCAAAACAATCATATAGCTTACATGCCGTTCAGCGCCAATTGCAAACCCACAAAAAGCCCGCAGGCAATGGGTTTGTGATGGTTGTGCAAATTTGCCCGACCGTTCGTCGGCTTCTTTCCTGCATGATTAAAAAGTTCTTGCGCTCATCATATAGCGCGAGTAAGATAAAACTGTCGAATTTATCTAATGAGATGGCAAATGGAAAAAGCAATCAACGAAATGATCGTGATCGGACGTGAGCTGCGCAATGTCGAGGCGCGCTGCGGAATCGAGGTAACAAAGACCAGCATCGGCGCCGTCATCATCGTCGGCCACCGGGGCAGGCACTATGAGATCACTTACGTCATAGACGGCACGACCGGAGATGTCTTTGATGGCCGTCTGGTCTGCCAGGCCGATTCCCTGGTTGAAGCCCTGGGCGGTGGCGACGAAGCGCTGGAGGCTATCAAGGAGCACTTCATGCCAGCCCCGGCGCACATGGGGCTGCTGCGGGTCGCATTCACGGCAATGATGAAAGGCGGCGATCCGGCTGCTGCGGTGCGCGTGGCGATCGCAAATAACAAAGGAGTCTGATCATGATGTTCAGAAAGACAGGCAAGGCTGGAAATGTGTATCAAGTGATCGTTTACGACAAGTACGATCCGGTCAAAAGGCGCGGGCAGCAGAAGTTGCTTGGGTCGATCAAATTCCACGATCTCGGCGCTGATGCATTCAAGCAAGACGAATACCGTGAGCCCTGGCGTCCGACCGACAAGCTGATCAGCAAAGCTGACAAAGATCAGCTCGAAGAGATCTTGGTTTTTTGCGACAGGCTGAATCAAGAGTTCATGAATCAGCGTGCGCTGGAGGTTCTGGGAGCGCTCGAAAAGATGCTCAAAACGCCGGCTGGCGATACGGCTGAGCGGACTCGGAAGTTGCAAGAAGCAATACAACAAAAAACAGCGGCGCAGAAGCCGTAAAAGAAATGCCAGACGTTAGCGCGCCTGGCATTCAAAGAGCAAAACAACATTGTGGATTGGAGCCAGCAATGAGGAACAAAGTATCTCATTTTGACACGCTTATAGCAAGATTATCAGCGTTCGAGCCCCAAAAAACGGGGGTGAACAGTTATATCAGCCGTTGCCCTGCGCACAAGGGGTCCAAGAAGAATCTGAAGGTCACTAAAACCAGCGACGGCAAGATCCTCTTGCACTGCTTTCACGGATGCGGCGCAGAAGAGATCTTGAGCACAGTCGGCATGGAAATGGTCGATCTGATGCCGGCGAACGGCAAGACATCACGCGAAGCGCGTCAATTCGGCATCGATGCGACAAGGGATCAGGCACTCAATTCGATCGCGCTCTTGTACTTGTACGCAATTAACAACAACGAGATTCGTCGATCTGATTTGTATGAGCATCTTAATGTCGTAATGGAATTCATGGCGAGGGCTAAAGTATGAGCGCTCGCCTGAAATGCCTGGATCTGCCGACCGAAGAACAGCGCAAGGCCGCTAAAGAGCAAGACAAGCAGGATGCTAACAAGGCATCTAAGTCTGTCGAGCTGAGCTTCACCGAAGCGTATAAAGGTGATAGCCCGTCAGTCGTCATCAATGACACTGTGCACCGCTGGATCGGTACGCACTGGCAAGCACTGGCGGACAAGGATGTTGAAGCCAATGCGCTGCACTGGCTGATCGCTAATCGTGCGGACGTGGCCACTGAGAAAAAAGCTAAGTCTTGCGCGGCCACACTAAAGCTGTCGCTGCCGGTTCGGCGAATGGGCAAGTGCAACAAGGTGCCGCTGCTGAACGGCACACTAGACCTGACGACCTTCGAGCTGAAGGAATCATCAGCCGGTGACTATCTGACGTATCTGATCGATGTCGATTACGATCCAGAGGCTCGCGCACCGATGTTCAACAGGTTCATCGAGGAGGCTGTGCCAGACGAGCTGACTCGCGCATATTTGCAAGCATACGCGGGCTACACTTTGCAAGCTGACACGCGCTTCCAGTGTGGCGTCTGGCTGCTGGGCGGTGGCGGTAATGGCAAGGGCGAATTCTCGAAGATCGTTCGTGCTTGCCACGCAAAACCCGCCGTCATGAGCCTGTCGAAGCTGGATGGCTTCGCCGTGACGCCGCTGATCGATGCATCGCTTGTCCTGGTGGATGAGACGCCGGCGCGGATCGACGAACAGGCACTGAAGTCCATCATCTCCGGCAACAACATCCCGGTCGATCGCAAGCACCGTGATCCGATTGACGTGGAGCCGAAGGCTAAGTGGATCTGCTGCGCGAACAAGCTGCCGGCGATCTCAGACCACTCGGACGGCTTTTGGCGGCGTTGGGCGGTGATTCCGTTCGACCAAAAACCAGAGGTGAAGATACTTGAGATCGGCCAAAAAATCATCGATGCAGAGTTGCCTGGCGTCGTGAACTGGATGGTCGATGGCCTGCGCATCATCAAAGCGCTTGGTGACAAGCTGCCGCCATTTTCAGACGAAATTGAAGAGCGCGTGATGCACGGTAAAGAGCAATCTGATTCAGTGCTGGGCTGGATACGCGACCAAGAAGTGACGCTGATGAGCGATGCAAATGAAAACTGGGTGCCAAAAACGAGCATCTTCGGCTCATATTCGGCATGGTGCGTCGAAAACGGCATGAAATCTCTCAACAGCTACAACTTCTGGGAGCGCATGGAAAAGCATATTGACGATAAGATCATTTATGAGCGCGTCAGGATTGACGGTGGGCGGCCGCACTGCTGCAACATCTACATCCCCGCCGACTGGCACTAACAACCCACTCCACTCCACAACCGCCTTCGGGCGGTTTTTTTTCGCTGCAGTGGACCGGGAGTTTTTGCTGTCGGTCCACGTCCGGTTCAACACAAAACCCCGCAGGCAATGGGTTTGAGTGCCATTTTGGACCAGGACCAACTGGACCGGCAAAAAACTTTTAACTTGCGCGTGCGCGCATGCGTGCGAGCGCGCACGTATTATTTTTTCATTTTAAGTTGGTCCATTGGTCCAATATAGATATATATAAATAAATACATATACTTAACTTGGACCAACAGTGGACCAACCCTCGAAAATTGCTGGTCCACCTTTGGTACAACAAATTTTCACGGATCGCAGCAGGCTTTTGGGTTTTCCCCACTCTCCCCAAGGCGCACAGCGCCGTCTCTCCCGCTTTTCCCCGACCCCCTCTCCCACGGCAGCCTTTAAGGTTTGCCACGGCGAGGAGCCGTGGCGGGGTTGGGGTTGATTTTGAAGTTGGGGGGGGTGGGTGCCGGAAAAGCTGACTGCGGGGTGCGCGACGGCTGCATTCAGATTGCGCCTCATCATGCTCTGGCGTATATTCCGCATCCAGAAACAACAAAGACCGCATTGCGCGGTCTTTGCAGGTGGTTCGGAATTCTTTGGTCTTGGCGGACGGGGAACGAACCACGGAGCGAATTTTAATCCTGTTCCGTGGCCGAATCAAGCGTATTACGACGCATTACTTGATTTCACGGAACATGATAGCCAAACAACTCTCGCTTTTTACCCCTGACAGGTTACCGAACAAACCGTTCTGTACGGACGAGTACGGGGTCGGAGAGACCTGGAAAATTCGCGCGATCGATCATGCTTTGCGCTACAAGCACATCCAGCCCAATGCCCCGACAGTCATATTCCGACTGATTTTCGACATCGATCGACCAACGGCGGCGTTCGCGTGGGAGGATTGCAACCTTCCGCCTTTCAGTTGGGCAGCAACGAACCCGCGAAACGGACACGCTCACGCGAGTTACGAAATCTCAATTCCGGTCAATTTCGTTGATGCGACAACCAAGGCCGCACGGCTGCTCGTAGCCATGGAAAAGGCGATCGGGATGCGCTTGGGGGCAGACCCCAACTACACCGGCCGCTTATGCAAGAACCCGATACATAGCGCCTGGCGCACGATCGAATTCAATCCGACCCCTTACTCCCTTTTTGAGTTGGCCGAGTGGGTCGATGACGAACTTCGCCAGGTCGGCAAAAAAAGGATAAAGCGCGAAGAAGACGGTTATTGCGTCGGTCGGAACTACCTGATGTTCGAACGACTCAGGAAATGGGCTTACACAGCCGTACGAGAGTATTGGCGGCCTGGCGGGTACGAATGCTGGCTGATGGCCGTGGAAGACAAGCTGCAGGACCTTTGGGGGCACGAAGAGGGTAACTGGGCCAGCGATCACGCTTATGCCTATAGCGAACGCAAGGCGACCGCAAAATCAGTGGGCAAGTGGGTGTGGCAGCACCTCACCCCGGGTGGTTTTCGTGATTACGTCGCGGCGACGCATACGCCAGAGATCCAGGCGAAGCGCGGAAAGAAAGGCGGGCTGGCCAAGGGCCAGGCGAATGAAGAGAAGCGCGCTATGGCCCTGCAAATGGCCGCTGATGGCAAAAGAGGAACGGATATAGCAAGAGAGCTTGGAGTGTCTCAACAATCTGTCTCGAACTGGCTGAAGAAACAGGTTACCAAATAGCCTATATCAGAATCAGCCCGTAAGGGTGCGCTTTACTTGAGTGGCGCTCATGGTTATTTACCAAATAGCCTATATCATATCGCCCATAGGTTTTGACTTTGACGTTCTATCAAAGATTTATAAGGCAAGCGAAGCGCGTCAGCTTCGAGTGTTGGGAAGTTGGGTATCGGCTTGCCGATTGTCCATGCCGGCGGTTTGTGCCGGTGTGGGCAACCAACTTATCAATACGGGGCTGCTGGCCGACATAACGGTATCGCTACGTCGGGTTTAGAGGATTTTCGCCACCCTACCCTACCCCGACCATCCAAGAGGCTTAAAACGCCGATTTTGCCTTTGACCTTCTATCGCCCCGACTGATCTCGGTATAATGTGCAACTTACGATGCATAATGCGGCATCTGACCTACAAAGCTACAGGGGTTGCACATTATGGAGCTCGGCTCACTTGCGGAATCACTCCGCGAGATCCGCATCGAGAAGCGAATGACTCAAAGGGAGCTGGCCATCGCGGCCGGCGTATCCCGGCGCACGATCTCGACGCTTGAGAATGAAGCGATGTTCGTCACGGTCAATCTGTTCTCGCTGAACAAGGTACTGGAAGTGATGGGGTATTCCCTGGCAGTGATCCCGGCCAGGCCCCCTACCCTGCAGGAAGTCCTTCAGGACGCCGGTCGGCTTCAGCCCCACCGCGCGGCCAAGCATCGCGTCCGGAAGATGCTCAGCGAGCTTTGATACTTACGTCATCCGTGGTGTCGGCGCGCTTTTCATCGCCCGCGCCACTTGCTCTCAATCAGCGCTGTCAGCTCAGCAGTCATCGATACATCACGGTCGAAGCAGTCTCGGCGCATGCGTTTGTGCAGGTCAGCAGGGATGTCGAATGTGAGGCGTTGCGTCCGAACCTTTGGGGTGGCTTTCTTCTCTGGCTTCGGTGCGGCCTGGCTAGGCAATGAACTTGCCTCAGGACTGCCGATGAAGTCATCAGCATTTTCGGGCACTACCGCCAGGGACGGTCTGGATGAAGTCAGGGACATTTTCTTACTCATAGCTATCTCCTCGTTTCAGTATCTCATTTACAAGACAGGCGATCTCAAGGGCGGCCTTCCCCTTGGAGCCCTCGGCCTCGAATAGCGCAACGCCGGCCGATGCTGCATCGGCATAGACAATGCGCTGGTGAATCCGGTTATCGAGCACTTCTATGCCCTGCTCATTGAGCGCCTGGTCAACATTGTTCCCGATGATGGTGCCGGCGACCATACGATTGATCAAGAAGTTAGCTTGAAGCGCCGGCTTGTATATCTTTGCCTCTTCGATCAGCTTCACAGTCTCCGACGCACTCCAGATGTCGTATGGCGAAGGCTGAACGGGAATGATCACAAGATCGGCTGACATGATTGCGGATCTGGCGACATCCGAGAATCTTGGCGCGCCATCAATTACGATGTGGTCGTAATCCTCCGACAATTTACTGATCTCCTTGTGTATCGTCGCTCGCGGAAGACCCATGCAGGTAAATAGTGGCTCAACATCGTTCTGGCTTCTGGCTGCAGCCCAATCAAGAGCCGACCCCTGTGGGTCAGCATCAATCAGTAGTACGCGGGTACCGCGACGCGCAAGCTCAGCCGCCACATTGGTGCTGATCGTCGTTTTACCCGCACCGCCTTTTTGGTTCAGAACACTTATGATCATGACAGCCTCACGAAATTTTCAAGGTGTCAGTATAATTCAATAAGGCAATAAGGCAATACAGAATCAAGGCATCAAGGCATTAAGGCATTGCAGAATTGAAGTGTTAAGGCATTGCGGAGATAAGGCAATAAGGCATTACAGAATTAAGGCATTACAGAATAAAGGCAATAAGGAATTAAGGCGTTAAGGTGTTCAATAAGAAAGCGGCGATCGAAAGGTCGCCGCTTCATCCTCCTATCCGTGTTTTTGTAGTTACTTGCTGAAGAACAGCGCGTACCCCATAAAACCGTTCAGCGTCAGGGTCGATGCCATGACGATGTAAAGCAGTGCGCGTACGTTCTGCCAGCCTGCAGCCGACGCCGTCTTCAAGTCATCGATCTGGCCCTTGATGGCGCCGGTCAATTGATGCTCGATGTGCTTCTTCGTCTGTTCGACGTAATACTTCAGCACTTCGCCGGCTTTCTTCCGCAGCTCGGCCTCGTGACGCTCTTGGATCTTGACCGAGACGAAGTTCAGCTTTTCGGGCATGGACTCCAGCTCCTGCCGAGTCTTGAGAACGTCACCCAGTATCTCGGCCATGAGCGCATCGCGCATCTGATCAGTCACTTTGATCTTGTTTTTATCCATGGCCGTCACCAATTCAGCCGATAACTTCGTTGAAGACTTTATCTAACTTGGTCACGACATTTTTTGCCAGCAGTCGGCGCATGTGATGCGCCATCAGCTCGGACTTCGCTTCGGGGTCGGTGGCTTCTGCAGACTCCCCGCGGAAGTCGCGCGTATCGAAGGCGACATCCGACAGAGATTCACCCGGGCGGAGCTGGCCGAAGATGTCGCTCTGGCCGATCGCCAGGGAAGTGCCGATGTTGATGCCGTTGTCGAGGCCAAACTGCAGCACGCCGGAGAAGTCCGATTCGATCGTATCGAAGTCCTCCACCTTGTTCAGAACGATGACGATCTTGGACTTCTCCGCGCCAGCATCAGCCAGCATTTCGACTGTACTGATCGTATCCATGATCTGCTTACGGCCGTGCGTGACCGGAATGATGAACAGGTCGATCATCTCGGCCGCGCCGGCGTAGTCGTTCATGCGCTGCAGGAATGTCTCGATGTTCGACGCGCCAACGTCGATCACGCACGCATCAGCCGCCATGGCGGCCTGAATGACGTTCGAGAATTCCTTACCCTTGAAGGCATTTGCTTCGGCCTCATCAGCATTGATCGATTCAACGCTGATGATCTGGCAGTCGCCCATGCGCGGAGCGAGGAGGTGTCGGGTGATGGTGGTCTTGCCCACGTTGCCACCGAGATTCATGACTGCGATACGCTTGTTCGTTTTGCTCATTTTCGATTCTCCTTATTGGTTGAGTTGATTCACTGCTTGCTGCTCTTCTGGCGCGACAGATATGTGCGTAATGACGCCTCAGTGATCTTCACGCCTTTTGCTTGCATGACCTTTGCGATCTCGTGCGCCGAATAGCCTTTTTCGATCGCTTGGTCGATGGCTTCCTTGGTCTCTCCAACCAGCTCAGAAAGTGTCACCACTTTCGCCGGCAGGTCAGTCAAGGCTTGATTGATTTCGGCCGCCACGGCCTTGTCAAAATTTGCCACGTTTACCTCCTTTCGTTTAGTCGTTATTGCGACATGATTATGCGCCGATATGACAGCCGCATTCTAGCCGCTGAAAAATATCTGTCAAGAACTTTTCAACAAATTTTCATTATTTTTTTTCGGCAATAAAAAACCCGCCGAAGAGGGCGGGCTTAATCCAGTGAGGCTGGGGAGGTGGTTAGAACTGCCTTGGCAGGTATTTAACGTAGTTATTCTCCACGTCCGCCGCGATCTGCTTCTTTGAGCGCATCTTGCCCGGTGATGAGTTCGGTGTCAGCGTCGGCCTCTGCTCCCCGTCCTTTGATGCCGTACGGACCAGTGACTGACCGAACTGCCCTGGCGGCTCAGGTGTCTCGTCCTGGTGCGGCCCGGTGGGGGCTGGGGCGGGTTTGGCGACAGCACTGCGAGCCTTTTTCTTTCCGCGCGTCAGGCCGCGCTCTCGTTTGATACGGGCGAGATACGTGTTGAGCGTCTTTTCCGTCACATCCAGGCCGGCTTCATTCAGGCACTCCAGGACATCTTCGATCGAAGCGCCTTCGCGCTGCATCTTGATGATGTGATCGAACATCGCGCGGATGGCGGCCATCTTGTTGGTCGTCCTGACCTGCTCGATCTTTTTGTCCAGCAGGCGGATCGCGAGGTTCAGATCGAAGCCGGCCGGCAGGCGTTCGCCCTGCAAGGTCGGGCTGCCAGCGCCCTGCAAGGTCGGGCTGCCAGCAGTGGTATTTGTGTCGGTATTGAGCATTTTCATAGCTCCTGTATTAAGTTTGTCTCAATTCTGTCTTAACTTGTATTGGATTGTCAAGAAGTAGTATTAGAACTGTAGTGCAGAGTCTTAAAGTTGTATTAATTGAGTATTAAAACAGTCTGCAAACTGTATTAAATAAGTAGTAAATTGACCTATTCCCCAGCGGATCGCCAACGAGCGATACGCGTTTTGCCGCCTTTCATCCATCGCGCATTAGCCCACAGCCAATGGGTTTTGGTGGTGTCCACATGGTAAATAGGTTTCGGGGTCGGTCGCGCCAGATGAAGCCTGGCCCTCCCTCGGGTTCACTTCGACGGTAAGGCTGTCTCGTTCTCCCACACAATGCAATTCTTCGAATTGCCTTGCGTCCCTTGCGGCTATTGGGATGCGACTGGTTTAGTATCTATTTCGTTTGGGATTCTTGACAATATCAGAAAGCCCGTAGATACTGGGCGTAAATGGATTCTAGGAGGGTTTATTGTGGCAATAATAAGAAACTTGGGAACGGTTAAGACAACGATCACTTTCGAGCGAAAACTGCTCGAAAAGATTGATCGCGTGGCGGCTATCGATGGGACTTCGCGCTCTGAAGCAGCCTGCAAATTGATTCGTGATGGCATTGATATTCATGCCGTGATGGAAGCCGTCCATCTCTTTTCTGAGACCTTGCGCGTGCTCGACCAGCGCTTGATTACGATCGAGGAGAACACTAAGGTCGCAAAAAAAGCCGATAAATTCCGTAACCGATTCGGGATTCCGGCTGAAGAGGGGGAGGCGCCATGATCACGCACAGCGGCGTCACCAGCTCGATGGCTCACAACTATTACCGTGAGGATGACTATTACAAAGAAGAGGGCTTTATGCCCGCCAGGAACTTCGGGCAGCTTTTAGCTGAAGAGCGCGGCGAGGGGTTTAGTGTCGCCAGATTCCACGAGATGATCCGTGGTGAGCTGGTCACTAAAGATGGCGTCATTCTTGAATTTGCGCACAAAGCTCACGTCATGCACGACAAGAACGGCAAGGAGAAAGAGCCGGAGATGTGCATGGACATGCACTTTGCGCCGTCCAAGTCCTACTCGCTGGCTACGCTTTTGCCCGGCGACGGACCTGCCAATGCGGAGCTGCGCCGGAGGCTCATGGAGAACTTCGTGAAGGCCAATGATGGGATACTTAAAAAGCTGGAATCGAACGCCCAGGTGCGGACGACATCCGGCAAAAAGACCGTGCGCGAAAGCGTCGGCCAGATCGCCGGCACTTCGTTCTTGCATGACTCTTCGAGGCGGGGTGATTTCCAGCTCCACATGCACAACGTCATGAGCAAGTACACGGTCGGCCAGGATGGCAAATTGCGCGCGATCGACACTCGCGAATTGTTCGGCCCCAACGGCATTAATCTAAAGCTTATGGACGCCGACGCGAAGGTGGAATTGAGGCGCGGAATGGACGAGCTGGGGATCGCCACTAGAACGACCAAAGATGGCTTTGAGATCGCTGCTTATTCGCAGGAAACGCTCGACCGATTTTCGAAGGGGCGCGAGCAGATCATCAAGGAGCTCAAGCGCCTCGGACACGACATCGATACGGCCGACGCCGGCGCTCGCGACATGGCAAACAAGAACACCAGAACAGCGAAAACGGACATCGACCGCCAGGCGATGATCGACCAACATCTGACAGAGCTTAAAACGCTGGAAAACGAGGCGCGGCAGCAGGCCGTGAATCTCGTTCAGGGCGATCCGATCAAGGCTGATCTAGTTGACTCAAGCGAGGCCGTATCGCGTGCGCTGGAGCACCTGACCACAAACTCTTCGACCATCCTCAGCCGGGAAGTGCTGGCTTTGGAAGCGGTACGCTTTGCAGATTACCGAGTCGAGAGCGATGTGCTGCTGGCCGAGATCGATCACCAGATCGCCCAAGGGTTGATCCTCACGAACGACGAAGGCCGCCTGACCACTAAATCACTGCTGGATATGGAGCAGGGTGTGCTTGATACTTATCAGACGGGTCTCGACCGTCACGCGCCGATCAGCACGCTCGAATCGGCCATGCTCACTACAGCGCGGTTTGAGGCCGAGAAGGGGTTCACACTTACTCGCGGCCAGCGCGACATGATCAATAACCTCGTGACGCGTGGCGATACAGTCCAGGTCGTTGAGGGTGATGCCGGCACCGGCAAATCGACCGCAATGGAAGTGTTCAAGCGGTTGTGCAATGAGCAAGGCATCGAAGTGCGCGGCCTCACGCCGACCACTAAAGCGCGCGAAGCCTTGAACGAGACCACGATCCAGACCGACACGATCCAAAAGGCGATGATGTCTGAAAAGTATTGGAACGACATCAATGACAAGACGGTGCTTGTGATGGACGAGTCCGGGCTTGTGGATATTCGGCAGATGGATTTTATTGCTCAAAAAGTCAAAGAGAAGGGTGCTCGCCTGGTGACGGTCGGCGACACCAAGCAGTTCGGCTCGGTCGGTGCCGGCGCGATCTCACGTCAGTTGCACGATGCAGCCATAAAGGATGGTCGGGTGAATCGACTCAACGAGATGAATCGCGGCAAGGGCGAGGTGAAAGACCTGCACTTCGCAGCGCGCGACAATCCGGCCGAGGCCATCGACATGATGATCAAACAAAATCGCGTGACGGTAGCGAAAAACGAGAAGCAAAAGCTTGCGGCTATTGCCGACCTGTACGCCCAGGTGCCGGCCGATCAGCGCCACGAGACAGTGGTCACGACCGGGAAGAACACCGATCGGATCGCGATCAATGCTGCCGTTCGCAAGAAGATCGGGATCGCGGACGAGGTCAAGGTGACGACCTTTGAATCCTCGAATCTGAGCCAGCAAGAGCGTCGCAGCATCATGGCTTACAAGCCAGGCAGTGCCGTGCAGTTCCCGTTGGAGAGCAAGGATCTCGGGATCTCAAAAGGGGAGGTGTTTTCGGTTCAGGGAATCAAGGATGATCGATACGCGATCCTGAAAGGACAGGATGGCCGGATCGTGGAATTCGACCCGAATAAACAGACCGGCCGAGGCCGCGCCGGCGACAAAGCCTCGGTTGGACATACCGAGGAGATCGCGATCGGACGCGGGGAGCGGATCCGGATGATGGCGGGCGACAAGGATAAGGGCATCATCTCCGGCACGAGTTCCACGGTGACTGATGTCAAAGGGAATGAGATCCATGCGATCAGTGACCTGGGCCACAAATTCACGATCGATGCCAGCAAGCCGCAGAACCTGCGCCACGGTTACTGTCAGACCGGGCATTCACTCCAGGGCGACGGCCGGCTGAACGTGATCTCCAATTTGTCCAAAGACGATCCGACTGTTGACCGGAAAAGTTTTTACACGAATGCGACCCGCTCAAAAACGAACTATCAAGCCGTAGTGGATCAAAAAACCATGGACGATCTGGAGGCGTTGAAAAAGGCTGTGTCTCGCGAGAAGGCTACAGAGACTTCGCTGGATATTGCCAACAACACGCGCGCGGACAGTCCGCCTGCGCCGACACCGATCAGTCGTGAGCAGGACGTGCAACAGCGCCAGGACGAATCACGAAGCCCGGCAACCGGCGAGCAGCAGCCCGCGCAGGAGGTTAAACAGAACCAAGAGCGAGCACCAGAGCCCGCGCGCGAGGAGGTGCCACAGCCTGCGCCGATCAGTCGCGATGAGGAAGAGGAAGAGCGCCGCCGGCAGCAGCAGATGTATCGGTAGTTCGAACTCGGATTATGTATTGGTCAGATTCTGACTGATTCGTAATCCGGGGCGTCGAATACGACTGAGTTTCTCGTCTTGGAGTTGATCCACCCGGCTTCACCGTATTCGACTGGTGGATTCTGCCACACAATACGGCTCGGGCAAGGCTCACGCAGGCCCGTCGTATGTTGGCAAACCGCTGCGCGGCCCGCACAAATACGACAAATCAGCGCTCACGGGGATGTCTCGCCTGAGGTGTATTGCGCCTTGCCGTACATAAAAGTCAAAGGCGGGGTGCAGCGGAAGATTAAAGGCCGGAGCGCGAGAGCAGGGCGCTGGCCGGGGGCGACCCGGCCAAACCCGCGCCTACCCGCCCTCGATCATCGGCAGCGGTGCCCCTTCGGGGCATCTGACCACGGGGGCGCCTTCGGCGTCCTGGCCTTTGGCCAGGATCAGACTCAAATCGCCGCTGCTGCGAGCCCAGGGAGTTGCGCCTTCGGCGCTGGTCTGCAAAACCGGGGTCGGGGTGGCCAGGTGAATCAAACCCAAGACCTCGACTCCTTGGCAGCAGGCAAAAACCAAACCCCATATCGTATGCAATATATTTTGGTGAATTTTGAGTGAATTATATCGCATACGATATATCCATCACCTCCCCGCACATCCATCACTTTGTCGAATTCGACAAACTCCCGACGCATAAAAAATATGCGCGAATATGACAATAAACACTTGACATGCACATTCTATGCGCATAGAATGTGAAGCATGAAAACTGCACAAAAGACCAAAGTGAAGAGAGGTCGCAGGGCGGAGATCGAGGGCGGACGACGAGTCAATCTGTACCTCGATACAGAAACCCTGGCGGCAGCCAAGGTGATCGGCAAAGGCAGCGTCAGCGCTGGCGTTCGATGCGCGATCAAGAACATGAAAGACAAGGAGCTGACATGAACGAAGCAGTCGTCGATTTCATCAACAGGACTTTTGCATCCAGGGCGGCCAAGGGTCGATACGGGATGAAAGAGATGCGCCTGGTTTCGTTCGAAGAGCAGCAGAACCTGGGCTACGACACGCTGTACCGTGCGCGGATCGATGATGTGCTGATGGACGTCATTGAGTACCGGATCGGGATTGCGAGGTTCAAGGGGTATTTGAATATGGTCCAGCCCGCCACCCTCGGGGTTTTTGGTGGTGAGCGTCGAGGGCAGGAGGGTATGGACATCATTCTGACGTCAAAGCCGCACAATAAGCCGGGCCGACAAGTTAAAGACAAGGCGGGACTATCAATAATCGATGGGTATGCCGGCGACATGCTGCAACTTCATTCGGTCTATGAATCGGACATGCAAGATCTTGCCGGGTTGAGCATGAATACCTACGTTGAGCTCGAATGCGTGCTGGTGATCAGGCGCGGAGTAGGGGTTGAGTCCATCGATGCAAGTCATCCGCTCTACAACCACGAAATGGATCCATCCATTCCCCAGGTCATCAACAGCGAGACATTCAACTTCGATCCGCAGGTCGACCGGATATACAGGAGCCTTGATCTTCCTCGCCCGACAACAACCGATGAAGAGCTATCGAAAGAACACTTGGGGCTCTCAAAGGATCCGACACCGTGTTACACCGGCCGGATCTACGAGGTGCATGTCGGCGGCATGACTAAGACGGCGGACAAAGAATGGCAAGGCAAGATAGCGGAGTTCCGCTATCGGGAAGATGAGAACAGGAAATTTCAGCAATGCGGCCTGGAATTTCTTTATCAGTTAGCCGCTTGAAAAAGGAGAACGACTATGGCAGCGGGAAGAAATATGGCAGCGACTGCGATGCAGAACCAGCGTGAACGTCAGAAGATGGGCGGCATGGGCGGCGGCAGAGCGGGCGGTGGTGGTGGCAACGGCGAAATGGCGGACATGATGCGCCAGATGGCAGACCGACTCGACGGCGGACAAGGCGATGCGCAAGGGCAGATCCAGAAGGCTGCTGGCGTACTCAATAGGAGGGGCGCATTATGAGCAAACTTTTGACGGGAATGGCCATCGGCAACATGCTTGTGCCAGGTCCGGATCGGTCCATCCCGGCCTGGAACGAGGCGACGCGACAGAACGCCCGAGCAAACTTGGCCGAAAACAGCTTGATGGCTGTTGCGGGGATGATGATGGCCGGACAAGACGAACTGAAGCTCTTGAATCGTCAGGTCCGCGACCTGATCCACCACGGCATCGCCCGCGAATCTGTGATGCTCAGTTTGCATGAATCGCTGTCCAAAGCCGACCCAGCAAATCCATTGGTGAGCCAGGATCCTCGTGCGAAGGCCCGGGAACTGCTTGACCGGGTGTACGCGATGGAGGAACTGCCCGACGAGTACCTCGACCTTGTCGATCAGATCCAAGCCGAAGGCAAGGTTGAGGCAGTTAAGCGGCTTGTCCAGGTCAAGGAAATGGAAGACGCAATAATCAAGCGGGAGGCGATGAAAGATCCGGACTTCGAGCGCATTAAAACAATAAGTGATGCCGAGATCGAGGCGCTCACAAAGAAGTACATGGCTGAGTACAACGCCGGCAAGATAGAGGCGTTTCCTGTTCTCATCGCCTACGAGCGTGGTCGGCGAATAAAGGAGAGGGAGGAGAGGGAGGATGCGGCAAAAAAATTCAGTAGTCAGCCGAAGACCTGAGATGTGCGACCTGGCAAAGAAAGAGCCCCGCAATGCGGGGCTTTCTCTTTGGGCATCGATCAATACTCACTGGGCAGCATCATCGTCGTGTGAGCCCGGACACCGTCATCATCAGCGGCATCCGTCACGATCAGGATCTTGAGATCTGCATCGCCATTTAGCAGATATGCCGACACCAGCCGCGCGCCCTCCGCCAGCGCGATCTCATTGGCCTGGCGATCATCATCACTGACAGCGCCCCAATCACCGCTTACATGCCGGTCCAGCAGGTCGGCCGGCAGGATGTATTGCTGGGCCAGCAGATCGATTGCTGCAGGCGTTCCTACACATCGGCCGGGATCGAATCGTATTTTGTTTGCCATGACACTCCTCTGGTAAAGAAAAACCCCGCCGAAGCGGGGCGTGTGGGCCCGGGAGGATCACTGCCAGGTTTCCAGCTCATCTTCCAGCGACACAAGCCATGCGCCACTCGATCCGCCGCCTTTGATGCTGGCTTTATGCGTCAGCAGGATCTGACCATCTTGCATTGCGAACTGCGAGGAAGCGATGCCGGAGGAATCAGCACAACGCACGATCAAGGCGCCTTCGGCGCGTTCCAGAACGGCCTTGCCGTTGCGGACTGGCTTTTCGCAGGCTTGCTTAAACATGTCTGCGGCGTGCGCGATGCGAATTGCCGGATCCAACGATTTCAGCTGAGCGATATCCTCATCAGAAGCCGGAGCTGCCGAGGCAGCGGTTGTTGCGAATGCAAATGCGATTGTTGCGATGATCCTTTTCATTGTAACTCTCCTTTGCCTCATTACCGACCTGCGAAAGTGCAGATCGGTTTGCTGCTGATTAATTGAATACCGGGGTGGCTTTGAACACATCCCGGCGGATCACGCCACCACGCATCACCTGACCCACGGCGTTGAACGGTGCGCGCAGCCAGGCTTCGGCCTCTCCTTCATTCATCAGTGGCGCGATCTCGGTCTCGAAGGCGAACGGAGATGTTGTTTTTGCCTCGCCTTTTTCGCCGACCTTGACTACGTGCACGTCGGGCAGCTCTTCTTTTCGAGTCATGCGAGCGAGCAGCGCGCCGCTGATTGCGCCTGGCGACCCTTTTGGAGACCCAACAGAATCGTAGTAATCTAATTTTGCGATGCTGTGAGGCGCCTGGGCGAATGTCGTCTCAAACATGCGCGAGACATTCATGCCGTTGGCTTCGCCGATTACCGATTGACGGCGCGGGATAGAACCCATGCGGCCCGCCACATACTCTAGCGTCGCAGGGGTACTAATGAACGACACCAGGGAAACGAAATTGCCAAGCAGCGCGTGCGCTTTCTCTTCTCCCAGCTGCACTTCGATGCCCTCGATGTGTTGCGATGCGCAGATCGGACGCAGGCCCAGTGAGCGACCCACCGCAAGCATGGCGATGTCAGACTCTCCAAGAAGGCTCTGTGCCTCATCGACGATGAGCGCAACAGATGTCTGACCGTCTTGCGCTTTCCAGCCGCTGCCGCGCACTTTCAGAGCGTTGTAGATGCGTGCTTTGATGATAGTAGAGATCATCCGGCCGGCCGTGCCGTACTTGAACTCAGGTACGCTGATACCGATGCGACCGCCTTTAAGGATGGACTCGACATCCAGTCCGCCAGACGTTTCAGCCCAGGGCAGCAGGTCACGATGGCCGAGGATCGGAGAAAGCCATGAATCGACGGTAGCAATCACGCCAGTCTTAGTGTTGTCAGCCAGGACGCCGAACTCGTTCTGAAAATAGCGCAATGCGGCAGGCAACATGCCGGACGCGGTCATCTCGACATCGCTGACTTCACCGACGGTCTTGATCAAGTTGTCGCGATAGCTCGCGTCGGTACATGCACGACGAATGTTGGCAAGCGTCCATACCGAAGACGAATGTTTGTCGCGCAGCTCTTCGAGTATGATTGACGCGGACCGCAGCAAGGTCTCACCGGACTTGACCCAAAAATCAGCCTTGGAGTCGCCGGCCTGCAGCCCCACGATCGCGGCCACCAACTCTTCGGCATTCAGACCTTGAGTCAGGCTCAGGCTCTCACCGATGCCCGGTGCGATCAACTGATAGTTGTCGACACCGCTCATTTCAACGGGCAGCTCGCCTTTGCCGTCGAGCACAAGCATGCCGACCTTGCAGCCGGTCTCATCGATAGCCCGGGAGATCGCGCGAGCGATCGGGCGCAGCATCGACGATGTCTTGCCAGAGCCTGTCTGGCCGAAGATGAACAGGCCGGTGGACAAGTCTGCGACTGACATACCGAAAGGCAGACCGGCGTCGGGTGCGTACTTGTCGCCGATTTCAGAGAATGTACCTTTTGCCTGCCCCAGAGGGATGAATGTGCTGATGTCGGCTGCAGCATTCTTTGCCTGGGTCAGACGGGCGTCGCGATGCTCATTGAGCAGCTTGTCTACCAGCGAGTTCTCGCCGGTGTCCATACCCCCTTGCAGTTCCAGACCAAACTCGCGTTGATCTGTCATGCGCTGTAGCTGATTGTTGCGCACGTAAACAACAACGAAAGACACTATAAAGATGATCGCAAGAGAGAACGGGGAGGTTGAGGCGCCGACATTCGCGCCGATCTGAGATTGAAGTGTTAGCACAATGCCAGCGGTACAAAAGAGGAACACGAAGTCCATCGGCGACACTTTCAATCCGATCACGAACAATCCGACCAAGATGGCCGAAAACAGCATCAGTACCACCATTTCGGCCGACATCAGCACGCCGAATGTGCCGCCACTCATCCACCCGAACTTATAAGTGATTAGGTACAAGACGACATTGATCACAGCGACCACCGCCGCCAGCCCGCCGATAATGATCGGAAGGAAGGAGAGCAGGATCGTACGCACTGATTCGTCGCCTTGCATCAAGTCAGATTTGAAGACGATGCCCGTGATCAGCTTGCCGTCACGCGTTTTATACCAGTGGCCGCGCTCGTCACGCAGATCTGCCGGCACATCGCCGCCGCGCGGAACGTCCCATCGCTCACAGACGGAGCAAGCGAAGTCGTATGCTTTTTTGCGCTGGTCGGCGACATCAAAGCCCTCAAGCAACCATTTGTTGCTTGCATTAAAAAAGCCTTTCAGCTTGGAAAGAATGTTGTTCATCATGATTACTTACCTCCACTCAACAAAAAACTCAACAAAAGGATCAGAATGATCAGAGAACCGGCGATCGCCAGGTCGAAATACATCGACTGGCCCGCAGTGCCGATCGTCAGTAGCGTCGCCAGCAAGAGCAGCCCGCCACCCCCCCACAAGTTCAATGTACGCATGCGTTTCAGTGCATGGACTGTCATACTCAGGCGGAAGGTGTTCACTGCGAGCTGGTTACGCGTGCCTTTCCAATCCTCGGGCGATTTCACAAGCAGCGCACGTTCGACTGGGATCGCGTGGAAGTCATCTGGCATCCCCAGGTCTTTCGGAGTGCCGAACAAGGCATCACCGATCTTCTTGATGTGTTCCATATTCTTTTTCATCTTCATTTCCTTTCGCTATTAGAGGGCGTTATTCAATGTCTTCAGGAATTCCATATCCTCTTTTGAGAGCGTGGACGTAGACTTCCGTTGAGCTGGTTTTGTGGCGGGTTTCGGTTCCGGCGCTGGTGTAACTTCAGCCGGGGCCGGCATCACCACAGGCTCGACAATCGGCGCTGGTGCAACCTCAACAGACGCTGGTGCAACTGCCGGGGCGAAGGTGACTGCGGGTGTGGACTGATCACTTTTACCCATGAACAGATAAGCCGAACCACCCAGCAGAGCGATCGCGGCGACGACTCCCGCATACAACAGCTTCTGTTTGATGGCTAGCCGGCTTTCGGCCTGCTCAGCCTGCTCGGTCTGAACGTCGGTCTGAACGGTCTGCACAGCGACCTGCGCGGCTGCAGGGGGGGTTACAGGCGTTGGTGCAGGTTCCGCAACCGTCACCACAGCAGGTTCTGCCGCTGCGGCAGGCTTAAAGACATCGGCGGATGCCGAGCTCGAGACTGGAGCTGGAGGAACGGGTGTTGCCAACCGCGCCGCCATATCTTTCAGCGCTTGTTGATCGAGCACTTCCTGTGCGCGCTTCAGGGCTGCATCCATCGTCGCCTGGTCGAACACAGGGGAAACAGCGTCCTGTGGCTCTGTATCACCGAGACTGAAGGCGGGCATCGTCACATCGTCGGGCTCAAAAGTGCCAGGCTTCTTCTCGATCGGCTTGTCCTGGCCGATCTCCAAATCATCAAACAGATTGTCGCTCATGGCCTTCACCTCAGATCGTCACGTTGGTTGATTGCTGGTTCGGGCGGATGGTGATGATCATCTTCGAAGCAGCACTGTCGAACTTGTGGGTCACTTCGACATTGCCCGCGCCATGCCGGGTGAGTATCTTCTTCGCTGTCTCGACATCAGACTTCTGGCCGGCGATCACAAATGTGTTGTTTTGACTGAGCTGATGAGCCTTGGAGTCCAACTTGGCCACGATCTCGCGACCATCTTTGACTGTCATCGCGCCGGCCGGCAGGGCGATGGTCATCTCTTTCAGGGCTTTCACGGTTTCGGTCTTGCCAGTGGCTTTGTCCGTAGCTTTCACGTCACGGGTTGCGATCTGCAGTGCCGGGATCTCTTTCTTCGCGGCCTCAGCGAGCTTCAGATCTGCTTCCACACCTTTTTTGTAGCCCACCAGGCCACCCATGACGGCACCGGCGATACAGCCGTTCTTTGCGTCACCGCCGACCAGCGAAGCCAGGGCGGCACCACCAAGGCAGCCGAGACCGGCTCCAACGGCAGCGAAGTTCACTTCATTCTTGGTTGTGCCGGCACAGCCCGCCAGCGCGAGGGTTGATGCCAGGATCGTTGCAATCGTCTTCTTCATCGTCATCTCCTTTTGGTTAAATGTCTGTAGTCTGGTCATTCCAAGACTGCGACAACATAATACACCATTATGCGCGAATATGACAACAGGAAAAACAAAATAAAAAACCCGCCGGAGGTGGCGGGCTGGACGGGGGTGGTGAGTGATTATGTGGACCTGGCGGCGATCTGAGCTCTGATTGCCCGGCAAAGCAAGCTACGCTTTGGCGTGTGCAGCACGATCGAGCTGATGCGCGGGTCGATGAGATGGGCTTCTTTACCATGCAGGATCAAGCTTGCAATGTAGTTCGGAAAGTTTGGCAAGACGGGGAACAGAATCTTCTTTCCATTTGCGACAAACATTCCTTTTGCCATCTTGAGCGGCACCGCCCTCGGCACACCCTGCTCAAGCGTCAGCGTCGCACCGGCGGTCTGCCCTGGCACATGGTAAGTGGGCGTCGGTATGGTCAGCTCCGCGGATTGCTGAGCGGATAACGACTTGATCAACTCATCAAAGCTATCCAGGCAAGTATCAACATCTGCATGCTCAAAATAGATGTGTAGTTCGTAAAGCGGCTTCGTAGAGTACCGAAGGGAATAATCAAGATACCCATCTGCTCCGAATTCGGTGATGTCAGAAAAAAACCTCGGCTTAACGCAGTCGATGAAGTCATACCAGTCCGGCCGACCGAGACTGTAAGAGATATTCGTCAGCGCCTCGGGGTCGCCCTGGTAATCACTAGATTCCAGTTGTGAATGAATGTCTGGCCAGATTCCGCTGGCCAGCAGCTTCTTATTTTCGGCTTTAATGTCTTTGATATTCATCGTGTGCGCTCCTGTTTCTGAGTGGACTGCGATTGACCGACCGGCATCGGCGGAGGGGTCGAAAGGAGTGTGGAGGGTTTGGATGGGTCCATGTCGTCGTAATAAGACGGAGCCTGGGGCTTTATCCAATGCCCCTGTTCCTGCGTGGAATGCGATTGCTCGACCGGCATCGGAGGGGCTTTTGAAGCCATGTGTTGCATCTGACTAATCGAGATCGGATGAGCAACAACAACATGATGTTTCCCATCGTCGGACGAGATGACCTTGTGGGTCAGTGGGTCGACCTGGGGCTTTTCCGACTGAACGGGAGGCGCCGATGTTTCTGCTTTTGAGAGCGCTTCCTGGTAATCGATATTTTCCTTTTTTCTCTCATCGAGCTGTTTCATGGCAGACAAGAGAGAACTGGATCCAGTGTCGAAATTGCTCATCGTTCAATATCCTTTTCTTCCTGATTCTTTGGAGTGTCTATCGCCGGCGGCGGCAATGCAGCTTCCGGCGCCTTCTCGCTTTCGACTTCGATTTCCGGCTCATCATGTTCCCGCTGAAAGGGGAGGCCGTGATCATCGCAATAGTCCAGTTCCTTCGGGTAGCTATTGAGATCGCGCATGCTGTCGATCTCGGTCATGCAATCACGTAGTTCGGTGTCTTTATGCTCGTGCATAATGCGCTGCGCATCGAACTGATCTATCTCAACGCACATACTCTCGCCAAGCCGACGGCTATGAAATGCGCCGCGCGGCTCCTCGCGGGGTGCGATGAATGCAAAGTAACCCCGGGCATCTTGCTTGATATGCAATTCATCGCCTTTTGACCAGAGCGTTTTAGCTGCTCGCGCACGTTCCATCATGCTCTCATACGTTTTCATCGCTCGCGCTCCTGTTCCTGCTCCTGGGTGGGTTGCGACTGCTCGATTGGCATCGGAGGAGGGGGCGGCTCAGGTTGTGGCTCGGGCTCCGGTTCAGGTGCCTGTTCCTGCTGCGGCTGCTCTTGAGTTTGCTCTTGAGTTTGCTCGGGAGCTTTCTCTTGCTCGACTTGCTCGACTTTCTCTTGCTCGATCTCGCCATGATTCTTGGTTGGCTCCGCGTCATGTTCCTGCCCTTGTTCGGGTTCGGCCGGCGCAAGGGTGTTATCCAGCTTTTCTTCTTTCTCGAACTCGATAGCCGGCGGCTGCTGCTCCCGCTGTTCGCGGGCGAGCTCATTCCTGTGTGCACGCGCGAAATCAGCGTCGGTGTAGTTCATCGTGACCGCATCTTGATTGCGCTCCTGGGATTGATCCAGCTTCTGATCCTTATCCTTATCCACATCTTGCTCGGGCTCAGGCGTCTGCTCCTGTTCCTGATCTTGCTGGCGATCAGAACTTTGATCCTGTTTCTGTTCTTGATCCTGGCGCTGTTGATCCTGCTGACGCTGTTGATCCTGGCGTTGCTGGTCTTGCCGCTGATTGTCTTGCTGGCGCTGTTGATCCTGCTGACGCTCAATATCTTTCTGTTGTTGTGCGGACTGCTCCTGCTGCTGGCGTTTGATCGCTTCCTGCTTCTGCTGATTCAGGTCATCTTCAAGCATGGCTCATCTCCTTCGAAAGTTTGGTGATTAGTTCAACGCTCAGCGGCTCATAAGGAGAGGCTTTGAGCGGTCGTTTGATTCCGATCGTGATCTCTTTGGTCGAATAGTCGTCTGTCACGACCATCTTGTAGTCAGTGTCATCTGTGCGGGTCACATCTACGACTTTCAGGTGCAGATCAAAAAGCGCGGCGATCATTACAGCAGGATCTTTGACTACCCACTGGTGTGGTGCGCCAGCTTTAAGTCGGCCGAATCTGACCCCCAGCGTATCGAGCAGGATCAGTTTCTTGTCTTCGGAAATTGCCCTGGGAATTCGGCCAGTGAGAAAAGAGTTTAGGTTCTGGCGACTGATACCGGCCAGACGTGCGATCTCAGATTGCGTTTTGCCACACAGCTCGATCAATAACGTGGAAAGCCGGTGCAAGCGGTCTTCCGTGGTTTCCTTTTCAGTTCGTTTTTTGTTTGACATGGTGTCCCTTTTTCATTGTCATAAGCGCGCATATTTAGTAATATGTCCGAATCATAACGGAGGATACAAATGAGCGCAAGCCAAACACAAGGGGAGAAGCGAAAAGAAACAATCAACAAGTCAAAAAGAAGTTTGGCGGAGATCGCTTTTGCGGCGATGTCGGTCCATGAAGACACCGAGCGCCGGCAGGATTACTGGGAACACGAGATCCGCGTGCTCAACAATCCGAGGTCGGGCAGCTTCGAGTTCTTCTCGCAGAAATACGCAACGACCGATATTGATCTGATTGCAGAGCGCCTGGGGCGCGATATGCGCATCGAAGAGGACGTCATCAAGGAATTGCAGGACGAGCGCCTGAAAGAGCGCTACGAAGTCATCCTCGCTGCACGCTCGAAGAAGGCGGCAGATGAGGCGGCGATCCAGGCGCGGATCTCGTCGATAGTGATGTTCGAAGAGCGCGGGATCAAGTTATTCCCGTCCATGACATTAGACGAGATCGAAAAGGCGGCGGCATCGACTTACCGAGACTCGCGCGACGGGATCAAACATCTGCTTTACAAGATGATGGAAAACGGTGGCGTCCGGATCATCCCAGATATGTCGCCGGCACTCGCTAAGTTTGACGACCTGCGCCTGGAGTTTCCCAACTTCAACGAAGCGATCGATGACATCGAGAATGACTTGATCCTGTCGAATCACTCCGAGTGCTCGATGTTCCGTGTTCGGCCCATTCTGCTCAACGGCGCCCCGGGCGTCGGCAAGACGGCGTTCTCTTTGAAGCTGTCGGCGATCCTGGGTGTGCCCTTCAAAAAGTTGGCGGCCGGCTCGATGCAGTCCGGCGCGGCGCTGGCGGGTATGGACCGGCGCTGGGCAAATGCGCGCAGCGGGGAAGTATTCGAGCTTCTCGCAATGAACAACGAGGCCACTGGTGTCTTCGTGATCGACGAGGCGGACAAATTACCCGTCAGCCAATACTTCGACGCGCATGTGGCGCTTCTGGACCTGCTAGAGCCTGAGTCGGCCCGGATGTTTCGCGATGAGGCGGCAAACATCGAGTTCGATGCCAGCCATTTGATCGTGATCATGACAAGCAACAGCGTAGAGAGCATCGATTCGGCATTGCTTTCGCGGCTAACTGTCAAAGAGATCCAGGAACCAACGATCGAGCAGCGGTTCGAGATCGGGAAAACCGAGTTTGCCAAGGTCGTCAAAGGTCTGGTGGGTATCGAACGGCCGGAGTTGAACAAAGAAGCATTACTGGGACTGGCAGCATCAGAAATCGGTCTCCGCGACCTGCTGGCAAGCATCAGGCGCTGCATCGCTGTCGCGATCAAAGACGGAACAGGCAAGGCCGTGCCTGTAGCACAAGAACGCGCAAGCAAGATGCGCATCGGATTTTAAAGATAAGGAGAACGCTATATGGATGAATTAAGACAGATGGTGGAGGGGTTGTCGCTGGAAAAGCTGATCGGCAATCCACGGTTCAAGCTCGACGAGATGACGGAGCGGGAGTTTGCAGCCCTACCGACGCTCCTGGACATCGATAACCCGCATGTCCACGTCAAAAGCGACATCAGTGACTGGCGGATCATGGTGTTGACTGATGAGGTTGATCGAAAGGTGCTGCACATCTTCCTCGTCGGATACATCGAGAAAAACGGCAGATTGATTGGTAGTGCAACTTCAAACATCCGGGGTGTCACCGGAGATCTGATCGCAACGAGCAACAGTCTCTACCGATTGCTGAACAAGGCCGAAGGCGAGATGGATGTCGACCAGGCGCTACATCTTTGTTGTGCCATGAATCGATGGGGGTGGGGGCGAACGCTGATGCTCCCGCAGATCCATTATTAAGCCGGGTTTTGGGGTTCGCTTCCCCTTCCCATGGGGCGATTTTGACTTTCCCGGGCGCGGAGCCCGGGCATCTTCACTATCGAATGACTTATAAATGTGTTGACAGCGTACACACAAAAGGCATATAATGACAACCAAGGAGATCAAAGAACATGGACAGGGAAAACACACTGAAGCTCTACCAGGCTTTCCCCTCGATCTTTCTGCGAGAAGTGCTGAAAGAGGAGGTCGATCGGCGTGCGAAAAATGAATTCGTGGCGAAAGAATCAAAGATCGACTTCGACGGCAAGATGGCGCGACTGGATTACGGTTTTGAATGCGGCGACGGCTGGTTCGATCTGATCTTCGGTCTCTGCGAAAACATCTCGCACCTGGCGCACATCCACGACTTATCGCCAGTTGTCGTTCAAGTCAAAGAGAAGTTCGGCAGCCTGCGGTTCTATGCGCGGTTGAGAGACGACATCAAAGTGGTCGACGAGGGTGATGGTTGTGGGCGAGGCGCTGTCATCGAGCGCAAGCCGGGTGTGGACGAGATCTACCGTCTTATCGAGGAGGCTCAACAGAAATCTGAAAGCATCTGTGAGACCTGTGGATCCCCTGGCACGATGCGCCGTGACGGTTGGCATCACGTTGCTTGCGACCCATGCGAATCGGCAAGGAGGTCGAGATGAACGAATTCACTTCAACGCGAGTGGGTGAGCTGGTATTCGGAAAACTGACAGTGCCGATTCGAAAGCTGGAAGGGGATAAAGCGTATCCCGGCAAGGTTGTGTGCTGGGACGATCTGCCCGCTGATCTGGCCGACGCCTTCGACAAGTGGATGTTTTGCGCCGCGGTCCCGTCCAGAAATTGTGCCTACTTGCACGACTTTCAGGATTTCATGCGGCGTGCTGGCCGCGGCTGGTCGGGTGACTGGTCGGCAGTGGTGGAGAAGTACCTTTGAATTGGAGATGTCCATGAAGACCTTGAAAATTGGCTATTTCAGCGATCTGCACACGGAGTTTTTGCGGCCGTCGATCCTGCTAACACCGAAGGATCGGCGCATGGGTCGCAACTACTCATTAGAAGATTTTGCTGAGGGATTGGCGGAGGCTTACGCGCACTGCGATGCGATCGTGGCGGCTGGCGATATCGGTAACGGCGAGAACGCCGTGGGGTTCCTGCGCACTGCATTTCCATCAAAACCCGTCATCTTCACGCCAGGCAACCATGATTTTTGGGGGGGCGAGATCCACTCTGTTCACAAGTCGATCAAGGCGGCGTGTGCCGGTACGAATATTCATTACTTGCCGGCAGGCGAGACGGTCGAGATCGAATGTGTTCGCTTCTGTGGTGCGACGCTCTGGACGAATTACTTGCTGGGCAACAAGAGCGCAGACAACGCTAAGTTCGCAATGATGAATGTCGAGAACCTGATGAATGATTTCAGGCGTATTCGGATCGACTTACGCGGTTCGGGCAAGGGTGGGCAGTATGCGCGCCTGCACGCGCATCAC
>Ga0210025_1000923_pt1 | contig 34492 bp, 25 predicted proteins | sample CryGeyme20150102_FD_183989 | JGI IMG/M metagenome (GOLD analysis project Ga0210025, IMG submission 183989) | Groundwater microbial communities from Crystal Geyser aquifers in Utah, USA - Crystal Geyser metaG 2015-0102 (SPAdes) (version 2) | ecosystem: Environmental > Aquatic > Deep subsurface >... | reverse complement strand
AGTGTCAAGGCTGAAGTCGCAACACTAAGCAATGACTCTACGAAGAAAAAAGACTGACAGGTGATGACGGCAATGTCATTGAGAAGACAATTATCTACGTGTTCTTCTTGTTCTTCTTCGCGAATTGAGATGTGCTCCACGGCATTTCTTCCGTTCCTGTTCCTTTCACCAAGGACATCCACGACGCATGTTCATCGTTGAGGCTGCTGTCGCCGACATTCGACAGAAGCCGTAAGCAAGGTTCCGTTATGGGAGCAGCAATTACATTATTTCCCTCTCCTCGTTCCACGGGTGTCATTCGGAAGCGTTTATCTAAAAACTGCAATCGCTCCAATTCAGTTTTCAAAACCTTGGCATTGTGTTTGCTAACGTAGACGACCGCGATCATATTAGATGTCGGCTGTACAAAGGAGGTAGCGTCCACAGCTAATTTAGTAGCGCCATTCGTCCGATTCACGGAGGAGACTAGGGTGCACAGAGAATTGTTAGCAGCGGCTACTACAGACTTGGGTCGAAGTCGAACCAGCCTGGAGCTTTCATAGAAAAGAGAAACTTAAATGTGAGATGGTTGGTAGTCCCTTGTAATTTCACCAAGCATAGGTAGAGCAAACACAAACATATAGACATACCTGGAGAAGCAAGGCCCGAATGCAAACCCCATAACACCACCACCAAGAAGCAGGATTTCTCGATGGTCGCCGCTTTGTATTGAAACATCGACCGCTTGGTGGTGCACCGTGACTGCATCATTCAAATCTTTCTGGATAGCGGGATTAGAAGCAGCTGAATTGAGAGGCTGTATTTGGCATTCTGTCTCTTGACTGATGATAAAAGCTTGTAAGCAACCAAAGTCGTTGCGCTCATCTTCCGCATTCGACGGTACACCACCACTTCTCAAACAAACAAAATTCGATTCACCGGTTTTTCCTGATATGTCTTTCAGACATGTTACTGCACCTCCAACCCACCGGAAATCATCAAGTTCAGAAGATTCACGGATCGGGCACTCACGAGCTTCGCATGTTGCGGAATTCAAAGAGACAACAAACGACGTAACAGAATGCTGGTTTGATGTGAACTGCTCTAACAAATTGCAAGGATCCCGATGTCCACCAAAAACAAAGATCAACATGTCGTCATCTTCACCAGGAACTGCTATTGTGGCATGATGAAAGGGAAACACGGTTCGTGTGAAAAACCCAGAAGAGAAATTCACTTTCTCCCAAAGAAAATGACCCGAACCCCTGGGTCCATTTTCGTCAAACAGGGAGAGTAAATGAATAGTGTCAAAGCAACTACGCTCGCTGCGACCTCCAACCAACGCTGCTAGCCTTATTGTTGTTGTATTGTTGCTGTTGTCGTTATGCAAGGCAGTCAGAGTATGCCCCCATCGAGGTGCGGGTATTTCGCCTCGAACATCCAATGGTTTCAAGATGTGTGCCTTTGGTTTTGACACAGGTGTATTATTCGAGGAACCAGAGTACTCAACCACAAGTAGGTCGTTCAAAGGAGATCGTGGTGCTGTACGGCCGCCCCATATCAATACCAGTCCCTTAAATGAAAACGCAGCAAGACCTTCTCGAGGTGTCAGCTGCATAGGCTCCACCATAATATTCAATGACTCCAGTAAAAGTGTATTATTGGATTCTCCCGCGAGCGGATCTGAACATGCAGGAGCAGACACTATCACTTGTTCCCATCTACTATCCCATTGTCCCCGCTTTCGTTGAAGTCTATATATATTGCCTTGACGCTGGCATTGCTTTTTTGTGGCAACCTTTTCGGTGGCCAAGGATGGACCCTGTCCGTACCCCCCAAGAACTAGCACATCTGTGTTGCAGCTTCCGTCAGTAATGGTCACTGCAGCATGGCCCCACAAATTTATATCGGGTAGCGACTCACTGTCATATTGCCACTCATGCGACGAAGGAGCCGTTGTCGTGGTGGCAGGGGGACGTCGGAACAAGGTTTCCTTGACTTTTTCGTAAAGACGGTGCAATTTGGATTCGTTGGTCTGTAAGCGATGATTGGCTTGTTCTACCAAGGCTCGTAAATAGGCATTGCTTGGTCGCAGAGGACCTTGCATTTGCAGTGGTACCACAAGCGCCAAACTCACACCCCTAATGGCTACCGTCACGCGATGTTCCGACGTGGCGGGTAAGACCAATCCTGATTCTCGAAAACCCAGGTCGAGTGCCAGTCCCAAGAGCTGCTTTCCTCGTTGGAGGGTGGCGGCCGCCACGTGCAATAGCATGGGCTCGACTTTGAACATCATGATGGCACCGCTTCCATCTTCCAATGATTGTGTCTTATTTTCGTTTGCATCTTCATCGCCGTCATGTACTACTGGAAACAAGTCCAACAATTGCAATGGGTCGATAACGTGATGACTAACCATCAACCAGCCACCACTGCCTTTTCCACTACCAGGAGTTCCGCGTTGATCTTTTATTCGTTCTTGCAGCATTTCTGTCTCCAAAGTTGTGCCAGTACTACTGGTATTTGATGGTTGTTGGAATTTTGTATCCCAAGGTCGAAAAAGAGCAATCCTCCCCGAACAGGAAGACAGAGTCGAAAACGAAGGATGATGATTGATCAAATCTACCAAAGGTCGGATGGGTTCGTCCACAGATCCTTTGGGAGATTTGTCCATGGCCCAATATGCATGAGATGCTTTTGACGTATCGTCACTATTATTGTTATTATTGTACAAGGCCTGGCTTGTTTTTTGTTTAATACCGGCAAAGGAAACAAGGAAGTCGGAGGGGTCGTCTTGGTAATCTGGGAGAAGTACCAATGTACCATCCTGTTTCTCAGGAGACTGCTCGTCCGCCATTGCCAGGTGATACTACAGATCTATGTTTGGTTGCAAATTTATGGATAGAGCAACACCATCGTCTACCAGCCACTAGAAAAGTTATTCGAGTTTCGAGTTGGAAGATTATTACCTCAATGCTTGTATTTTAATGCTTGTATTTTGAAATGAAAAAATGATTGGAGAAAAGCTGTTGACTTTATCCCTACTGTGTATTTTTAATTTGCTTATTACTACTGCTAGTACCAGTAGTCTACTCCTCTTGTACAGTAGCTACTGTAGTAATTGGGTACTCGCTCGGAGTAGTACGAGAGTAGGTACATCCAAATCTAGCTAGCTAGCCTTCTCCGTGCGTGTGGCGTCCAATTCAGAATCGGAAGGTAGAAAAAATAAATTCCAACAGTAGCTAGTAAATGAGTGCAGACAATTATTTCTGATGAAGACCATACCATGAAAGGTACGCATATAGCTGCTTTTCTCAGGCTGCTGCTGGACGACCAAAAGGAAAAACCTTGTCGGATAAGCGAATTTTTCCATCATCCATCTTCTTCGTGAACTTGTTCAAGCTGGTGATATTGACACGAATGGAATCCTTCTTGGCTTCAAAGTCCACTTCATCATACCCAGCTGCCCTGGCAATCTCCTGTTTGGTGCGAGTGCGACCATCCAATAGGTACTGAAACATCAACGTTGGTTTGCCTCCCTTGATTTGCTTTTCATCCATAATCAATTGCTGATGTTCCTTGTTGGTCTTGGGTAAGTTGTCCAAATCGTCGCCAATAAACTTCCATCCAGCAGAAGTTAGCTTGACCGTCTTGGAATCTGGAAACTCCAAGAGTCCTTTCTTCTTGTGGTTGTTGCACGTGACGCGAAAACTTTCAAACTTCGTGGCACAACCAGCAATCGAAGCAACATCGTGGCGACCAGGAGAGGACTCTTCGCCCAACTTGTGTTTCTGGGCAATGGCGAGCAAAATCTTTGTTCCTGTAGACACTTTTTTATTTTTAAACGAAGATTTACAAATGGTGGTAGTACCCTTGCAAGCTTTTGCTTTCGTTGTCTTGTTATTAGATTTGATTTTTGTCATTGTTTCGTTTGTATGAATTGTTGTTGAAAAAGAAATTACGAAAATAGAGAATATTTTTTATGAGAACACTCGGCAGCAAAACTGCTCAACCTGGCATTTTTCATTGAAATGAAGGAAGTTTCCACGATGCTCGTACTTATAGTTCTCGATCCACGGCAACACGGAGAAGGAGGGAGGTTTCATTTCCCACGTTCGTGGCAGTCCAAACGTCCAAACTGCGTTTAATTAAAAGAGTTAAGTACGTAGTAGACTACTAGAATAGTCTACTCGGAGCAGTAGCAAAAAACATGCGTTTTTGACTTAGACGCACAGTTGCGAAAGATCCTCCAACAACTACAACACTCCCAACAACAGCGACCACACAAAAAATCTTTCCTTTCACTCAAATAAAACCTACTCGGGTGTCCTTCAGAGGAAAATAGTTTTGTCCAGGACGAGTTCTGCATTAAAAAAAAGCCTTAGGCAAAGGTGCACAGTCTTCAGTCTTCACAAATATGGCATTGTTTCCAAAATCCATTCTTCTTGTTCTCCTACTGAGAATAGGATATGGACGTGCCCATGCTCGATCCTCTGCAAGAGCCTCAACGATACCTCACTTCTCCAATCCAAGCAAAAATCGTCTGTTAAGCTGTATTGCCACCAGAACAGTTTTATCTGACTGTCCCTTGTTCAGGATAAGAGGAGGAGCAATAGCATCAACGCCTGCAACCGCTAAAAATTCGAGTAAAGCTTCATCTGCTGCCAGCACTCGAAAAAAGACCAACGCCAACAATATCAAAGACAAACGACAACGTAGGAATGAAAACAGCATTTTTCAGCTGACACCAGTACCATCACACACTATTCGAGTCCAAGCCATGTTGAGCGATCGAGTTGTGAGAATCAAGGCTCTCGGTAGGGTTATCTTAAGCATTTTCGCTACTACTTTCTTTAAGCAGTGTGTTCACACGGCAGGCATTCCTCGACGTCAGGCCATTTGGACACAGTTGCAGAACGCCAATATTATAGAGGATCTCTCGATGGTACCACCTGATGATTATCAGCCGACGGCACTGGACACGTTCTTGGCGACCCAGGTGGCCAAAGCAGCCAATGACTTGTTACCGCCTTCGGCCATGCCAAATAGCAGACCACTACTGGGGACTATTCTCGCGACTGCAGCATTTATTCTGTTGACCGTATTGTTACCACATTGGATATTGTCGGTGCAAGTATGGTTGGACTATCGACGCCAAAATCTATACGAGGCATCGTCATCATCATCATCCTACAAGCGACAATTACCAGGCCCTACAGCAATTCTTATCCAGACCAGTAGTGACGGTGCTGGTAGCAGCAGCGACACCACCAGTAGCCCCGACGTCAACAATAAGCAAAAGCGAGTATTATGCAAATTGCATTCAACATCACTGCGAGCTCAAACGGAGGAAAGCTTGCCATCCTTTTATTTTGAGCATGAATATCGGCGCTATTACTTGGATCCCAAAACACTGCAAGTGTTTGATGGGGGTCCAAATCTACAAGTTTCTATTTCTACCTTGGTACAGCAGGCCCAGAGCACTCGCCACCATAACAAATTTGTGGGACTCCTGAACAAACCGTCACAGCTAATGCAGGCCCAAGATCGATGGTACGCGTACAATCATCAGACGACCGTTCCTATTCCTACCATTTTCCAGGCAGTCTGGGAACGATTGAAATCCCCCTTGGTCGTGGTCCAACTGATTGGAAAATCCATGGCCGTGCTTGAAGAAGGCAAAACTGCCTTTCTTTCTTTTGGACAGACTGTATTTCAACATTATCATAATGCTCGCAGAAGCATTCTGGCGTCGAGGACCTTGCAACAAGACGTGACCGGATTGGCAGAAGAATTTGCAAAGACTCCCATTTGGATATACAGGAACTCATATTGGAAACGCATGGTAGCTTCTGATTTATTACCTGGTGACTTGTTTCTTTTAACGACGCCATCACCAACAGAAAGCAAAGTAATTCCCGTGGACGCCCTCGTATTGGATGGGTTGTGCGTTACCATGGAAGCTGTGCTGACGGGTGAATCTGTTCCCCAAACAAAAATGCCAATAGATAGTACGACAATAGAGTGGAATCAAACTTTGGATATGACAGGGACTCACCGTAATGCCGTTCTGTTTGCTGGGACCACGCTTCTTCACTGTGCTCCACCGGAGAACCATGCAGTACGTCATAAAAATGGGTTGCCAAAGGGCATCGTGTGCCTGGCACTACGGACAGGATCGTACTCCTCCAAAGGAAAGCTGATCGCAGTACTTACATCCTCGCGAACACAGGCAGGAGCTGCTACGATTTCCAATCCACAATTTGACAGGGATGCGCTCCGTTTGATTACAGCCATGTCGTTTGTGACCGTTTTGGCTTGCGCGAGTCTCTTTTTGAAACCGTCGTCTTCTACAATGAATACCTTGCCCACCAAAAGAATTTCAGGATTTCGGAGGACAATACAGTGTACTCGTATCGCCTCGGCTTGTATTCCTTCAGATCTACCTTTGGCATTATCTGCTGTTGTGCAGTCTTGTAAGAATTGTCTTCGGGATTAACTTGTAAGCAATGTGAGTATTTGCACAATACTGATCTCACCGAATCTCTCTTATGTTCAGGTGCTAGCGTTTTGAGAGAGGAAGCTGATGTTGTTTGTACACAACCTGGTGCTCTTCTCACTGCATCGCAAATCGATACAGTCGTCCTGGACAAGACAGGCACTATCACCGCAGATACCCAGTCACTCTCGAAAATAGTGACATTTTCTACCGCGTTGAAATCCAAAACTGACAATGGAATCGTCCAGGAAGGTGCAGCATCGAAAGAAACAGCAACACAAAGTAATAAGCAGTCAACAGAAATGGCCAAACTTGTATTGGCTGGATGTCATTCGCTGGTGTATGTGAAAGAAACCCAAGCGACACCATCAAGGTCGACTGCTAAAGCTGAACTTGGTAGATGCATGATAGGTGACCCCTTGGAACAAGTAGCTCTTCAATTTTCAGGCTGGTCGTATAATTCAACGGGAGAATTTTTTGCTCCTCCCATTAAAGGTAGGCGCTCAATGGCAGATATTACAAGTGTTGAGAGACTCTGGCAACTCAAAGTTTTCCCCTTTAGTCCGACTGTAAGATTGTCGTCCGCTATTTGCCTTGCACAGCATTCCAATGGCAAATTCAAACTATGGATTGTTGTCAAAGGGGCACCAGAGGCTGTGAAAACCTTGATAAATGGGACTGAAGTTAACGGTCCCAAGCAAGACATTAAGAAGGTATCTTGGTTTGATCGAAAGGTGCAGAAACTTGAATCGAAAGGCTTTCGAGTGATTGCAATGGGTGCTCGTGAATTGTTGCCTGGAAACCTCACCTTGGTCAGCACCGGTGGAGAGTCTCATGTCATCAAAGAAGCGCGCAAAATTGTCGCAAATGTTCATCGTAACGACGTTGAAGCACAAGAGGCGTCAGTAAGTTTTGCTGGATTTGCATGTTTTAGTGCGACAACGCGACCGTCATCGAAACGAATATTGCGCGAGTTTAAAAATGGCAATGTTCATTCCATCATGTTGACAGGTGACGGCATGAGATCAGCCTTGGCCGTTGCTTCCAAAGTGGGAATGCTTTCTGATTCGAACAAAATTGTAGCACTCGAAATGTCGGCTGGTCGGTTACATTGGCGCTCAACAACAGCGCAATCTTCGAAAGTGGCAGACAAGCTGTCTAAACTTTCGCCTAAGACAACCAAGAAGATTTTGCAGAGAGCGGAGAGAGGCGAGGTCGCACTTGTCGCATCAGGTGACGCGGTCATGGCGCTACTGGGAAAGGCTCATATACAAATATACAAGCAGATACTTGGCAATCTGAATTTATTCTCTGTCATTGCACGCGCTTCTCCAGATTGCAAAGAATTTGTTGTCAGAACAATCAGGGATACGGGAAGGCGGGTGCTCATGTGTGGTGATGGCGTTAATGACGTTTCGGCGATGAAAGAGGCCGAAGTCTCGGTAGCATTGCTAAATGGCTTTGGGGGGGAGCAAGACCTAACTACCGCCAAGGGAAATGACTTTGAAGACAGTCGACGGCGCCAGCGAATCAAAAATAAGCGTTTGGGTATGCATGTGAAGAAGGCACCTACGGAGTTGGAGAAAGAAGGGATTGGTTCATCTTCAGCAGCAGCCGCTGCTAGAGTGCAAAGAAGTATTGAGCAAGCTCAGAAACGCATTGACAAGCGCGCTGCGGAGCGGTCCGGAATCAAACTTCCCGCATCCAAACCTATACCATACACGCTCGTAGACGCAAAAGACATGATCTCCTGTGTGTTTTCCGCCATTAGGGAAGAGCGGCGCCGAGCAACAAAACTGAAGCAAGGCGGGGGAGAAGCAGCAACAATACTGGCCGAAGAAGACGCTTTCTTGAAGGCTCAGTCGACGAATCTTACGCTGGCGACGGCAGAAGTCAAGCCAGGGGAAGCCTGCATGGCCAGTCCATTTTCTTGTCTACGAAGTTCTATTGACGGAGTCGAAGCTGTGTAGGTGATGCTGTTCGCGAGCGAGAGTTTTTATGATTTGTTATGAAAAACAACTGTACAGCTAACAAGAATTGTCGGAATTGTATTATGATGTCTCTATTCGCAGACTTCGCGCTGGAGTTGCAACAGCTGCATGCGCTCTGTCAGTTCAGCAGAAAATTACTCTGCACTCGCTAATGTCGTGTTTCAATCTGAGCGCTCTCTATCGAGATGGTTTCAAGTACGGAAAGAACATGTGGACCATGGAGTTTCTATGGTATTTGATGGTGTAAGTTGAACATGATGTTCTTGTTGCCGCGGCGGCAATGTTGCACGAAAAGCTTGGTCTGATAGTGTGTTCTTTTCTTCTGTCGCTCTTCTGCGCCTCCACAATGCCTGGACTCAGAGACCAAGCAAGTTACTCCGAATCCACAAAAATGAGACCGCATCTACCTCGAACGGCGCGACCATCAGCGCAATCTCTCTTCGATGTGAGCAATATGTTGTCTGTGGTCTTGCAAGCGGGAGTCCATCTCGTGACTACTGAACTGGGCATTCGGTTTGGTCGAACACTGGAAGCAGCTGCTCGCCTACCAGCTCAAGGCAATGCCAACAAGAACAAGTTGCAGATTCGTGCAGTCGCGTCTCAATCATCTCGAATTGCAGCCCTTTTAGATGCCTTGGCCAAATCCAAGGCCGCATCACTGCTGGATAGCAAAGAAGACGAGGATGATTCGACGGCCTCCTTCTTCGGCGGCACGAAATTTACTCCCAATTACGAAACGAATGCTGTGTTTGTCTTGTCGGTCCTCCAAAGTTCTGCTGGATCGCTTCTTTTGCACAAGGGCAAACCTTTTTATCCGAGCATTTTGGAAAGCCGCAAACTATGTCTTTGGGCTGGTTTGTCGGCGCTTTTTGTGGTGGCCGCCACACTCGAGAGTGCCCCTCTCCTCAATAAATGGTTGGAACTGAGACCCTGGTCTTACAGGCGTGATAAATTTGTTTTACTGGGACTGGCGGCCATGGATGTACTGGTTTCGGCGATGATTGAATGGGCTTGTCGACAACGATTTCGTTCTTCCTTGCAAATGGAGGTGCCGCAGAATCCTTCTACTGCTTCTGCTGCTCGTGGCAAAGAATACCTGGCAACAGCTGCCGACGAGGAAGAGAGCCTGCTAGAAGAGGAAGCTAGAAGGAACTTTCGGCTCTTAATAAATTTTGCGGCTGCCGCAGGCTTCCTCCTCGTTGATGCTGCTCGGAAATGAGTACTTCAAAACTGCTACGAGCAGTGCTATTCTTTGATTGGGATCAAACTACAATAGCATGTTGCAAGCTAAGTGATCAGCAACTATTAGTCTATATTATTCAGCAGCCATGACAATTTTGAATGAAAAGGAAAGTAGTAAGCCTTCTTGCCCTATTACAAGAGGACGATACGAGCGATTTCTAGGATGCTTTTTCATGATCTGATATAAACAATGGAGCAAGAAAAAGAAGACACGAAGACAATATTTATTTTTTCATTTCGCGAACGAGAAGCGGCGAATATTATTGTGATAGCTTGTTTGTATTATAATATTTACGTTATGAAAGATGCCACCGATTCTTGACGTCGTGCTCATAAATGCTGTTGCCCAAGGCCTTGTCATCTATGCTTGCTCTTGCTAGTTCCGGTGCTCATGGCAAAAGGCTTCAAGAACTGCTCCACCGATCGAGAAGTAGCTCTTTTCTCTGGTTCTTGATGCCAGCACATTTGGATAACCTTTATGATGGCTTGCACCAGAGGATCTTGGCTCTTTCTGTACTCTTCCGGAATATCTGCTCGTTTGCCCTCCATGATTGCAGCTAGAGCCGCCTTCTTTTCCATTTCACCAAAAGGATATTCACCTGTCAACAACACGTAAAATATGTTACCCATGCTGTACACGTCAACCTTTTCCGTTTCACCTTCATATGCATATTCTTCTGGAGAACGAAACTTGCCCTTGTTGCTGCCAACGTAGAATTCACACAGCTCTTCCGGAGAATCCTTTTGGCGGTAAAGGAATCGGGCCCGGTTAAAATCATTGATCTTGAAATCAACGCCTTCGTTGACACTGACAAATTGGCTCATACTAATGTCAGTGTGCACCATGCTGGGAAGACCTTCCTTGTCAATATTATGAACGTCGGCAATGGCAGCTGCTACTTGGTACGCATATTTCATTTTTGTTTTCACATCCCATTTCCCCCAAGCTTCTTCCTTGTCGTCAACAGCATCCTCCAAGGTTCCTCCATTGGCAAATTCGAACACTCCTGTATTAGCGCAGTAGCCGTATATGTCTAGTGCATAAGGTGATCCCGTCAATCGATCCGTTGCCAGCGCATCTCGTCGATGACGATCCATGTTCCGTTCGGTCCAGGGATGTTCGTACAGGAGCGTTTTCACGGCCACAATCTCGTCCACGCGACTGTCCTCCACCAGCCACACATCGCGATATCCTCCGCGTGCGAGCAGAATCGAATCTGGTTCGCTGTTACGGTTCAAGGTCCGTGCCTTTGAGAGAAGATCGGTCTCGTGAATGGTGTTGCAATTGGGAAACGATTTCCTCTGCCAATCGTACTGTGGTTCGCATCCCTCTGGTGGCGTATCCGGATGACCCTTGTTGTAGTCTTTAGAGTTGTTATCAATGTCATATTGTCGTTCCGTACCCAAACCCAATGGAATAACCTTTTTATGATCGTAAGTCCATTTTGTGTCTGGATTGCCATTCACCACAGAATGATGTTCGGGATGAATTTCGACCGTGTCAAATTTTTCCTGTTCATAATACCGACGAGGCTGAGCAAGCAATGGATCCAACTGATGGCTGTGTTTCCGGTTGATGTTGTAGTTTGCTGCAATCCCATCTTCGGTGGGTACAAGCAAAAATCCCATCATCATTGGTTTGGGTGTTACGTCGCAGTGTGCCTTCTGAAAAAATAAATGTTGTTGTTGTTGTCGTATCGATTTTCGCCATTTTGCAGCCTCGATGGTTGGCACATCTTGGTGTAATATTCGAACACCAGAGGAATAGTTTAAAAATAATGGTTGTTGACGACGAGTATTGGTAGTCCCAAAGGAAGATAATGCCAAGAAGTGATCCAAAAATGAGAAAGTCGAAACGATAAGAAGAATGGTCACGACTACCAGTCGCTTCTTCCAAATTGCCGTGTGACGATTTCGTAGCAGACACAATCGACCATAATCAAGAAAGGATCGTTTCAAATGTTTGGGAGATTTCTTCTTCGTGTTTGCATCTCGAGAAGGTGAAGAAAGAAGAATATCTGTGCGAACTGCCGTAGTGCTAGTAGTGCTAGCAGTGGTAGCAGTAGCTGTGCTTTTTTGATGGGAGGAATGAGAGCAGCAGGTACCGTTATCACGATCCTTTCGTAGCATCATACAGCTTGTGTCTTCAATACAGCCCTACTGCGTGTAGTAATGAGCCTCTCAAGGAAAAATAATATAAGGTATGCAATGTATAATATCTAGTAGTCAGCAGCTCTAGGTACTACTCTCATCATGGTCGACCTCTGATTTTTGTAAAAAGCGTGTGTGTCAAAATATTGCACGTGTATTCATATTCCGGCATTGGAGCATGAGTAGCAAGTTGGACGTTAGCATACTCTAGTCTACTGTACTAGACTACGAGTACGTAGTACCACACGCGGACATCAGTGAAAATATCTTGGCACGACTGAAAATGCTCAACGTATTATTTGTTGGCGTTTGCAACTGTTTGATACAATTGGTATACTACTACTCCCTTTTTTCCCCGACGAACTACTACGGTAGCTGCTCAACTACTCTACTCTACTACTTAGCTAGAGTAGTAGACGTACAGGACGATGTTTTTTAATATGAGATATGTTGACGCAGATCGCGACGAACTACCGATGTTTTCTGCTTACAAAACCATGGTGCTCGCGTAGTAAAATAGTGTTCCAAATGGACCAAAATGCGATTGAAAAGAAAGAGTACTGTTTTAAATGCCTATCCTATGCAAATTATCGAATGGAGAATTCAACGAGACTACTCTACTAGTAGCACGCTGCTTCCTTTGAGCGGTTCGGAGAAACAAAGTCCAGAAAGCAAACATATTTTGAGAATGCTTTCTTAAAGCATTTATCAGAATGATCCCCTACTAGTTGGTATGAATAGCAATTTGTTATCGACAATTCACAATGGTATATAGTAAAATTTATCCATTACAGTATAATTTTGTTGGATGAAGACTCTCGCAAGGCTGAAAGCTAATCAGGATTTTCATGGTCTCTGAAGTCGTCTGCTGCTGCCTGGTAGCTTGAATTGCTTTTGTTCGTCCTTGTGGCTTTCTCTAACAAGGTCAAGATGGCAATGCAGCCACAAATAATTAATAGAGTAGACTAGTTGCAAGTGCTACCATGTTAAAAGCCAAGATACAACAACTGACTCCGCGCGGAAATTTCTGCCCTCCTGCCGATGTCAGTGTTCTTACTAAATACTACTACTAGTAATAAGACTGTACATTTGTTTGTCCACCCGGACTAGACAAAGTAAAGTGGCACATTTTCTGACACCAACAGTGGTAAACCAAAACACAATAAAAATCATGCTTCTGAATCATGCAAAGTTCTGAGAATTTCATCGACGATCATTTTGTGATGGCTTGTAATGATGATGGATGCATTTTTTTTTCTTTTTTCACAATTCTAATATTCGGTAAGGCTCGAAATTGTATTGAGCATACCAACGAAATAAAGAAAGAAAATGAATACCAAAATTGTCCGTATCACCGTCATCATTGCGAGCTGGTTGTTCTTCCTTGCTGCTGCAGCTTTTCGGCCAGCAGCTGCTTTTGTTCCCACAATGACTCTTACAAAAAATGAAAAGTATCGGTTTCAACGAGATTTCACAAATGACCCTTTGAAAATGAGCGAGCCCGAACATGATGTTGTTGCGGAAGACGGCGAGGATGAGAGTACTTCTACTGCACGTTTGCAAGATGAACAAGGAAAAAATTCTCCTTCGCCACTCCAAATGGTGGTCCAGGGAATGGAAGTCGTTTGGTACACTGCGGGAAGCGTGGCTTGGTACTGCGTCGGTGGTTTTGGCACGGCAAGTTTGTGCTTGAATCTAATCGGATATGACTACACATTTTCTCGTGAAGACGGGCTGAACATTGACACCATTCAACGTATCCGCGAAGAAAAAATGATCCTTAAGCAATACAAGGCCTATGAAAAGATCGAGGCCAGTATTCAGCCAATGTCTGTTATAACGGATACCGAGATAATTCACAAGGTTTAAAGACGTTAGAAATTGAAAGTTTGCATTGACTTAGCCATAACGTTAGTTTCACAGAACAGACTCAGACGTTAGATTTTGTCTGCATCAGAGTTGCACGTTCTACATACCTGGAACGACCCAGCTGTTCGTTCGCCTAGAAACGGTCAGCAATCTATTGAGGCAACAAAGACAAGCAATTGAAGGTCTGAGATCAAAGAACATTTTGAATCAACAAATCTGCCCTGGCTTTGGAAGCGCGGGAGGTGCAGTATTTTGGAGTGTCACAAGGTTGAGTTGTGAAGCCGGCCAAAACAAGCTTTGTTTGGGTGCAGGGGTGGAAACTCTTGGAGCGTTCAGCCTTTCAACAAATTGTGGAAGCGTATGCAAGATCTTGATGCCTTGGGTTCGGCAGAAGAGGCAAATGTAAGAGCGCGCCTGGAGTTTGCAAATGAAGGACAGGTGTTCAGGTTTTCCATATTCATTCTAAAGGTAGCACAGTTGCGCGTCAAACTATCGCTGATAGGAGTAATTGACGTCCGGGTGTTCCAGAACAACAAGCACTCACTGTTTGCCAAAACAGACAAAAAGTTGAAATAAAGCAAACCTCATCTTCGATGCACAGCAGTCAAAACTTCACCTACCAATAATTGTCTTTCAAGATCACCAGCAACGCTACGGGCACAATCAAAGAAGCCAAAACTCAGCAACGAAAGATGAAGGTTCAACAAAGAGGAATAGTTCTGCTGACGCTGGCTATTTCTTTTGCCAATTCCCTTCAGCCCCAACAATCTCCGCCTCATCAAGCGACTACCTCCCGCCGTCGTTGGTTAACTCAAGCTCCTCTTGCTGCAGCTGCAATTATTTCTACCACCACATCATTTTCGGAAGGCTCCTTTGCGGCTAGTCCAACGCGCCCTTCCCCTGATCTAAAATTCATTGAGGCTCCATCAGGTCTTAAATTTGCCGATGCCAAAATTGGAACAGGTGAGCCCATTACAAGGAAAGGATCATCTGTCACGATTGACTACGTCATGTCTACCACGGGTGCTCGATACGGAACCAAAATCTATTCGACGAAGGATACTAACGTTCCCTATCGTTTCAAGTTGGGCGATGGGTCTACGATTCCAGGCTTGGAACTGGCAATCGCTGGTACGGATGGCGTTGATCCTATGCGACCAGGTGGCATTCGCCGTGTCATTATTCCTGCCAGCTTGGGGTACTCATCTTTGGCGAAACCGCTTGAGGGCTTACAATACCAAGATTGTCAGGAAGGCAAAGGTGTTGGACCAATACCTCCCAAAGGTGAAGGCAATGTCGCGGAATATTTTCAACGCTTCAAGAATATCTATTGCAATGCCAACCGACCATACCAGCCTGACTTGGTGATGGATATCAAGCTGTACGGGAAACGTTAGATATATCGGATATAGCATTGGATATTTCTTTTGTCCGTTTCTTCTAGAATACCTAGTGCAGTTGATGTTGGGTTTTGGCTTTAACATTTTCTGTTAATTCTTGATCATCATTCTCATTGCATCCATGGATTCTCTACCACAATCGCTTTCTTTCGTTGTTACAGTTGAGTGATTGATTGTGTTGATCCGGAAAAGTTTATTACCTAGAACACCAGATTGTCAGCTCGGAAGGTCCTAAAAGCCGAGAGCAGTTTGTCTCGTCAAGACCATAAACAATCTGCGCTTTCCCAATTTCGGATATATTCAGCTGTCGTCCATTCCCAGACAAGTCAAAGTATGCTTTGAGAGCAAATAAAGTATACCTTCTTTTGCCCGTTACCTTATTACGGCCAAAGGACCGCGACAAAAACTTGAGCATCTGAAAGCACTACATTCCACGGAGCGAGATTCGAATATCTCTGCTTCAGACGTCCGAAGAAAAAAAGCCTATCGCTCACGAACAATTATATCATTAGTTGGCATATTAATAATGTTCTCGCATTGAGTTTGGTAATAATAATGCTGGTACTATTGAATGTTTTTCTGAAAATTTCAACTAGACCAAACCATTAAGCTTCACTGAAGTTACAGTAGCAGGTTGGCAGACGACACCGAGTCGTGGATGAATGTGGTCACAAAGCCGCCTGCCCCGACAGGTTAATTTAGCCGTGATGATATTATTATTGAAGATTGCCAACATTATTGGCACGAGCTGTCGAAGCAAATGCCTGGGTAGTAGTAGTACAGGAGGTAGGAGTCGTACTACCATAGTCTAGTAGTACTCCGTTTATTATTAGCTACTACGACTTGTGCTCGAGGAGTCTAGTACTAATAAGAAGTAGGCTAAGTTGTTTATTTCTTGATGTATGGTTTTAGTATTTTTAATGCTTCTTTCGCACAAGTACAGCTGTACTACTTTACACTACTACGTAGTATAATAACCAGCGTGATTACCTCGACCGAAACAAAATGACAGGGCATCTAAGAAACAATAGAGACAATAGAGAAAAGCAAGAAGCGACCCTACAGATGATCCAATCCGATAGTATTCAAAAGGACAACAGCAAACCAGGAATTAGTAGAAGAATAGAACACAGAAATAGAAGGACTTGCAAGTACTCCCTGTCTTTCTACGGTCTGATCATAACTACCGCAACTCCGTTGCTGAATCCACACTCATGCAAGGCACAGGAGGAATTTTGTGATTTCCTAAACGACTTAACCTGCAATTACAAATTCGACAAGGAATGCGACGTGGCCTTTCCCCAGTGTGCCAACGGAGACTGTTTCGACTGTGACCCAGGACAGGCCTTTAACTTTGACTGTGCTGGATGTGTGGAAGCTGGCTACTATTGGTGTCCTGGCGATGCCGTGTGCCAATCCGAGTCTCGGGGAAGCCAATTTTGGAGCTTCGGTCCCGGCTTGCAACCTGCTTGTCCGGCCTCCAGTGACTGGAAAACAACCTGTGATGCCGACCCGGACAACGTCTTTACAGATCCACTGTACGATGCTATGAAGTGGCAATTCGAAATGATTAATATTGAAGAGGTGTGGCAACAGGGAATTACGGGGGCTGGAATCCATGTCCGTGTCAATGATGATGGAGTGGATTCCACTCACCCTGAATTTGCAGCGACGTTTGACGTTGATGGCTCTTGCACTTCCTATCTCCCCGTCAGCAACGAAGACGCTCACGGCACCGCTTGTGCCTCAATAATTGGAGGAAACAAAAACAACAACGAATGTAGCGTTGGGCTTGCCCCAGATGTCACAATCAGCGCGTGCATTACTCCCGTGAGCGTATCCGCGGCAGCTGAAATGATGGTGGAAAATCTAGACGTTGTCGATGTCATGTCCAACTCATGGGGTCCGTTGCCCTGTGAAGACATAGCGGGACAAAGACAATTGCAAGAAATACCTTGTCCATTTTTGTCGGACCATCCTGAAACTCCTTGTCGTGAAAATGCGTGTGGTGCTACGCTGGACCAACTGTTGTCAGAAGACTGTAAGAAGGCAATCATATCTTTTTGCCGGATGTACTATGAATTGGATGTAGACGCGTGCGGGGAATACCTTGATCTCTACGTGAGCTGCGAATTTCACAGTCTTAGTGCACTAAATAACGCCGCTTTTTCTAGGATTGTTACTCGAGGTCGAGGAGGAAAGGGAGTGGTGATTACGTTTGCGGGCGGGGTAAGTACAACAAGAATGAATAAGTATGGTTTGATTTGTTTGTCCTGCTTTTTGTTTTAAATACTCACATCTAATACTTTCTCCCTTTTCTGCGTATTTCTTCTAGAATGATTATCATTTGGGAGTAGATGCCAATGGCGATGGTATGTCGCAAACAATAGCCCTCACATTTTGTTATTACGTTTGTTTCGTTTTCTGACAATTTTATACTTTTTATTGTGATTTGCAGGCATGGTAAATTCTCGCTACACAATCGGCGTGGGTGCTGTTGGGAAAGACGGCTTGCATGCTTCGTACAGCACAACGGGGGCAGCAATCTTTGTCGCGGCCCCTGGCGGCGATGACGAAGCCATTACCAACAATGTAGTGGCAAAACCGGGTGGTGGTTGCGTAAGTACATTATTTGTTGACAGGGAGAAGGAAAGCGATTGTTTCATCCAATATCCCTCTCATATACTCCTTCGATTTTACAACGGTGTCCACGCAGCACGACATAACTGTCGGCACCAGCTTCGCTACACCAGTTATTAGTGCTGTGGCTGCTCTGATGTTGCAAGCAAACCCCGAACTAGGATGGCGTGATGTGCAAGGGATCCTTGCTGTGTCTTCACAGAAAGTAGACTTTGAAGATTATTCATGGACAACCAACGCTGCTGGAGTGAGCCACTCCTATAAATATGGATTCGGGCTTGTCGACGCAGCTGCGGCAGTTGGCACAGCTCGGACATGGCAAAACTGGGAAAGTGAAAAGCAAATATTGGTGGAATCTGGACCAATTGATCTAGCCATTCCAGATAAATCAGAAGGATCAACCGGAGTTCTGGTTGAGCTTTCTATAGCTGAAAGCGATGTTCTTTCTGCAACTGGCGAGGCAGATATTGTCATGGAGTCAGTTGTCGTTTACCTAGACCTTAACCATGGTAGCCGCGGCGATTTGCGCATCACCCTGACAAGTCCACAGGGAACAGAAGCAATTCTGGCCCCGGGAAAACGACCTGAGAATACAATTTTATACGGAGAGGAGCAACGATGGAAACTAATGAGCCTTCGGTCTTGGGGAGAATCACCAGTTGGCATATTTAGTGAGTCCTGTATGCTCAGCTGTGCCGTTTGTTAGTCCTAAGCATCGTTGTGCTAACCTTTGTCACCTTCTCCTTGTTTCTATGCTCCATAGCACTTGAAATTGAAGATGACACGGCAGGTGTCATAGGTGATTGCGTCAACTTTCCCTGGGAATTTTCTTCACAAGATGACTACTTTACTTGCGGCACTTTCGACAAAGCACCTAGCTTTGATTGCCAATCACTTCCCGATTTTGTGTTGGAAACCTCGTTTCACGACCTTACGCCGCTTGAAGCATGCTGCGTGTGTGGCGGAGGACAGCTTGCTGCTGATATACCGCAAGAGCTACAATCATGGAACATTATTGTATATGGCCACAGGAAGGTTGCGACCCAGCCTCCAACTTTAGCCCCAACAGTCTCTGCCTCCGTCCCTGCTGGGGGCGATCTACAGGCTCCTCAAGTACCAGTAGTACCAGCAGTGCCAGCCCCGCCAACGAACTTGCCTCCTGTCGATTCAGCAACCTGTAACTACAGAGGAGTAGATACATGTCTATTCGAATCGTTGTTTGACAATGAATGTTCCGAAGACTGCTTAGATTGTTATGACTGTGATCCATGTCAAGAATACAGCGCAACCAGCTGTGCCACTTGCGTTGAGAATGGATGCGTGTGGTGCAGCGGAGATGCCACCTGTCTTTCTGTGGCCTTGGATGCGCAGTACTGGGCAACGTTCAACAGTCGAAAGTCATCGTCGTGTCCTGTATCGAACGACTGGGTGAATAGTTGTACAGGAACTTCTGGCAACTTCTTTCCTGACCCATTGTATGATTCTATGAAATGGAGCTATGACCTGATTAACATAGAGCCAGCATGGAGGGAAGGTCTCACGGGAGCTGGTGTTCATGTTAGAGTCAACGACGACGGAGTTGATGGAGCGCATCCTGAGCTCGCCTCGAACTTCGACTTGCAAAACTCTTGTACGGACTACCTTCCAGACGATGCTGCCGTCAACACCCACGGAACAGCATGCGCTTCGATCATTGCTGGATCTAGCAATGATGAATGCGCTGTGGGTATTGCTCCAAATGCTGCTATTTCAGCCTGCAAATTCCCAGCGAATGACAATGTAAGGGAGGCGGAAATGTTTCTGACGAATTTCCAAGCCGTTGACATTTCAAGCAACAGTTACGGACCAGACACCTGCGTTTACACAAAGGGGCGGGAGAGGCACTTGCAGCAGTCGGCATGTCCGTTCCCACCGGAGCATGAACTTACACCATGCACCGTATGCGGCGAAGTGTGGGGTCCAGGCATGCCGGATGATTGCCTCACAGCAGTGGCCAATTACTGTAGACTCTACTATGAAGACAGCCCGAGTGCTTGCATCGACTATATGGATTTCTTTGTGAGTTGTAACTATCATATTTTGCCGACAGTCATGTTGGACGCGTGGACACGATCAATTACGGAAGGCCGCAATGGACTTGGCGTAGTGTACCTGGTCGCCGCCGGAAATTTGTACAGCAGCCGCGAAAATACCAACGCCAACGGCTACTTAAACAGCCGTTTCACAATGTCCATTGCAGCTGTGGGTAAGGATGGAAGGCATGCCTCCTACAGCTCTACGGGATCATCCGTTTTTATTGCTGCACCTGGAGGGGACTTTGAATCTGTCTCGAACAACATAGTAGCCAAACCAGGGGGAGGTTGTCATGATATATCGATCGGAACATCGTTCGCCACACCCGTTGTTTCTGGTGTTGTGGCTCTCATTCTGGAAGTAAACCCATTCCTTGGTTGGCGAGACATACAAGGAATCCTCGCGTCCACAGCGGTTCAGGTTGACGCTACAGATGCTTCCTGGACCACAAACTCGGCAGGTATTAGCCATTCGAGCAAGTATGGCTTTGGTCTAGTTGATGCTTCCGCGGCCGTAGAAGCCGGCCGTTCCTGGTTGCGATTGGGCACGGAATTATCCCTCATGGGAGAGTCGGGCCCTGTGGACATTGCTCTTCCCGACAGTGCGCTTCAGCAATTCACTTCGTCGATGACGATCAGTGCGGAGAACGCAACGAATCTCATCCTTGAAAGCGTTGAAGTTTACATGGACTTGACGCACCCTTCACGAGGAGACTTTGAAATCACGTTGACCGCCCCGGATGGTACCACGTCCGAGCTATCGCCTGGTAATCGTCCACTCAATCAGCAACTTGAGCCTGATCAACGGTGGAAGTTTCTTTCGTACAGCTTTTGGGGGGTTTCTCCGTTGGGAGAGTGGACACTCACCGTTGTCGACCGAAGCCCTGGTACCTTGGGCAGCTGCCGAGATTATGAGTGGGCATACGAAGGCGAGAGCGGAATATACCTATGTTCCAGCTTTGAAGGAGCTACAGATTGCTCAGATCCAAATCAGGTCGCTGATCAATTTGCTGTCAATGGTGTCTTTATGGACCGAACAGCGCTTCAAGCATGCTGCTCGTGCGGCGGGGGACAGGATCTTACAGCTGTCGAAAATCTATTCAAGTCTTGGCGCCTCCAGCTTTATACACATGACCCAGACGAAGTTGTGCCTACCCCGCCACCTACAGTAGCTCGTCCTCCAACCCAAAGTCCTCGCAATGGCACATCTTTTCCACTGGGAGGCATCCCAGTTCCTACCAGATCTCCAATTCCGCTTGCCCCTGTACCACTTACAGAGGCCATTGTCATGACGATTCCGCCAAATGTAACCGACTTACCCTTTATCACCTCGGCAAGCACGTTTCGCCTAGGAGTAGCTTTCGGGTGCTGGTCCGCACTGCTGTGTTTATTGGTGTAGGAGAACACTAACGAAAAGTATTTTTTAATTGATAAACTGCGATTATTTTTAGCGGTGTATGGTAGCTTTACGCAAACGATGTACGGCGAGCAGGTCTCCTAGGTGCACCATCTTTTGATTTGTGATTAGTTTCGGCCACGGGCGGAGTCTGTTGCTTGCTTGTATCACTACAAATGCTAGAAATGGAATGGCTTCGCCTCATTCTGGGTCGTCTTCTCCTATTGCCATCGCCTTCTTGGTTGTCGTAGAGAAGCGTCCAATGGACAGATGCCAGAGACGGGTCTGTCAGTTCGCTAATAATGCCAGTGTGGACCGACGAAGGAGTCTCCGGAATCTCATGTTCTGTGTGCTCTAATGCTGGTCCTTGTGATCCGCAAACACTCACTGCGTCTTTCGAAGGCTTGACAGGGATACTGTCTCCAGCCGTTGCTTTTTTCCTTCCGCTGCCAATGGAACAACGAAGGGAATTGGACCATCGCGATGATGGTTCAGGTGCACCTTCCTCGTCTAAATTTTCATCCTCTTCCAGCACACTAGCACAATGTCCTAGGGTACAGCCTGGGAGATTAAAATTTGATCGTTGAGACGAGGCGAAGCTGAACAGATCAGAGGACATCGTAATGCTACTAATACTAGTCCTTCCACTCTGGTCCATCGGACTGGGTACTCTTTCTGCACTCGGTGAGTTGTCCCGAATATCAGTGAGAACTTTCAGTCTTCCTTCCAGATTCCCTTTCTTTTTAGGAAGAACCTTGCTTATAGGTTCAGGTGACGGTTGCGTCATTGGACCCTTGCTTCTACCCTCTCGAATCCATCTTTGTGGCTGCGTTGGTGGCATGTTCGATTTATTACTGTCCTTGTGTTCAATTGACGCCCTTCTCCTGGGAGGCCCGGTGATCGTCTGATGACTCTTCCTCTCGTCACAATCCATGCTTTTACTTATAGCCTTCCGTCTTAGATTGACCGGTGTTCTTGTTTCGGACTCCACAACATCTTCGTTGTGGTTGTAAACTGCCGAGGCCGGCAAATTTGACGCACTCCTTGAACGGCGGTTCTGATCGCGTCTATTCTTGGCAATCGGAGGAGATGTAGACTTCTCTATTGCTTGAAGTTCCCCTTTATGCTCATCATCGCTCTCATTTGAATCGAGCACATTCGATGCACTCTGTAAATGACGATGAAGATCGCGCTTTGTTCTCAATCTTCTCCTTGCCAGAGACGGCGAAGGTAAGGCATCCTTGCTCTTACTTTTCATTTCAGGAGCTGTTACTGTTTCCTCCAAAATATCTTCACCATGTCCCTCTCGAAGTGATTTAGCTTTTCTCGATGTCATTCGGAGATTTAGCTTGGAAGAGCGTGCTGACTTTTGCTTCTTCCTGGTAACCATCTCTGGAGGAGTTGCTTCGAATTTGCTGGTGTCACCATCAATCTTACCAAGTCCCCGAAGAGACTTGCATTTTCTCATCATGACAGCACGGTCACTTCGGTCCTCGATTGACGTCCGACGAACTCTTAATGCCATGTCTTTGTAATCCCTCTCGTCGCTTTTACAGCTTCGCCGCGAGGTAGATTTGTCGCTGCGAGCAAGTTCCTGTTTAGCTAAACATTGCAAACTGCCAACGGATTTCGATTTCCGGTAAGCCTGTCGGCGACTTAAATGAGATTTACTAGCAGCAGAAAGAGGAGGTCGCACTTGTGCATGTGCATGTGGTGACAATCGTTTCTTAACGATAGTCTTCGAGTCATTCAAGAGGCACAAGTCTTCAGCTTCAGTGACAGTTGTAGGACTAATAGGAGAGAGAGGAGGCGAAATGCCGACATCCTGCAAGATGGTAGTAGGTTTTGTATCCATCGCTTGCTTCTCCAGTGCTTCTGACAAAGCAAACACTTCATCGTCGTCGTCGTCATCAACGTCTTCTCCTCCGCGAGCTGATTCTTCTTGCCAAAGAGAGAAGCTATCTTGATGGTCGTCCTTCTCTGATGATGCTGACGACAGTTGATCCAAGTTGAGTTCCTCAGTGGATATGTTCGAGCTGGCTTTGATTTCAGGTGAAGACGTGTCTTCGCACTTAAAAGAATTGGTATTTCTCGTCGTCGTAGACATCACACTCTGTTTTGCACTCCCCAAGAGAGATCTTGCTGACTTGGTCTTTTTCAATTTGGAGCTACCAGTGCTAGTAGATATGGTGTCGGCTTTGTTTGCTTCGCACACGTTCATCGTTTCTTTACTTGGCTCCTGCTATTTCGTTTGGTAAACGTTGTCGAAATATTATTTTTTTGTGCGAGAGCAGGAGGCTTTTGTTAGACTCGGTTGGGAGACTACGTAGTAGTACGTACATCGATTTTCTACTGGTTGCTGTCAGGCCTCAGGTTTGTCAGGCCTGGCCTCGGTGGTCGAAAAATAAGAACTGTCATACTCTGGTAGGTACGTACCTACGAGGTACCTGGTACCAGGTACCAGTACCACTAACTGGTACCAGGTACTACCAGTAGTCTAGCTAGTGGTACCTGGTGGTCCTCGGCGGATGATCTGTTCGCTGCTACTGTAGAAGTAGTATGAGGCATAAAAGTCGTTGCCTTTCGTCGTGAAAATGTCAACAAGAAACTTTTCACCAGGTACCGTGTTAACTATGGTCGTTGAAAGTACCCTGGTATTTTCTTGAAGAGAAAAAAATAGAATTCATTTCATGATCATCATAATGACTTTTGGTTGCCAAACTCTTTGCAAAGAAATAAGACTACGATAATAGGGTCTTTCAAAGGAATCTAAATGAGACTACTACGTAGAATTCCTACCAATTTCTACAGGAGATACTGCCAACAAGGCAAAACCAATTAGTCCTCGTGTGCAATAAATTCACAAGGGAGCTTTGCCAGGTAAAGCATGCTTTTACCAGGTAACTAGACCTACTAGAGTACATCCCTTGGAATTTCATGCACAACAAGAGGATCTTATTGGTACAAACACATCATTCGTATTCGTACCGTATGAATCTCTTGTGTGTGTGCAGTAAAATCTCAAGGCACTTTTTAAGCCTGCTTTTAACTAAAGTACCAGGTACCTAGTACCTGGTAGTGAACACCCTGGGAATTTACCAGGTACAGTACGTACCTGGTAGTGCACACTGCTTCAACCACGATATTTGTCTGGTGTGATGCACTAAAATACTGCCAGATTATTATTTTCGCCCTTTCAAAGCAAGTCCTGGTCGACCTCTTCTAGTCACGAGTCATTCGTCAGGCGCGCTGTTTCATCCGCCTTACCATCATTTATTTCAGAATACCAGGTAGCTCATCATCACTACCTCTACTGGTGGCATCTTGAATCTTCCGTTGCATTAATCGATCGCACCTTTTCATCTCATCATCCTCAGGATATCAACGACCCATATATCCATCAACGATCAACTTAAACTGACAATAGAACACAAAAGTGTCTTTGCTTTAGAAGTTACAACGAAAATAATCAAGAAAATTCCTTTCTCTGCCTGACTTTATACAAGATCTAGTTCAAATCGTCCACCCAGAAATCATATAGAGTAGACAACCTCTCCGGCCGGCACAGCCCATACGTCTCTCTCTCCCTCTCTGTTTACTTCAAACTTCGAACTATTCTGTGCGCTACAACAAGATCATCATAAATATTATTTATCATGTCCGAGACAGAATCGTTTGTTGATCCCGTCTTTTTGGCTCGCTTTGGTTTAAGCCGCTTTAATGTTGTGGATTACTTTTTGCACCCCCTCAATCCATTTCGTACCAAGGCGAATACTTCCAACGAAGTTTTGGCCATGCAGGGAATCGGTATTGGAATGTTCATGCAACAAGGCGTTTCAGGTGAGGGACCTATAAGTCCCCATCGAGCCGAAGAGGAATACGCGAGAGCTCTCGCCAGCAACTTTCCGGCCGAGCAGTACGAATTGTTGCCCCCCGTAGATCCGGCCTTTTATACGCAACCCTCTCCACTGTACACTCTACGACATGTCTACCGGACCAGTGCGACCAGTGTCAAGGTTCTGGGGATTTATTATGTTGTCGAAGGTGTCATTTACAAGGCACCATCGGTCCGATCCTTGATGAAAGCTAACATCACCCGGACGTTGGACGGTATTGCCGGGGCCTGTCAAGTTTTGAGCGTTTGTGCTAGATTCCAACCAGAGTCTGGATACACATGGCATTTCGAAGCGGGCATGATAGACGAAAATAAAGAGAAAAAGAAAAAAGATAATGCTGCAATTGGAAATAGGGACGATAGTGACGGTAGAGTGGAGGAGGAGGAACTGGAAGATGATTTGGATCCCGTGGCCCTTCGTAAACTCAACAAGAACCGCAAAAGACGAAAGATTCTTGATCATCGAAAGCCGGGGGAAAGGACAGCCGCTGAAGAAGAAGGAATTCGGGCATCTGAAGCCATGGATCGGATTTTGGTCCGGTTGAGCCAGTCCTCGGCAGTCAGTTTTCCGGGAGGAAACAAGAACAGCAAAAATAGATAAATTTACTTTTTGATTCAATACCGACTCGAGCGCAGTCTCAATCTAGCAAGTAAAAGAATGAGATATCAGACTGTCGTTCAATTCAGTCTCGCTTCCAAAGATTCCAGCACGAAAAAAAAATAATAGTGACAACCAGTATCAACCACTGTGTTCGGCCTACTTTTTCTTGCTCTCAACGGTTAGTTAATCAAGTTCTGTTAACTACTAGCTAGACTACCATATTCCTACTAGTAGCTACTACTACTACTAGCTTCTACTCTAGTACTCGAGTAGTAGACTAGTAGTACTAGCTACTCGAGTACTAGCCAACTACGAGCTACTAGTAGACTACCAGACCTACTCTACTCTGAAGTAGACTGACTACCTTTATTCCTCGCAAATCTAGCTGATATCTAAAACGAATAATTTAATACAATTTACTCTCAAGAAGAAGTAGATTCTTGGGATTCTACTGCTGTCAGTTGAGACCGCATGCCTACAGCTGCAGTTTTAAGTCTTTTGATTGAATCCCTGTTTGAATAACTTCATCGCAGAAACAACAGACGGCATTCCACCTATTGATATTCATCTATAAACTATACCTCCCCTCCCCTATCATGTCTCTGCAAACACCTCTCTTAGCCGAAGATGGCAATCAAGAGGAACCTCCCTCATTGTCTGGAGGTCCCGAAGTTCCCGGAGCTGGAGAATCTTCGGCACTGTCACGTCTGATTGCCGAGTCTGCTTCACCACCCTTTCCGCCCGAAGAAACGACTACTACTACTACTACTACTGCGACGGCTTTGCACCAGCAGCAACAACAACGTGTTTACAACAAACCATCATCCTTGATCACTGCTCTCGCGGGTACCTTGCTGTGTTTACAGTGGGGTTTGGTGTGGGGTGCTTTCTTTTCGGATACCTGGTTAGACTCTCATTTGACCGTTTCCTTAGGATGGCAACAACGATATTTACCGTGGCTCAGTCCCCACACCGATGTCGTCATCCAGTCGACCAGTGTGTTCACTTTATCGTCTAACATTAAAAACGACAAAGAATACGCGAGTTTGGTGGGTTTATGGATATGCTCCATCATTCTGCCTTGCGTTTTTATGATTGTCTGTCCTGTTTGGATGGTGACGGACTATACACTCCAGTGGTCCCCGGCAATGTCTATCAATGCCAAGGAAGAGCGGCGAAAGCAACAACAATCTCGCATGTGGTTGGAATTAACTATTCGGCTAGCATTGTTGGTGGCAATTATAATCTTAATTTTAGATGTGGCCATTGGGGGCATTCAATTGGTCTGGGAGGATACCGATTTGCAAGTGACGAACCAGTTGCGAGGATCTTATTTGTGCTTTTTGATGGGCTGTACATGTGCTCTGCTAACAGTAGTAGTGCTGCGCATGCCGTATCTGGAACATGTGAACTTGCTGAGGTATCCTGCATCCGCATTAACTCTTCATGGAACACGACAACAACAGCTTTCGGCCGAAACCGAGGATCCTCCTCCGGCTCCAGCGACTCGTGCACCGCCGGCCAATGCCTTTCGTCTTCCCTGGTTATCATCATCCAGGACCACTTCAACAATCGATGGCGATGCAGCAGAATTAGAGCCTTTTGTGGATAGCGCGGATCAGCCGGCTGCCGAGTCGTCATCAATCAACCACAGAACTACTGCTCGACCAGTACACCTAAAGGGATGGCAAAAGTGGACTCTTTTTCAAACAGGTCTATTCTCCTTTGCCTTTTGGATTCCATCATTGACTCTTGCATCCTTCCGTGTTCTTTATGCTGGAATGGTACAGGACTTGGTCAAGACCCCTGGTTTTTCCGTCTACGTGTGGCAGCTCCCTGGTTTGATTTGGAATTCTGGCGCACAGTCTGGCACTCCAAAGTGGATGCTAGTAACTATCTTTGTCATTTTGGCAATTCTTGTGGTGGTCGTGCCAATAATTGCGCAGCTCGTGGGCTTGACCGTTTGGTTAGTACGATCCAATTCCACAAAAGCCAAACTGCGAGATATCCTGCTGCTCTTGCATCCAATGATGTGCGGCATTCCCTTTGCGTTTGGAATATTGGTGACTGTTCCATCCTTTGTAGATATCGGAGAAAATCTGGACAAGGCAGTCTGTTCCTCCATTGAGAAGGTAGTCCAGAACCAGTGTTTGATATCGGGAGGTGTCCGACTCGCAGGGTGTTGGTTTTTGGTCGCCCAGTCGATTGCCTTGGAAGCCTTTGTATTCTTGACCATTCGATGGTCCGAGCCGCCCAAAGAATATCGCAACATTGTTGTATAATGTCGACACATTTGGTATAATATGAATTCATTATTTCGTTCGCGAACACACATCATAGAGCGCTTACTACTAGCTTTGTCAAATGCGCGTCCCCTTCTCAAATTTTGATGACTACATATTCGTAATAATAACGGCGATGGTAACCAAAAAAAGCCTTGGATGTCTACTGAACAAGGAAAAACTAAAAGCAAGTGGAAAGCGAAGTTGGCATCCAACTTCTTATTCGTTGAAGGCACGATTCCACACTATATTATATAGTTTTCGTGCCATTGTTACAGATTACAGAGCACACAAGCTAGCGATCAAGACACTCGCACAAAATCTCTGTTTGCATCAAATTACAAGTCAACAGCATGAGCGAGTTATTGTCCACAGAACTCGGGGAGGTGGACGCGAAACGTGTCTCCGTCATGAGGGGAGGGACAAAAGGTGCCATGAAACTGGCAAAAGGTGGTATCAAAGGAGGTAAGGTAATATGATCAATCGAACAATCTACCAACAGGAGAATGCCATTGGTGTCTAGTCCATAATCTTACTCATGTGCGTGCGTTACGTTTGAAACTCCTTTTACATCGATCACGACCATCAGCTTCCGCATTACCCGGTAGTGCTGTCAAGGGTGTGGGTAATGCTGCCAAATTCGGAGTCAATGCTACAACTTTTGTGGCCAAAGGAGCAACACAAGGTGCCGGTAAAGCCGCCAAGGTAAAGTATTTGTTATATTGGCTTTAGACTTAAAAAAAAATGCAGGCTGAGTAACATAAAGTCCTAACTTGACTCATCTCTCTTTCAAAAAAATAAATTAGGTCGGTGTGAAATCAACACTGGCAGGAGCCAAGCTTGGAGTAAAAGGAACATTAGCTGGTGCCAAACTTGGAGTCAAAGGTAAGCGTAACCATCAACTTGTGAAATGGTGTACATACGGCTGCGAGATTGAAGGCCTAACCATCCTCTTCTTTCCATCGTATAGGTACTGTTGCCGGAGCAAAGCTCGGAGTGAAAGGTACAATGGCCACGGCGAAAGGTACTATTGGCGTCGGTAAATTGGTGGCTAAAGTACGTTTTGTCGTTGTTATTTTGTTTGCTGTTTGTAGCTGCTGCGTTGTGTAGAATTTGATACTAACATTTTTTCCCTCTCAAATTGGTTTCATCTTGTAGGGAGGTGTGGGTCTTGTCACAGATTTTCCCGGTACAGCTATTAACTTGGTGGGTAATACAGTGAAAGGAGCTGTCGGTTTGCCCGGAACATTGACCAACTTGGCCCGTAGAAGAGTTATTCGTGATAATAGATTGGCCTGGGAGACGCGAATGACATCACCTGTTGTCAAGATTGATTTGCACGTGGAGTGTCGCAATTTACCCCAAAAGAATAGTTTTGCCTCAGCCGATTCATTTGCTGTCATATGGGAAGTTCCAAATGGATATACCGGAACAGGCGTCAATAACGACGCTCCCTCTGCAAATCCTACGCGTCAAGAAGTGGAAGTTGGACGAACAGAAGTCGTTCGTGGTGAGAACAGTCCCAAGTTTGACAATACCTTTCGCCTGGACTTTCGTTTTGAAGAGGAACAGAGCTATCTTGTTCGTATTTATGACGAAGACTTGAAATACAATACAGATCTGCGAGAGCACGATTATTTAGGCGGGGTTGTATTTACCCTAGGTCAGTTGATGGGCTCACCAGGCAGCATGCTTGCATGCCCATTGGGCAAAGGAGGGGGACAAGCTCAATTGTTTATCACTGGACGAGAAATAGCAGAAGCGAGAGAAGTCGTCGCGCTGCGTTTTTCGGCACAAGACCTGCCTAATTTCGAACAAAGTTTGGATAAGAATGATCCTTACTTTAAGATTGAACGGTTGGAAGAAGACGGTATCACTTGGGAAACAGTCTTCAAGAGTGAAGTTATCATGGACAACGAAAGTCCGACGTGGTCCATGGTTCGTTTGCCTCTCTCACAATTATGCCACGGTGATTTGTTCAATCAAATAAGAATTACTCTATTTGATTGGAACAAGTTTCAAGACGATAATCCTCTGGGTTTTGTCTCGACCACAGTCCGGAATTTGGTCCATGGATCCGAGCACGGAATTCCAGTCTTTAATGTCTGGCGAGAGCACAAGAAGCTCTTTGGAGGTAGTAAACAGAGAAAAGCTGGAGCATTGAAAGTACTCAAGGCGCAGATTCAAGAGATTCCGAGTATGCTCCAGTACATTTGCGGAGGTATGGAAATTGACCTTACGATTGCAATTGATTGCAGTATCAACAATGGTCTTGAACTGGAAGGTGGCTTGCATACGAGAAGCAATCTATTTTTAAACGATTACCAAGCCGCAATACACAAAGTAGGAGTTATTATGGAACCATATTCGAAACAGAAGGTTTTTAAAATTTGGGGGTTCGGGGCAAATATTGATGGACAAGAAACATCCCTGTTCGCCCTGGGCTCTGGGCTTGGCTACGGCGCAAATGGTTTGTTAGAGCTGTACGATGAGTTCTTTGGTGACGACATTACGCATAAACCTGGTAAACAGCCTGTGCTAAAACCAACGCTCGAAAAGGCAATGTTTTATGCAATTGAGCAAGCATCTGTCCGGCACTGCTACAGCGTTCTCTGCATTTTGACTGCAGGCAATGTCCTGGATATGCAGCTGGCTGTCGATTGTCTGTGTACAGCAGCTGAGGATGCACCACTCTCTGTCATTATCATTGGTGTTGGAGATGGCGATTTTAGTACATTCAACAATCTATTTGAAGACGGGAGCGCAAAGCTGCAACATTCGAACGGTGTCCCTATTTCTCGTGATATTGCTCAATTTGCATCGTTTAACGACTTTGACGACAGTTCTGGAAAGGTTGTGGCCAAGGCGCTCCATGCCCTTCCGGAACAATTTGTGCAGTATTGCATCAATAGTGGCGTCAAGCCCCGTCCGCCCCTTCCTGCACCTGATTTTGAAAAGAGCCTTCGAAAGAGTATTCGAAAAAGCCGGAAGAGTAAAATGATTCGACAGAGTACCAAGTCTGCATACAACTGAGCTGCTGCCCAATTCCACGAGCAATCGAGTACGAATCCGTATCCATTATAATTAGGCAAAGGAGTAATTTTATTGCTAGTCCAAAAAATGAAATGTACTTATTTTACTGCTTCGTTTTAAAAGTACCGGTAGAACAGATCCTTTTGCATGCGCGCATCATTATGACTTCGTTTTTACACCTTGTGAATTGGAATGATTTGGATGAGTTCATTTTCAAGGCATAAAAAGGACAGTGCCGTAAAGAGCTAGTGTGGGGTATAAAGCTGTATTAGATAAATATTATGGAGTAAAAGTAGTGGTAATAGGCTAAAGGCGTGTATAGGAAGCAGACAGGCAGAGTAGTAGACGATCTACTTGTTGTGTACGACCTAACTCCTGAGTCCCATAGATATCGCTAATCGGAAACAGTGTAAACTGCCATAGTCCACCTGGGCTTATTTTGGTACTAAGTGGTAGCACAGGCTGCTGAGTACTGAGTACAGTACTGAATGGTAAAAATCGAAAAATGAACATAAATAACAGTGTATCATCGTATCATAACTTTGCGCACCTCTCGGTTCTCGGTTGGCCAATGCATTATGCATTATCACAGCGTTGGGTCAGAGCACTACTTAGTTCATTGCGTTAGAAGTCCTTAATTAAATGCCAGTCCTCCAGCGTGTTATCTTCTTGTCTTGGCGGGCGCATGTTGCGATGTTGTGAAATCATACTGTCGCTTTTGCATATCATTGCTATAACAAAAAAAATCCTATAAAACCATGAGGACTTTTCTTTGCTTGATATGTCTCCTGTCTCTGACACACGCAGCTGACTTACGTGGTAATTCTGCTCAACGTCGCGTCGAAAGCAATGCCACCATTGTCGGAGGCGACGACAATCTTGCAATTCCTTACTTTGCTCGCTTTTCCAATTCAGCCTGTGGCGGGGCTCTCATCGGGAAGGGTAGGTTAACTAGCTTGGGAGTGAAAGGTGAAAGCAACACCTTGTATTGCTTCGTTCGCTAAAATTATTGTCTAACATTAATATTTCATTATCTCGAAACTGCAGATACTGTCCTTACTGCTGCTCATTGCGTAGTTGGTGGTTTTCCACCAGGTGTCTTTATCGGGGCTACAAATACTACCAACGGATTGTTTGTTGAGGTTGACTCGAGCAATAGTAAAATCCATCCTAACTTTAATGGCAATGTTGGCGTTGGCTCTGATGGTATGGTTTCATAGCTAAGCGTTTTTTTTTAAGTGTCTACTCGCTTCTCACAGCCAACTAATTTCTCAACAAATGTGTGCGCGAAACTTTGTGTTTTCAATATCATAGTTGCCGTCATGAAACTCAAAACAAAGGTAGGCAGCATCAGTTCTGCCAGATTGAATAAAGACTGCTTCCAACCCAGCTTTGGCGACTTTTACAGAGTCTACGGATTTGGCCGTACGAGCGACGGTGGTTCTATTTCGGACGTCTTAAAAAGTTTGAAGCAAGATTACGTGCCGATCGGAAGTACGCGCGCTTATATCCTAGCCGAAGACAGCAGTAGCAATGGTGTGTGTCAGGGGGATTCCGGTGGTCCGTTTGTCAACAGCCAAGATGTAATTTTCGGCGTAGTTTCCTTCACCATTGGAAGTTGCGCCAACGGTAGGTTTTGCGCGAAAAATTTCTTCCAATTAAAAGCAGCTTATTGGCGAAGTCCTAACTTTCTCCATCCTTCCTTGTCTGTATTAAGGTACTCCTGATGGATATGCGCGAGTATCTACCTACTACAACTGGATCCGTAAAACAGTGTGTCGTATCGGAGACGCTGATGGTAGATTTGATTGCAGTTGTGTTATTGGTGCCAGTGGTTTTGCCCGAGATGTTATCATCAATACACTAGGTCTCGGCCACGACGGATACACTACCGCTCTCAATCTCCTTGGAGCCAGTCCAGAGATTTATTCTGATTCTGACTTTCTCACTCCAGAGGAGGCACGTGGATTGTAGAACAGTTCTTAGATGTATCGGGGCGTAAGGTCCATGACATGAGTTCTAAAGACGATTGTGCGCTTGTCTCGATTGAAAAGGAGAGAAGCGCAGTATGCATCATTACATCCGAGAACTTAAATTTGTGTATTGCAATTCACCAGCTATTTTCTTCTTCGTTCAACTGTCAATCATTCCTTGCATCATTCTCGCGCCTGTTGTTCCCCATGAACACATTGGATCCAATGAGGGATCTCTTGGATTCCTTGTTTCCTCCCACTCCTGTAGCAAAGTAGATTCATTGTAGCTAAAACTAGTGGCATGCCTGAACATGCCACTTCGATCGCAGTGAGGATCAACGTTCCATGCGTGGAGACTTTGATTGAACTGGAGGCTGTGAAGAAACATGTAAGACATGTCCGTAACACCAGAAACATCCCAATTTTCTAAAGGCTGATTAAAGTCAGCTGCCATGGCGAACATTCGTGCCATGTTGGTGACGCGAGAAACATTCCAGGAGGAAATGTCCTGGTTAAAGTTCGCTCCAAATTGAAACATTGCCTCCATTGTGGTGACATGCGATGTCGACCACATACTAATGTCTTCGTTAAAATGGTGGTGGTGGAAGAATAGGTGGGAGAAATCTGTAATGGAAGGTCTCAGGCACCATTGACCTATGGGCCATCCGTACTTGATGGCAAGCGTCATATCCACTTGTTTGTACGATTTATATTTGTGAACGGCGTTTTGGAGCTCCTCTTTGGTTTCAAAACAGCTGCGACACGGACCACAGTAGGAATGAGGATGTGGTTCATGTAAAGTAGCTGTCAAAGAATCGGTGTCCGTCTCCATACATATCGTCTGATAGCCTTCCGTTGGGGCACTATGGTACACGCAAATTGGAGTGGTAGGATGTAAACCGATTATGTCACACTGACTGCCGTCGTGATAAAAAGTGTCCAATTCACAAATTAAGGGGGCGCTACCAATGGTGGGGCTATTATCGGCTGCAAAAGTGCGATTTTTTATGAGAGACGACCGCCAGAAATGATCCGTTCTACCTCCTCGGAGCCCAACGCCTCTGGTGCAAGAACATAGGAACGAGAGATAAACGGTCACACTGGCAAGAATCTGCCACCTAGATGTAAGATAACTTGGCTTTGATCTTGTCATGATATCATGAAAATTTTCACAATTTCTTCAATGCAATGATCGTTAGGTTTTACGGAATACTGTAGAGTACTAGTAGGCGTACCCATTAGTTTTAATATTCCTTGGCGCCTTGGAGTATCTGGTGAATTCAAAAAATATCTGGCAAGTCGCTAAATTTTTTTAGGAACATTTCAGAGCCAGCCGAAGGGAACGTGAGACAAGGAGACCCGAATCCGACGTCACCGGAATGACCCGAAATGCCCCATCCCGTCTCCCACTCAGAAACAGGAACACATCGGGAGAAATCGGATACAACTATTCCCACTTCGGGGAAGAA
>Ga0210025_1000917_pt1 | contig 34619 bp, 18 predicted proteins | sample CryGeyme20150102_FD_183989 | JGI IMG/M metagenome (GOLD analysis project Ga0210025, IMG submission 183989) | Groundwater microbial communities from Crystal Geyser aquifers in Utah, USA - Crystal Geyser metaG 2015-0102 (SPAdes) (version 2) | ecosystem: Environmental > Aquatic > Deep subsurface >... | reverse complement strand
TTCTTAATACTACTCCAACTCCTGAATTTTATACTGAGGATACTTATCTGATTTCGAGGGGTATCAGGTATCCCTGTAGAGTTATGTACTAGGGCTACATACCATATACCCCAAGAAAAACGACTTGGGTCCCTTTTTCCATATAATACTGTAGTAGACTACTACTACTCCTACCAGTAGTACTGTAGTACCTAGCTAGCAGTAGCTACTAGACTACAGTACGTACTGTACCAGGGTATGAGACCTCCTCTCGAAAGTCTTCTCTGCCTGCTGCCCATCTGTATCCGCGTTTAAAATCACATTATTATCTGGTACTACAGTACCTGGTATTATTATGTAGTTAGTCAAAAAAATCTCGAAGATTTTGACGAGCAGACAAAATTTGACCAAAGTAACACGTCTTTATTTTGTTGTATTCGCCGGTACTCAATTGTGTTCGTTAAATCTTTAGGTATTTCATGATTCTTCAACGCAAAGGACCCAAGGACAGACGCTACACTATTAGAGACATCCGAGTGGAGGAAAGGTATGTTATTAAAAAATCCAACACACAAGACACTACTAGCTCGTAGAGACCATACAACAACACCACTACATCTGCTTTTGCTGTTACACTTAAACTACGTCCAAAACAATGAGCGAAAAATTACCACATTCCGCAATCCATGCGGCTTCATGGGAAGAGGTCAAACCTCACGATGAAGTGGCCAAGAAGGTGCGTTAAGAGAAACTTAATATATTGGAGGACCAAATATTGATCCATTATCGGCTGTTATCTTTCATCGAATGTCTACGCGAACTCTAGTAGGGTTTCTACTGGGTCATCCTGCACTTCAGAAAGTGCCAAAGACTTTTTCTTTGGAAAGCTGAGACACTGTCGTGGTCGGCATGATTTGCGACTCTCACTCTGGTGCAGCCAAGCTCTAATTAACGATGTTAATCATGGAGGGTTGGGCCGCCTTTTTGTGAAGAAGGGAACTTTTAATTGTTCGCATCTACCATTTTTAGGCGTTTTATTGTCATCGGAAGGTTGGATGCCTTTATACCTTGGCATCATGCATTGTCTGTCACTCACCTAATACCCGCCCCACTGTTATCAATAAGTGCAGGTCGGAGTCCTTGGAAAGCCGTTTCAAAAGATGCGTCGTCGTTTAACTGTGACGGGTGCCAGTGAAAATATCGATGGAGAGGCCGAACAAGAGCCAACGCCGGAAGTTGAAAAAATTGTTGCCACAAAGACAAAGGTGAGATATTTTTCTTGTAGCTTCTGTATCTTATCATAGACTGTTGTTGTCGTAATATTAACAATATTTCCTGCTGTAAACGACGTGACTACTACAGTTGCAAGAAGCTGTTCGATGTGCAGTAACAGAATACTCTGGAGTTTCCAAAAAGGGACACGCTCCTTACAATCCTCGCAAGAAAAATCAGGACGCCCTTATCATGGCAGATGATCCACAAACCAATTCCCTCATTCTTTGCGTCCTCGATGGACACGGAGAGCACGGTGATGCTGTATCGACGACGTTCCGTGATCAATTGGTCTCTGAAATGACAAACCATCCTTCCTGGGCTACTAATCTCCAGGAGGCCTGCACGGATGCCATTGCCAAGGTAGAGAAAGCCATGTTGAGAAATTACAGGATCGATAGTGAATTCAGTGGCACCACACTTTCCATGGCCATTGTTCGCGGCAATCACGTAACTGGAGTGAACATTGGCGATTCTCGTGTGATTTTGGGCAAGGAAGAAAGCGGAAGGCTGGTCGGCAAAGATCTTACTTTTGACCACAAGCCCGACTCGCCCAAAGAAAAAGAGAGGATTTTGGCTTGTGGTGGACGCGTCTTTGCCGTCGAATACGATGATGGAATTGATGGCCCGCCTCGTGTCTGGTTGGGACACATGGATGTGCCCGGATTAGCAATGGCACGGTGAGTTTCTGTTTCTTATTTTTGCTTCCCTTGCTTTGTATGTGTATTCTTGATATTGTAACTCACGGTGATACTTCTTTTTTGTAAACCCGCAGGTCTCTGGGAGATGTCGTTGCTCACTCGGCAGGCGTCATCTCTGATCCTGAGTTTACCGAATTCGATCTCGATCCCGCCACGGATAAGTTTCTCGTGGTGGCCACGGATGGACTCTGGGAATTTATTGACAACCAGGAAACTGTCGACATGGTAGAAGCAGAGAAAGGACCAATAGATGCTGTGGACACACTTGTTCAGGAAGCAAGTCAGAGGTGGATGCACGAGGAGCAGGTGATTGATGACACAACAATCATTGTTGCGAATTTGTTTAACTACAAGTCATCATCGTAAGGATATTGTAACTACGTAGCAATCCATCCTACTAATCCAGCATTTACACTGAATCATCTATGGAACATGTCACGACGTTTAAAAAGAACTCAACGCAATCTTGCTGGAGAAAGTCCGCAAAAATTGATATGGGGCCAAAACCAAAAAGTGAAGGGACCGTTACTCTTCCGCACTATAAAAAAAAGTTAACAAATACAATTTTATTGTACTTCTATCAATGTAGAAGCTGTATGACAACTTGAATGCGGTGCGTTATTTGAAAGGGCATGATGCATCCAGTGTCGCACTCCAGCCTTCGGGCTGTAATGAAAATAATTTCGATTTTCAGAACTGAGAAATCACCAGGACATTAAATTCATCTCGCTTTTGCGATGTTAATCATTGCGCTCTCTCTCTCTCTCTTTATCTCTGCGTGCGTGCATGCATGTGATCAACTCGATTGTGCCTTCGGTTTCACTCCTCGTGGTACGTCCTTCAGATACGATTGATCATCCTTGTCGTACCAATCTCTTTTATCTGTTTTGCCGTACTTGGTATCGTATTCCTCATCAACCTTCTTTTGAACTTCTTCAAAGTAGGTAGATTCCTGAGGCTTGTTCTGCATTCCCTGCGTGACATTGCTGGCAATCTGATAGCAGTGATAACCCACCATGGACACGGCACCCAACACGACCGTTTTCTGTGCGATATTGGCCACTTTTGAAGCGAGAGAAGTCATGATGCGGTCCGATAAAATAAAATTCAACTTGAATACGGTACGAGGGAGGAAGGTACGTGAGGTTTTTTTTGATAATCTGATAGAAAACTGATGAACGCTTGGTAAATAAGAATTACGGAGAATTCTCGCTTGATAGGTGGCTGTTGTGAGAAAATAAGAGGCTTGTTGGCTGTTTTGATATTGACTCAGTACTGGTAGTAGTGAAGAGCATGAGAGGGAGGCTACAAAAAGTATTACTCCGTAGTACTACTAGCTACCTGGTAGTAGATAGGGCAGTCGAATAGTACTACTGTAATACCGTACTCCGGAATAGTAAATCAAGACCACGGCAACTGAAAGCAGATTGAACATGAGCCAATTGGAGCTTCTGTGCGAATCTCTGATTCAGGAACAATGTGCGATAAAATAAATAATATAGAAGCACATTTGCTTGTAAAAACAGAGAAAAATGGATTCTCCCTTGTCATCTGTGCGAGCTGACTGATAGCTACCAGGGTACAAGAACATCATTACAACCCTACTACTCTAGCTAGTAGTCTAGTACAGTAACAACAATTCATGCTACTTTAAAAAGATAATACTGCCGCTGACGCAGTGACACACTGCTAGCTACCACCAAGCAAAATAATGATGAATAACAACAGTATACAGCATAGCGGTAGGCTTCACTACACCAAAAATCGAGCGTACCATGGTGCGCTGTTTGTACTGGGGATAGTAGGTGGATTACGGGTATTTTTTTGGCGCAATGAAGATGTCCGGCTCATTCGAAGGAAAACAACACGAGAAATTCAGCCCAAAGTGATCCCGTACGGAGAATTGGAAGATCTTCGGGTGGGAAAGACCTGCGTTTACAGATCCAACGAATGGTGGATGGGACCCTTTGAAAATCCGTGGCGATGTCGAGAGTGTTTCGATGCGGGAGAGACATGCAAATTACTGCCCAGGAGAAATCAGTGTCGACCCTTTCATCGACGAGATCCCGATGTCTCACCGAGATTGGCCAGCAGCTACAGTCCTCTGACGCGGAAAAAATCACACACAAAAACTATTCGACGGACTGATGGAAGGAATGACAACGGACATGAGATAATGTTAATACACAACCACATGCCCGACTGCAGTGCTTCACTAGGTCTGCCGTGTTTCGATCTCAACCGTTGCAGTCGCTACGGAGCCATCAAGGTCTATGCCCGGGGTTTGGCCATGGCTTCTCGTTTGCAAAAAGTGGAACGACAAATTCCCTATTTGATACATCGAGTGCACAAAGCACAAGATGCATGTTTGATAGTATCAGACAAAGATTCCTTTCGGCAAACCAAGGGAGGATTGAGCGAAATGCGAGAGGATGAATGGAATCACGGACAAAATCACTACATCTTCCAGTCATCCGAAATAAAGGATCCAAATTTTCACCCCGGTATGGCCGCTCTTTCGGGTTGGGGAATGGACGATACATCCAGTATAGAAGGATATTACACTCCCTTGGTACCATTGCCGAAATGGACTCGCCCGGATGTGCACTACAAATTGGATTTACATCGCACGAAACGGTACTTGCTGACGGTCAGATCCGAAATTCATCGATGGGATCAATACAGTTGGCAGCATGAATGGATTGCTTCAGAATATTGGCCAAGAGACGATGATATCCACGTGGACATTGCTTGTCATTCCCGTGAGAAAAGCAAAATGCTGGAACAGCCCACACGAGTACTAGGCGACCATGATGTATTGCTGAATTCGACGTTTTGGTTCTTTCCCGGAAGAAGCGAAAGCAACAACAACTTTTACACTTTTTCGGATGTCCTACAAGGTGGTGCTATTCCGGTCGTAACGTCCGCCTTTTTACCACCATTTGCGCCCGATGTGGACTGGACCAAGTGCATTGTCCGTGTGAGCGAGGCTCGCGTTGTCGATGTACCAGAACTGATCAGAAGCATTACAGCGGATGAAATCAGGATACGGCAACGCAAGTGTGCCAACCTCTTCGAGCAGGTCTTTGGGAATCCAGCAAGTGAAGATCAATTATTCTTCATGGCTATGAAAGTGTGGACGACACGAATTAAGAATTCCTTACGATTGCGATCGGAATTGGATGCGCTTACATTTGAAACAAATCCTGCATTTTCGAGTTAGTAGTGGAAATGAAGTTTCGGCAATAATTTTGAATGAGAACATTCGATTCAAATAGTACTCTTTATGACTCTTTATGTTTTAGTCCATATGTCGGCGTCTGGCCACTCCACCGCGCTTTTGACGACGCTCGTCCACACGGCGTTTTTTCCTTTGCTTCCCTTGCTCGGTTCTATTCTGGCGACGCTTGGCAGCAGCCTGGGGATCTCGGACAGCTTCACTAGAGATTTCCATTTTGCGTTGCTCCTTCTTTTCGCGTGCCTTAGTCTTGACTGCGGCAAATGCCCTTAAAAAGACTTCCGGAGCTGCGCATTTGTCTTCTAGAAGTCGCAGGACGTCACGGGCAAGCACCGCTTCTGCTGGGATAGATTCTCCATCTGCAAGCGAAGAATCCCTGCGACGATTGTTCTGTCCAGACAGTAACGATGGCCGCTCCACGTCATTGACTGTTTCGAGATCGACGCGGTGCAATGGTTCTAACATGTCTTCCAAGTGGTCCGGGAACACAGCCTCCGGGCACAAAGTTGCAATGGCAGCAAAGGCCTTGAAAACCGCTTGCCGACGAAGCGGTCCCTTTGGCTTGGCAATGTTCGATAAACGTGTCATGACCCAGCCAACGGGACTACTTCTGCTGCCGATACTCTCAGTGTCATCCATGGAGTAGCACAACGATGGATTCTGCTTCATTGCAGGTAGGAGCCAGCACAAGGATTTGATACACAGAGTCGTGACCTGTTCGTTTTGATGGTGTTCCTCGGCATTCAACTGATAGCACAAGTTTCGGGCTATCTCGTAAAGAGATCCAGGCCGTAATACCAAGAAGGTTTCGGAGTCATCCTTGGCAAAGGACAGAGGATCCAGAGATTCCAGGTGATGGCTGATGAGGCGAGATGCCACCTGCTTCAGAAAGTGGTGTGGATGGCCGAGGCATTTTGTAATTGTCGCCCAAATGTCATGCTGCGCCTTGAGAATTGTCGGGAAGGGTTTTGTGAGTTTTTCAAGGCACACCAAAGAGAAGTAAAATGTCTCCCAGCTGGCTCTTTCAAACGATTGATTGACAATAATACCCTTAATCTGCTCGATAAGTTGAGACGCGTTATCGCCTCGTTTCAAGAAGTCTTCCCGTGACTCCACGAAGATGGCAAACACCTGCAACGACGCCTTTTGAACATCAGCGTCGCCCTTTGACCATCTAAATGCAAAATCAAAAAGAGACTGCACAACTTCAGTGGAAACTCGACGCAACAGGCTTGCCAGGCAAGTAGCTACGCCCTCGCGACATTTTTGGGAGTCGTCGTTCACAAGTTGAAGCGTCAAGGGCAAAAAGAAATGTTGCACATACTTTTCTAGAGCCACTTCTGGTATCTTTTCAATAACCATGGTAACAAGACTGATGCCTGACAAACGCCCTTCCTCAAACTGATACCTGATATTCACCACAATCTGTTTGAGATGATGCTCCAACCTTGTCTCGCCCAGTGGATAATTGAGAAGGTAATTGATCACGATACCTGCGCATTGTTGGCGGAGCGATGCCCTGTGGCTTTTAACAGATAACTCCAGAATCGTTTCCATCAAGTCGTAAAATTCTGGCGAGACAAAGCGGCGAGACATCATTGCTTTGACGAGGTTCAAAGCCGCATTGTGATTGTCAGTATCAACTATTGACTCCTGTAGAAAAGAAATCAGGATTTTCATTTGCTCAGCATCGAGCGGCGTGGCATTGTTCTTTAATAAAGCTTCTTCGCCTTGTAGAATAGTTGCGGAATCGATGCTAGCGCCATTGTTCTGTGAAGTGTCGAGATTCATCAGCATTATCAGCATCTTGAAGCATGCTTGTGAAAGCTCGTTGTTTTCGTTGGAGCTTACGCCCGACGAACTTAGTAGTTCGAGCGTTTTTGTACCCAAGGAAGGAGCGCAGGCATCCTTCGATGAAACATCAAAGTATAAGAAAGTTCCCAGACACCTTAATGCCAGAAGAACCACGTCCGTTTCGCGACAAGTGCAAACGCATGCAGTTAACAAAGGAATAAAAGGGTCGATAAGGGCGATCAACTCTGCAGTAGGAGCGGCTTTCTTCTTCTTCAGCACCGACGAAAGTAGCCTTAAGCTGAACACGACAGCAGCAATGTTGGCTGGTTCGTTGATTTTGCTCGCAGACGCAGCAGATGACAACATGTAGCGCGAACTTCCCGTAAGCTTCGGGGCTGATGCCCCGTCGATAACTTTTCTGTATTCCTTGGCCTCTCGGCGCCTCACTTCGGCGGCACCTTTGCCATTCTTACTAGACTTCAGCGTCGATGGGCGCCAATTGGCAACGCTCCCTTTCTTGATGTCTGCAGATTTGATATCAGTCAAGTGCTTCTCTGAGCTGCCTGTAACATGAAGTGGCTTGATCTCTTCTTCGTCACTCGAATTACCATCCGCTTTATCTTGTAAAGCAGACGTAAATTCAATATTTCCAATAAATGGAGAAGCTGTGGCATAGACAAACGGAAGAACTTCCCCGAGAGACACGGTAGGATTTCGAGTCAATCCGGACACGACGCGCGACAGACCCTCCTTGACTATACGGATCGTCTTGGTTTCTACGTTTGGAATTTTCAATCGCTCAATTAATGGAGAAACAATCGCATGTACTGAAGAGTTCAGCACGCCATGATCCTTTGCTAGAGTAGGCCTAAATACAATAAGAGACGAAACCAATTCAATGGCATTGTGGCTCTTGGATCCAGCGGCTTCCTTGACGAAGCGTCCTTGCACTCCCTCAGCGTCCTTGCGTTCCTGTGCGGCCCCAAATAGATCTTCCTGAATGATATCCATGAGTGCGGGTACGCTCCTGTCAAATGACAGTGCCAAGACCTCTTCATATGTGCAACCCAAAGGAGCAGTGTATTTTTCAGCTATGGCCAGCAGTATTGAATGAACCGTGGCAATACGCACGTGCAATCTGAAACCATCCTTGAGAGCAATGGAAACCTCACGCAGAATATCCGGCAGGTAGTCCATCTCAATGTCGGCAACAACCTTGGATAGTGTGTTTCTTGCCAGGTCTCTGGCATCGGACTCTCGGTTTTTTAAGCCGTCGCATATAATCGTCAGCAATCTCGGCAGCCTAGCTTCGAAAACACTTTTGGACAATTTCTTGAAAAGCTTCACCAAGGCTAAAATCAATGACGCTCTGAGGGTCTTGTGCTTTGTACCGTTCCTGTCCTTCTTTTCCTTTGTCAAGAGGCCTTCAATCTTTGGGATAAAACGCTTCTCAAGTGCGCGCCAGACGGCCGTGCCTTCACCAGTTCCTGCTCCTGAGTCCTCGTCTTTTTGCGCAGATACATCAAAGTGAAAGCCATCAATCAAAGCACACATCATTCCCACTAAATAACGCTCTTGCTCCTCGTGCCGATGAAATTGCGTGAGGCTCGTCCACAGAATGTTGCTGTACTTGCTCCAGGACAAATGCCGCGAGATGGCACCAACCGTCGCAATGGCCTCAATAGCAAGAGTTTCTTCGTCCCTGCGCTTTGATTCGTAAATAGGGTGCATTGCAATAGGAAGAAGAACATTTGACAACGATTGAAGTGTGAAAGGACGGTTGTCTGGAGCGTCCTCTGGGGAATTCAATACTTTTCGAAGCCGTTGAAAAGCTCGGGTGCGGCGGTGCATTTGGACATGAGTCATATTCAAGAAGAAATCCAAATCGGGATCATCCTCTCGAATAAGCGACGCAAGGTCCCCGTACAGATTTGGTCTCGGGCTTTCTCTGCAAGCTCTAGCAACTTCGGCCATGAGTAGAATGTAAAATCGCCGTGCAGCGGCTTGCTTTGTGCTTAAACCTGTCCGAAGTGCTGGCACCAAGCGCTTTTCAAGGAGCTCCCCCCATTCATTGGGCTCTTTGCAATTATCTTCAGTGTTGAAATCTGCGTTGTTTGCTGCCAACCTAAGGAGCATTTTTAGGGCTTTGAACGCGCCCCGGGAAACCACTCCATCATCACTGAACAAATAATGGAAGCAGGTAAAAAGGAGAGGAGAAATCAATTTTGTATCCACTCCTGAGGTCTTAGTGGCTAGTGCTAGCCAGCTCGCGTCGCTGTCGCTATCACCGAGGCTTACCACAGCAGAAATAACAACGTCATAATCCAGTTCATCAACTCGTTTTGTATGAGTTTTACAAAGTCGTTGAAGGATCAGGGACACCTTTGTAGCTGCCGCTTGCTCCTCCTGTGGCGCCTTGCTCAACGTAGCAGCAATGCCTCGTCGTATACCCGGAGAAACGATTCCTGCCTTGCCCTTCATAGGACCCAAGAGCTGCGACATGCGTTCGAAATGCGCACTCCCTGCGACCGTCCCAACCTTTGGAATGAGCGTCTCCAGAATGTTAAGGACATTCATCTGGTCAGCCTCTGCTATAAAGTTGCTTGGATCCAGGTATGGAGCAAGCAGCGCACATAATTTCTCAGCATTTTCATTTCTGTTGTAGCTTTCCACTCCATCTTTTTTGTGTTTAACGATGTCGGTGATACTGCACAGAATCCTCAGCTCGCGTCGCCACGTCTGTGTTCGCAGTGGCTTTTGAAAGCCACCGTGCCCGCTCCCGCCAATCACTTTGGCGGGGACAGCGACTCTCTTTCCGCCGAGCCTGATAGTGAATTGACGTAAAATGAGGTCCACGTGGTCACGAATAACGAATGTGTTGTTTGAAGCATGGTGTTCATCATACGTTAACAAGTTATCAATAAAAGAAAGAGTGGCATCAACAACTGGATGGGTGCTAGTCTCGGCCAAACATTTGATTGCGCAGGGCACAGAATCTTCATGGACGCAAAGGAGCGGCACTAGCCGATCATGGCTCGATATTGTCTCCAAGAGTAACAACGAGGCCGGTGCTTTGGCGCAGTGCACAACCGTGGATGGTAACATATTCACAGAAGTCCTAATGGCTTCCCACATCGTGGGTCCAAACTCCTCGAAGTTCTTGACTTGAGCAAACTGGGCAAATATTTCAGACAGGCGACGAAATCCCAGAGTTCTCAGCGCACCAAATCCCTTCTTGCTTCTCTCAACATCATCAACGTCCTTGCTGTCATGTTCTTCGTCCAAAGCATCGACTATCCTGTCCTCATCCTCGTCGAGTATTTCTTTGGCCTCCGCTAGCTTGCACAAACTGAGTACTATGAATGTAAACTGGTCTACGAAAGGGGCAAGTCGATGGCCCAGCTGCCTGATAAGTACCTCTAGCAGGTATAAAAAACCAATGTGCGCTTGCGTAGGTAGAGCTGTCACAGTGTCAAGAGAAACCGATAGGACACTATGCAAGATTGCGCTTCTTTGACTGGTGCCCTGTATTTCGACTGGCACAAGAAGTGATCGATTCGGGACAAAATTACGAATCATCAAGTAGATTAAAGGGTAGAGGTCATCTTCGTTCTCGCAGAGGATCGCCATGAAGGAGAGGACGGCAGCTCTTCTTGCGGCTGGGGAGTCTTTCGAAGACCTACTGCCGCCAGACCTTGCTGACATTCGACCAAATACAATTCGAGTGACAATGGGCAACAGTGAGCGCCTATTTTCTCTGTCAATGGTGGTACTTTCCAAGGCAGAATTGAATTTTAATAGCGCCTCTTTCAAACCTCCTTTGGCAAGCAGGCCTTCGAGAGCCTCAGAAAATGCTGCGACCGAAGGAATTTTGTAGCGTACAATACAAGAAAAGGCGAGCCTGGCTACTTGAATATCCTGACTGAGAAGGGATTTGAAAATGGAGAGAAGCAAATCGTGTTTGAAGAGCTGTTTCGGGCCAGTGATGACAGCAAACACCTTAAGCATAGACACCAGTCTCTGGTGTACAATGTGGCTCTGCAAATAGCCACGATCGAACTTTATCGTGTCCTCGATGTGGTTTTCAATGCGCAGCTCACGCGCATCTGGATCATGCGGTGAGCGCGCGTAAAATTGGGCATGCATGAATTGCAAAAAGATAGGAACAATCTCGCGGGAGTTCTTCGCCATTAGCTCTGGGGCTCCTTCCAGCACACTCCAAGCATGCTGAAGTACGGTTGCTTCGTCGGTTGGCAGACGCTGCGTTCCTTGTCCTCCAAATAGAGAGAAATCGGTTCCATTCGAATTATCCCACGCTTGAAATTGGCCGTGCTGTTGGAAGATAGCACCCGCTGAGTTTTCGGACGATGGCGCGGCATCCATGAACACCTGCTCCTCCTTCTCCGGCATTTTAGTCATCAATTTGGATAGCTGTGCCTTCAGCGGGGCCCATACAAAAGATTCTTGCCTTGTAGCCAATGAAATGAAAGCTCGGACAGCGTCGGCCCAGATCGGAGAAAATTTGATGTACAGAATACCGAGCATATGGTTTGCGGCTGCTTCCGTGTACACCACAGGAAGCTTGGCAGTTCTGCCCAAAATCTCAACTCTGGAAATCAGGTTGAGCAATTGACGTTCATTGTGAAATTGAATCGGCGTTGACTCCAAAGAAACTAAAGTCTCAACAATATCGCAAAGTCCAGATCGAACAACGCCGCCTGTTGGTCCTGTCGCTGCTACAAATTCGCTGGGCTCCTCATCAAGGTCATCAGCCAAGTCCAGGTCAGCATGGTCTGTAACGTATGGCATTTTGGGTAGGGTTTCGAGAATCTGGAGAGAGTAGAGTCGGCGAACATGACTTGGATTCCGCAAATTAGGTATCAAAGCATCAAAAATAGCGTCTCTATCTTCAAAGAAATCACCGACCATTTGCAGTGCCTGAGCCGAAATGGCTGTACTTCGTAGCGTCCAGTGAGATGTTGGGTTGGACAGGAGCATCTTTTCGACTATTTTTTTTGTCTTGACGAGTAACTTCTTGACGGAGGAAGCGCCTATATCTCTGCGATGGAAATCCATGGAAAGCTTAGCCAGCGACTCGAGGGCTAGCGAAGCTACAATGGAATGATCTTGTTTTTCGTTACAATCCTGATCCATTTTCTTTGAACAGAACATGAAAACATCAAGCAACCACTTGGAAGTGCTATCGAAGGACCGTTTCAAGCTCTTTTCGTCGTGTTCATCTTCCTCGTCTTTCACCCCAACCAATGTCAGAAATGAAATGCAAAGTGCTGCGACACCAAGGTTGCAAATTTCAGAAGGAGAGTCTTTTTTGTCCTTAAAGTCGAGCAGACAAGCGCTCAACAGCTTTTTCTTCGTTTCTGCTGAAACGCGACACTGTGTGGCTCTTTCTAGGCAAAATAAGCTGCCTTCAGACTCCGTTGTTTCGCTTGCGCTTGCTAGTGACGAACTCTTAACAATCGATAGCACCAAGGTCAGGCAGAGCTCTCGGTCCTTCTCAATCAAGTCAGCAGCTGCTGAGAGAATGCTGGTCCCCACCAAGCCCATGCCGACAGTGGGGGGCAAATAAGGGACAAGATCACGAGCCAGCACACAAACTGGGTGCTGCATGGCTGCTGTCTCTCCCTGTATCATATGGCATTGTACAATATTACCAATGTGCCTCTTGATTTGTCTCGCAAAATTGGGGTCGGATGGTATGGCTTTCCAAGTTGCTGTCAGTAGACTTAGAACCGGCATTTGTGCAGAGGCCGGAAGGTCGGGGAACACCGGCACTAGAACGTTCATGACTTGAACGACTACTTTCGTTAGTTCACTTCGGCTATTGTATTTTTGTTCGTCCCTGTTGTGCTCCATCAAAGTCCCATCCCGAAAGGAAACTGCTTGGATCAACAATTGGATCATGTATTCTTGTGGTCCATGGTCGTATCCCTTCTCTGGCAATGTCCTACCGCCCTTGATGATTTCAAGAACACGCTGCATGGTGCGGATTATTTCACCTAGTACATCACCAATATATCTGCGATGTACGTGATGGCATAGTTTCTCCAGAAAGATTGACGTGACGGAATGGATCAAGGCTCTGCCGGATCGACTCATTAACTCCTTCTTGTTTCCCTGTGCACAGAGAACGTCCAAAAGCACTTTCATGGCCGTCTTTCCTTTGGAATTCATTTGTCCCGCAACACCACGGGCTACTTCAAAAAAGAGTTGAGAAATGCCATCCACGGCATTGGCCTGAAGTCGCACGACGCGTGTCGTTTTATTGTCGGAGGAGGCAGACACCGTCGTCACGAGCGCTCGAAGGACGCGTCGCAAATGACGCCGTCGCGCATTTTCGCTTTTGAGTTTGCGAATCAAGGGAGCAAACGTTTCGGCCGCCAACCTACGGACCACATCTCTGCGGTGGGCCAGTGTCGCACCGTAGTACTGTCGCAACCTTTCCAGACACGGCTCAGCATTCTTGCTGCCTGGTTCCAGCTCGATAATCAAGGCATCCGCATCGTATCGGAAAATGTACGAGAGTGTTCGAAAGGAAGCTTCAATAATAGATACATCAATCGGCATGAATTGTTGTGGTTTTTTGACTTGGTTTTCATCCTCTATTTTATCGTCTTTCTTTTCTACTTCCTTGTCTACTTCCATAATGGTATCACCTTCGGCATCTTTTAGGAGACTATCATCATCGTGTACGAGATTGCTGGTCGTGGGTTGGTTCAATAAATCCACGACAATGCGCGGAATAATCTTGTTGTGGAGGAAGGGATGGATTTCGTGCCGCAAATCCTTGGCCAAGACAGCTAATAAGTGCAACAGATCCGTTGTGGCATGATTGAGCAAGAATCGTTCTCTGTTTTGATGCATTCTGGTATCGGCAGATGCCATTTTTTCGAAAGAATTGGATTTGACGTGAGGTTCCATTTCGTGCGACAGCAAATACGCCAGAAGCAAGTCGACAATTTTGCTGGAGTGGTGCATAATTTCGGGCAACGATCGCGAGAGAGGCCAAACATCGCGATAGAATTCGCGAAAGATTTCGGATGCATTTCGATCATTGGCAATGTCCAGCTCTTCGGTAAACGTCGCTTCCGTGACGTCTTCCAATAAATCTACTTTGTCGTCTACGGTTATCGACGAGCCTTCTTTTTGGGCTAACTTGTCGTGTTTTTCTGCCACGGTATCCCCGAACAAAGAGTCATCGATTTTGTTGATATTGTTCTTATTGCTGTTGTCAGTGTCGACTCTTCGTTGTCGTTTCTTGGCAGATTCTTCGCGGTGCGGATGAAACACGCGTTCTTCTCGACTGGCGGCACTCGTTACTCCAATCCGACGCTTGTACGATCGATAGACATCAGCGCTAGCCTGTTTGGAACGCTGTTTTGACGAAGCAAAACGAAAGCGCTTACTCGATCTGGCATCTGTATTGATGGATTTCACGTGATGGTCCATTGCGGCGGTCGAATGAAAATGAAATTGAAAACTCCAGTTTGGTTTGTGAGAAAAATAGAAGGCCAAGTTTCTTTTGGATGCTGAGCTGATAAAGTTACAGTAGTTTCTTTTATTTGGATTTTCGATTTGGGTGGTGGCTGTTGGTCTGTGAATGGATTTTAGGTCACGAGTTCGAACCCTACTGTGATGTAATATCGAACTGAAAAAAAACAAGCCACAAAACACCAAAAAGTACCAGTAACAATAATAACATTATTAAATTTGGACTACTAGACTAGAGTCTAATACTGTAAATTGAACAAGTTGTTGCAGAAAAAAATGAACGAGCATCATCATCACCAGCAGATCTGATGCAGCTTCAACAAGTCCATACCGTCAAAAGATGCTCGGTTTTGCAATTATTGAAGAAAATAATATTCTCAAATGCTTTCCTATTTATCTTACTGAGTTTGCACCATGCATTTGCCCTTTCCACACCTGCATCACCATCAATACCACCGACAGCATTGGAAGCTGCTTCACTATCAATATCATCGCGGAGCGACTACATGGGAGGAGCACTCGTGACCTTCGATCGAAAGAAACGTATCATTGTGGAATCTTCTATTGGACTGGTGACGACTGGTTCTATCATTAAAAGCAATACAACCACAAGCAGCAAATCTGGACGACAAAAACAAACACAAAAGAATCAACAAGGAATGCCAAGGAGGAGCTGTCTAAAATTAATTTTACGAATGGGTCTAGTGGCACTTCCACTCACTGGATGGCTCATATCACCACAGATATCTCTGGCGGATAGCAACTCATTAGAACCAGTCACCACCAACATTCCATCGGAATGTCAAAGTGGAGCGCTCATGGCCGAATCTGCCGTACCAGGCGCCTATGACCAAATCTGCATGAATTTACCACTGCGAACCATTCCTTTGCGTCTTCCGAATCAAACAGAAGAGATTCAAATACAACAAGAAGGTGCTGGTCCGGGAAAGACGGGACTAGCCGTTTGGAATTCAGCACTCCTTTTAGGGAGGGTACTGGAGGCCATCGTGGCCACAAATCCGAACTTTTTCCGTGACAAACAAGTGGCAGAGCTTGGTTGTGGAACTGCTCTGGTCAGCATTATGGCATCGCGGTTGGGAGCCAAGTCGGTTTGGGCGACCGATGGCAATCCTGCCGCCGTGGCATTGTCAGAATCTAACTTTCGTCGGAACAACATATCCTATACTGCGACCGTATCTGAAAGAAACATTGATGAAAATGTGGTCAGCACATTACAGTGGGGAGAGTTACAGGTTCCGCTGGAGTGGATGGGAAAAGTTGATGTGATTCTGGGCTCGGATCTGACGTACAACAGTGGCTCCTGGCGCGTTCTTGCTGAAACCATGGACACTTTGCTAAGCCAAAATGGTTTTGTTCTATATCTAAGTCTGGGGCATTCTGGGTTCAATGTACGGGGCGAAGTGGACGGATTTGTCAACGTCGCGAAGCAGTCGGGCTTGTCGGTAAAAGCTTTGATGGATCTACCGTTCACTCTGCCGCGGGGGGTTTCCACTTTGGATGCTTTCCTGCAAGACTTTATCCTGCCTTCTGAACAGAGTATTCTAAGTTTCACAGGTGGGGCTCAGTTACTAGTGATTGGTAGGAAGTAAGTTTAATGGCGGGCTTGGTTAGTTATTAGTGAAAAATGTTATGCATAATTACAGTGTTTCGTAGAGTCGTGACAACCTGAACCCTATGATATTTTTGAAGAGTTAACACCTGCCCTATTATCTGTACACGTGGATTGAAGAATATCTTCTTGCTTTGTTCCTCAATCCTCTCAAAATTTGCGTCCACTATCACAAGAACAAGAAACAAGAAGTACACATCACAACACTAGTGGGTTAACGAGTGTGTTTACACGGTTTTACTCTCCTCGTAAACAAAGCTTCTTGTTCTGCTGCCGAAAGAAATCTCATATTTTTTGAGTCTACTTCTTGATATCTCTTCGAGATGCTCTACTAGCTATTAGATTCTCTTACAGATTTCATAGTTTGTCCAAATTCCATATTGTCAAATAGACTTGTGAAAAAAAATCACAATATACCAAATAATCATCGTCACCTTTATACCAAATTCACCGTCACCTTTTCAACATGATGTTCCAACGATTCATTCTATCTATTTTGGCAGGAGCCGCTGTAGTAAATGGATTTAGTGGTACCTTATTTCAAGAGCATACGGCAAAACAGATCAAAACCCCTTGCGTTCAACCCGGAATCGAAATTGAACTTCCTGATTTTGATGAATTGTTCTTTCGAATCCAGCAAACATCTCCGCTTGCGAGATCTGCTATGGGCAGCAGCGATGCAGCAAATGGAAAAGTTAGTCTTACTGCAATGAAAAGCAACCAAGGTAAGCTTACGTTCATCATATCAGTTCATTGGGGCTGTGGCGAGTGACGTATTGTATACAATCCGAATGTGCATTTGATCTCATGAACGTTCTTTGCCATTTTCCAGCCAACGAAGTGTTGACCTGAAAACAGTAGAAAATAGAGAGAATCGGTTGGTTTACCATATTGAAAAGATCGACAACTTTCAAGGATTGAATGCTCCTCTCCTTCGATTTAGATGCAGCTTAATAGGGCCCTGCCTACCACATATCTTTGCGCAGTTTCTGACCAACAAGGAATTCAGATCCAAGTGGGACGAGAGCCTTGCCGATGTTTACGAAAAATACCCAGTGGCAGATTTGGATCCTGTCAATATTGCCCTGGGCTTTGGAAAATACGGATTGTGTTCGAAAATTGGAGTAGGATACTGTACTACCAAGCCCAGCTTTGGTGTCGACTCTCGCGAGCAGCTCACCATGTGCGGCGTCCAAGAGTTTGACAACGGATCTAGTATTATCTGGGGCACGGAAATGAAGCCCTGGCACGACCATCTATTACCCGACGATGAAAAGCGACGAACGCGTGCTAAGTCGCACTTATTTTCTACAACTCTGGTTCCGACAGGCGAGAATACCTTTGATGTAGAGTACGTGATTCAATTGGAGATTGGAGGTAGCATTCCAAACTGGTTGACGACACCAGTTGTGATCGACAACGTCAAAAATATCAACATTTAAAAGAAATGCAGCAACAGCAGTCGCTCCAAGAGCAGGTTCAGTCGCTGACGAAAAACCATACATCCGTGACGATGACGCCTGTTCCTCCCAGAACTACTAGACTTCGAGATCGACTTACAAGGCTTGTCCTACCTAACCGTATGCTGCCTAGAAAATTGCGAGTATCTCACACGGAGCAAGAAAGCCACAACATTACGCCTTAGAAACTCGAACTTTTCCCGAGAAGCTAAGTTCTATTGCAGATAAGTTTAGTCTACTACGTCCGTGATAGCTTATCGGAGTATTTAATTTTGTAGTAGCGAGCTGACTAGCTAGCTGCTCTAGCTAGCTAGTAGTAGTAGTGTCTGGAGTGGGGCTCCAAAAAAAACAGCTGTTAACACAGCAGAGATGAGAGGTTGCTTTGACGACTTTGACGACTTCCTCGTGACTGCAATGAACGAGTCACGAATACAGAGCAGGAAAAATCCAATATCTGCTTCACCAGCAAGCAACAAAACAAACTACTCGAGTACAGTCCAAGGTCCAAGAGGTAAAACAGTATTTACAGGCATCATCGTCTCGAGTTAAAAGCCATCTCATCGTCAGCAAAAACAAATGCATTTGCTATCGCCACTACTTCTGGTCCTGCTGCAGAACTTCAGCTGCAGTGCGTTCATACATAGTGCACTCCAAGCCAGGACCTCACGGATCCCGAAGCAACACCCTCAACAAATCGTCACAACCATCTTGCGGCAGTCACATATTCCAGCCGATGATGATGACGTTTCACAGCACGAAGTCATGACTTATGATGACATTAACGCGATCCAAAATATTACCACAAGCAAAAGTAAATACAGACCCATTGAGGATTGGCACGAGGAAACGAGCAGTCCCGCTGGATTATTTGCTCTCGAGAGCCTGAAACGAGAGAAGCTACGCTGGAGCAAAAAGTTTGAAGATCTCGGCGGTGATGGAATTTAGTAAGATGATATCATACTACTACTCAAGCTCGACGCCGCTGAACCACCGTGCTCTGGGGTCATCCTGTCTCATGATTGGTAAATCAAGCCCGCGACTGAATTTCATGGCAGATCTGACTGCAGTCCATTGAACATGGAGCATGTCGCGATAGCTTGATTTTGGTAAGTGAATACCATCCTTGGTTCGTATGTCTACTGTGCGAGCAAACGACATTTCGAAGAAGGGTATTACACCATCGATGTACTGACCGAGTTTGTCCTGCATGGCATAAGTAAATTGTTCCACTCGATAATTGTGGATTCCTCTCCATGAATGCCATGGAGCGGCATCTACATCTTGCTCTTTGATGGGTTCCGGCATCGCATCCCGTGCGGTTGCGGATTGTAAAATAAAGATATGGTCTTTCATCAAATCTCCGTGGGACTCTTGGCAGTTGTCAAACAAGCTTTGCATAGATATGAGGATATTATTCAAGCCTTCCTGTGTCTCGTAGACGAATATCCAGTGCGGAATTGTTATAATGGTTGCATTGTAGAGACCCAGGCCTAGTATTTCGCGGCACGACTTTGGACTTCCTATCCTTAAATTGCTGCTGATAGCATCAAAATCATGCTCAAAATCATCTGTAAACACCATCCTAAAGAAGCGGTAGGCAAAGTTAAAGGAGTTGTTTCGAAATTCGCAATCGTATCCTCGCTCAAAGTATTGCGAGTCATTTACTACGGGTGAAAGTTCAGGACACATTACTCCCATGGCTTCGTAATGAAGCTCGCCCATGTGACTGTTGAAAAATGACGAAGAGTGACATGTCAGAACTTGTGAAAGTGGCCAGAAGGAATCGCGCTGCAAAACCTTACCTATCCCCAAGAAACTTGATTCGCAGTCCAGCGAGCAACTTATTGTATTGTTGCAGGGTTCGAGAATGAAATTGACAGCGTGCCGATCGGAATGGCCAACGAGGTGGTTCCGTTGGATCTGCCAAATGAGAGGTATCATTTATAGGTCCGTCAAAAACTCCAACTGGATGCCAATCTTGGAGAGGAATGGTCCCGCAATCAGGAAGACTGATGGGATTGGTCTCGGGTTGTGGTTGCGAGGTTTGAATCTGCAGTCTTAATGGAAAGTGCGACAGATGATCCAAATGACGCTGTAGGTAGACCAGCCGTTCGTCGGTGAAGAGCGCCTTAATTTCATTTTCAGGTAATGATTCTTGCTTAATTCGATGAGCATCTATGACATCTTTCAATTGGTTAGAATAATGTCGGTGTTCGCTAACCCAAAAGAGCTCCAGGTTGATAGTACCTCCCCTTTCATAATCCATTACCGCGACACTTGCATTGTACAGACCACACTCATCTTTGAACCTGTATCTATCACCGACGTGTCCCATAATACGAGATTTTGACGTCGAAGCCATGAGCTGAAAGGAAGAGGCACTATACTTCGGTGGACATTCTTTGATTTGAAAGTCGATAGTGGCAAGGAAATAATCACTCGACTCCTCTTGTTGGCATGTCCACGAGTCCAAAGGACTAGCGTGGAAGCGGCTAATATTTTGATTCACGGTGCCGTCCGGGGCAGCCATGTCAATATTGGTGGATGCTTCAATCCCGATTATTCGGCATGAAATTTGCGTTCTGCCGGGATTGCCCTCTTCGATATGAACTGTTCCTTGGTATTTTTTGGGCGCATACATATTCATTGCGTCATCTTTTGAAAGATTGTTCCGACGCGTAAAAATGGTTTGGTCGGAGAGTTCAGATATCTCTGTGATGCTCAAAGTGAGCAGAGCCAAACCAATTACAGGAAGAACACGAAATGCCAGGATTGCATTGGAGCCTGACGTCGATCTTGGCCGTACAAAGGCAGGCCAGTTGCGACGACCACGAGCCATTTCGGTCCTCATTTTTGGTAACATACTGATTTTTCGAGTTCAAAAAGATCAAAATATTCTGTTGAGCTTCTTGCAAAAATAAATGAAAAATTCAATTTGTTCAACAGATAACTGAAAGCTGAAAGCTGAAAGGGACCTGGCAAAAAATCGAAATAATGAGGCGGGGGATACTTCTTTTCCGCTACCTACATGCAGGTCCCGAGTAAATGTGCGCTTTAAATATTGATCCCCAACACTAAACAAGCGAATTCCTCATTTGCGGCTACCAATGTCCGTCTTCCACCATACTAATCAAACCATTCAAGGCACCCCAATGATAAAACAAGGTTCCACTGCATTCAGGGGCATTTTTGTAGGGAGAATAATTTTCACAAATGTGCTTGTTGGCCTCCCATTGACTCATCAGCAATGCTTCCATTTGCTTGCACAGTGACTTCCGGGCAACAGCAACACTATTTGAATTGCTCCCTTTTGAGAGAGAGTTTTCATCAGTATCTTCTGCATTTCTTTGATCTGACTGAAGGCTCCAGTACACAAGCTGTAAATGAAAGTCGTAAGCAAAGAACAGTCAAACGCACACCCATCACAAGAACCAAGTAGCAAACAAGCAAAATGAAAACACTCACTTGTGACATTGGACCCCAGGTGTACCCTCTCCAATACACCCATTTATTTTGCATGTAGGTTGGATCATCAGCGCTGATGCTAGGAAGCCCCCAATAGCATTTCTCTGGATCATTTCCCTCAAAATCACCTCTGGGCGAGAGACAAAAGCGACTTGCATTGAGCAACCACGACTGCGCCATCATCTGGTCTTGGTCGTCGGTCCCTGCTCCAATTGCCATGGGATAAAAGCTGGTCGGTGTTACATGCTGGACAAATACATCCTGCAATGCAAGACGGTTCACAAAAGCCTCCTGTTTTGGATCCCATAGGTGCTGTTGAATCAAATTACGCATGGCATCACCTCTTACTCTCAACGACGAGACAATTTTTGGATCTTTGCCAATGATGTCTGCTAATATTGACAGACTATAGGCTTCTTGGACAAATAGAGAAGACATTCCCACATCATACATCTGCATCATGTGCGTAGTGTTGTCATACATATCGCCATCATACCTTGTGTAAGAAGGTTGGAATTGTGAGAAGGAGTTAGAAAAGTGCAGCACCAACGCAAATATACTCCCTTTGGGCTTAAGCACTTACATTGGCGAATTGTCTAAACCGCTTTCCCACCGTGCACACTGCATGTTGTTGGCTTTGATATTTCTGTTGTCGGAAGGAGAGTGACCTTCCCAGTAACTTCCCAACCCAATGAGACCTAGTGGTTTCATAACTCTCTTTTCCGCAAACCAGTCATTCCAATCCATCAAGTCATCAAAAAGTGCTTCCACAACCCACTTGTCTTGGTATTTTCTATAAAGCTCTAGCAATACTTTGGCGCCAACAGGGGGCTCGGTTCTGTCCTGTGATTTGACTCCTGCTGTGCTCCAATTAGGAATGAAGCCTGCTGCAGTTTTGCTCTTGACTACCTGAAATAAATTGGAGTATGCAATATCTCTATTGTCAAGGCCTGCCAGCAGGGACGCAAAGAAATTATCCCAGTCAAAAATAATGTACGCCCAATCCTTTGTTGCAAATCCACTATTGCCATCCCAGTTGTCCCACCTGGACACGGGCATGAACGGACCATTTTCCACGGGACAAAAAATCAGTGTCCACATAACGGAAGCTTGAATGGCCTCTGCTACTGCAGCTTTGTTTCCAAATTTTGAAGTAATACGTTGTTTCTCTGCAAACTTTCTGGCCTGAATAGTAGCCTCCATTTTTGGTAACGAAGGCACTGATTCCATTCCAACAGTAAAGCCTATTTTCGGCATCCCTAGACCAGTGCTGGTGAATGAAATATTTAGCATAGCGGTCTGTTGATTGTGTTTATGGGTATTTTCATTAGACATCATCAGGTGCCTGGTTTTTAGTGATGCTACATTTCTTTCCGTGGCGTGTTCTTGGGATTGACTGTCAAAGACCGTAGTCAACATTGTAGTACCGAGACCTGGTGTGGTGTATAAAAGGCCAGCCGGTGTCTCCGTCACATTTCCTGGACTGAACCAAGCATACCTCCCACCAATGTGTAGTTCGAAGTCATTGGTACAGTGTCTCTTGTTGCACTCAACAGCCGTGATTAAAAACTGTAACTCATTTTGATCTCGTCCAGAAACAGAACACTCCATGACCAATGTAAGACCTTGGAAGGTAAGGTTATATCCAATGTAGGACCGGTCGTAGGCATGCAGACCGACTCTAACAATTCCTTTCGAGTCCGGAATGGCTGTATCCAGACACTGCTTGGTCGATTTTTGGCATATTGATAGCTCGACGACAGCTCCTTCGGGGAGCTTGACAATACTGAGAATACTCTTTCGTAGCCAATATCCCCAGCCTTGTTTGAGAGACCGTTGAAGCTCTTCCCTCTTTTGTTCGGGTGGTGACAACGATGGTTGAAATTTCACATTACCGCTATCCTGAGCCATTAATTGGAACTGATCGTCAAGTAGACCCTCTCCATCACGGACCGTCATCAAAGGCATGGAAGCATTCGCTGGACTCGATGGTGGCAAATCCGTTCGCTTCCAATAGACTTTGACATTAGGATCATCACCATTGCGTGTTGTCATTTTGCTATGTTCACATGCATTCGTTGTGTCGTTTCGAGTAATGTGTACCCGAAAGGGATACGCTTGTTGGCGTTGCGTACGAACAAAGAGTGGATTGTCAATTGCCATGTTATTTTTATTCGGTGCGTAGGCGTGTCCATCACCACACACCAAATGTCCGTCCATCCATACCCATCCCGTGGATGTCCCATCAAATTGACATTCAAACGTATAAACGCCATCTCTGGCAATCACGGCTGTGCCCACCAATTCACCAGAAAGATGGCACCTGCTTTTCGTCAGTAGTTGTTCTTGCTGCTTTAAAGCAGCGGACGACAAGAACGAGAACGAGAGCTCGGCGGAATGTGTCGTCCCAGTTACACTTGGAGTACCGGCCAGAGCAGCATTCTCGTACAGGTGAAACGTGAGCCCCGAGGACGGTGCATTGTTGGAAGACAATGACGGTCTTTTCGCGGCGACTATTGCACACTGTCGACCTGTAAGGCCTACGTTGAATATGGCGGACAAGATCCACGTAGCAGGAAAATTCTTCCTCATTACTCCTTTCTTGCTTTGTCACTACCAGTGGGATTCTCGATTCGACGAGGAGAGCACAAACAAGGGTCCGAATATAAAGTATTGTATCAATGAATGGAAAAGTGATAAGTCAGTCAACGATGGGGTGGAAGGATAGAAGATAGAAGATACAAGCTTCACTAAAACAAAAAAATCCAAAATAAATGTCGCACACCTGCTTTCATGTTATTGACTCTGAATCTTAACTCTAAATCGACAAAATACCGGTTGCTTCATTGAATTCTTGTCCTCGACTATTCCCCCCCCCCCGGTCGTTTATACCAGCATAGCTTAGTGAAGAAAGTTCTTGGTGATTTGCTTGCCGTCCGCGTCCAACAATACTGCGCGCACGGACCTGTCCACAAATTGAAGGCACGAGAAATGCCCCTAAAACTGAACCACTCCTTTCTATGCAGTGTACAATAGCAACAAAGACAAGCGATTTGTTCGATAATGCAAGGATCGCCTTTGAAACCTTAAACCCTGATCACATAATACAGACTGCTAGATCTTTTGTTTCCTTAATTGTTACACACTAATAATAGCGCAACATCTGGTCAACACTTCGTTGGTTGACAGTATGCCCTGCCCAACAAACCTCCCTGCGTGCGTCATGCGCCATTAGCGATGATGCTTGTGACTCCTCTTCCTTGAATCACTGGATGATACGGAACAGGAACGGTCGTCTAGTCGTCTTTTGGAGGAAGAATGACTTCGTTTTCGTTCCTTGTGGTCACCCTTGTGATGTCGACGCTGTTTACGATCTTTTCGTCTCGATCCCGCTGTTGAAGACGTTGTAGACAACGAATCATGTGAGCTGTCATCTGAATCTGAATCATATTCTTTTCTTTTCCCGTGCCTTTCTTTGGAATGTTTTCTCTTTCGCTTGGCTTTGTGGCTTTTGCGTTTTTCTTTGGATTTCCTCTTCTTCTCATCCTTGCTGTGTTTTGAATGTCTTCTTCGATCGGAATTGCTCTCTATCTCGCTATCGTCACTGCGCTTCTCTCCACTGTTTGGCCCCCTTCCAACACCACAGTCAACAATGATGATTTTTTGCATTGCAGTAGGTTTTGTCCCTTCCAATTCTACATCCGTCGCCATACTGTGAACTGCCGACATTCCTTCAACCACTTGGCCAAAGACTACGTGTTTCTGGTTCAGGTGGGGCGTTGGTTGGAGCGTAATAAAGAACTGACTCCCGTTCGTATTTTTACCCTTGTTGGCCATACTCAAGATGCCAGCCTTATCGTGGGAAATAGCAAACGATTCATCAGCAAAGGTTCTTGCCGATGTATTTAAAACGGAATATCCACCAGTACCGTTAAAGTGCTCAAAATCGCCGCCTTGTACCATGAACTGTGGAACAACCCTATGAAAGATGCTTCCTCTGTACGTTGCCAATGGTCGCGAGGGAGTTGTACGACCGGGGGATGCACAGAGGGCTGCAAAATTCTGGCATGTGTTGGGACAGGTCTCACGAAACAGTTGCATGACCATCCGATGAGGTGGATGCGGACTGCCTGCTATCGATACCTCAAAGAAACAACAGTTTTCGTCATCGCTGTCTTTTGTGGCCATGCTTCAACTTTGTTTGTCTAATAGCTCGTTTGTCGAGAAGATTGATCAGTAGACTTCACAAAGCATCAGTGCTAACGATGGAAAAATAATAATGATGGTTTCATGTTTCATTGTTGTCAAAGATTAGTAAAAAATAATTTTGGAGGTCGGACGAGGAGGAGTTAATAATAGTACTACTAAAAGTAGCTAGACTGAATCCACCCGGAAAGACAATTCCACCTCAGAGTTTAACATTCGAGAGGAGTGGAATGTTCGAATAGCTAAAGGCGGTTTTCTACTAACTAGACTACTATTAGTAGGAAGTAAGGAACACTTGAGCTATTAACGGTAGTCAGTAGTAAGCATGATTATTAAGATAACAAATCCTCTTTCTAGCTCGCGATCTACTATTGAAGTACTCCCCGACAGCGCTCATCTTATGCAAAAATAGGTGCTCTCAACATCCGTTTTTTGTTGTTGAATTGATCAGAGCAGAAGCAACGCTGTATCCTAGAGCTGAAATCTACCTAGATTTGTATTGGAGCAGACAAGAAACAAAAATGCACTTTTTCTGGTAAGAATACTCAGATTATGCAAGCTCATTTGTATATATGTCAACCAGAATATCTCCTTCAACCTCTGCTATATTCTTGTTCGATGGGATTCTGCTCCAAAAAGCTCAAGCCTTTTTCTTCGACGACTATGTTAATCACTTTTCGCTTTCGAGGTGATCCGGGTGCCGTCCAGACACTGCTGGAATCATCGTTTGGTAGTTCACCTGAATCACTGGTTGGGGGCAACTCCTCTTCCCCACTTGCACTGTGCGTCTTTCCATTATCTCCGTCGTCGAACGAAACAATATCTGCTTCGGGCATTCGATAGGTTACAATGGCATTGATAATGGTCGTCATTGTGCAGATAATGGACAACCCAGATCCGAACATAAACTCACAAGATTCGCATACTTCGTCGGAAGCGTAAATAATGAAGGTGGAGCCGTGACAGAGAGCCCCTAGGATCAGTATAGCACTGATAAGCTTGATTACTCTCCTTCGTACAGCAATGCAAGCCAGGCAGACTAAAATGATCATCCCTGCTCCAATAAGGATGTTAGAAGCTATACTCAGATATCGCGCGATCTGAAAGATTGTATCAAAGGTTTCTACTTGTTCAGTCGAATAGAGTTTGCAGGTCAAGTCGGATGAGGCTGCTTTGTCTTCAAAGGAAAAAAACCCAATACCCATGCCCCCTGCATTTTGATATTGCTTTTGGCTGTTTCCAACAAAGACAAAATCGGCTGCGGCAAAATAACAACCCCACGAAGCTGTCATGACCAAGAGGAAAGAAGAAATGCCTAAAATCATTGCGTACATGGAACTGGGTCCGTGAGGAAATCCGCTGAAAGATGTCGCACATGGTATGTAGGTTGTTGTTATAAGAGCATTAGAGTTTTCAAATTGTTGTAGTTAGGTGGCAAAACAAGAAGAGGAAAGAAACACAGAAGATGCAGAAACACGGAGTGTGAGAGATGAGAGATGAGCACAGGCTACAGGAACGAAGGACGAAGGTTCCAAGTTCCAAGGTTCCCCTAGCAATCTACCGAGCAGCGCTCATGATGCGCGCTATATTACTCTTTCGACGTACCAACATGATTGAAAGCCTGCCATATTTCAGGTTGTATCTGCACTATTATTGTTTGTTGAAGTTGTTCTCTTGTAAATAAGTTGGCTGTTAATCAAGTATATCTTGCACGTAGTGCTCGAGTATGTTTGTGATCAAGGATCAAGTTGGATATTTAGAATTGTGAAAAGAAATTAACGACTCAACATCGACAGGCTCGTAAAAAGAATCTCAATTTTTTAAGGATATCACACTAGACGCCTACTTGCTCACAGTCACTACTATCTCCTTAAATTTCGCGCAATGCGTCTTCTGATAAACCGAATGGCGGAGGAACTCGATTCTGATGCCTCCAAATGCGGGCAATGAACTTTTCATCAACCGCTGCACAGCCTTCGTGTTCGGTTCGTTCATCAAAATTGCCATTGGCATCAGCTGGAAAAAACAGCAGGGCATCTCCTTGTTTCGGACGAATGGCTAGTTTGTCTTGGGAACGATCTACCTGTTTGTAGGTCGAGGTTGATGTTAGCTTTCCAAAGCGCGTCAATCCTCCTTCCTGTACATCATTTAAGTATACAATCAATGTTGCCAGTGTCTGTCCTCCTCGATTGGCATCTTCCGTGGCAGCAGATCGGTTGGCATCGTAGTGTGGTTTCAGTACCTGGTCCGCTTCGTAGCGAATCACTGTAGGCGCCTCAAAAAGCGATGCTTCATCCTTTTGTGCTGCCTTGTTGCCGATATCGGTTGTAGTGAATAGTTCAGCTGCCCGGCGAACAAAGATCCCACTGCCGGCTTTCATATCGTCTAATGTTGTCGAAGTAGATGTTCGCATGCTCTGTAACGAATCGGCACGATTTTTGGTAAATAGCCCAATCCCTGTTACTGCCAGTACCAAAAAGAGGACAAAATTTTGCACCATGTGTGAAATCAAATCTACTTGGGAGGTTCCTGGTACATCTTTCGTTTGGAACCATCCCAGTGCAATGGCAGCCCACGTCACAGGTCCCTTGGTCGCCAATTCGACGAGATCTTTGAAATCATCGGTCCAACCAGCATAGGCCACGGGCGATGGATTCAATCCCCTGTCTCTGGCCATGCGGATCATTTCGTTGCACGAGGTTGTATCCAAAAAGTTTTCAATCACGTACACATCTGGGTCGGAGTGGATGCGTTGCAATCCTTCAAAGTTTTCGCGAATAGCCATCCGAGGTCCTCTATCAGCTTTTGTAGTGGTGGTAGTGGTGGTGGTAGAAGGAGCCGTCACGGCGAATAGAAGATTTTGATGATGCTCCTTGTTGTTGTTGTTGGATTGCCGTTGGTATATGTGCTGGAGAATGGGAGAAAACCCGTCGGCAATATCTGTCAACGCCACTGCCAACAACAGAAACACGAGAGCAGCAGCAGCAGCTGTGGCATTTGATGGTTTCATGGTAACCAGTAAACAGACTCAGTAGAGTCGATGGAATGGATGATCCCAATAGGCGGGACTACCTCAAATAGAGGTATAGTGTTGACAGATCGGAAGTAGCCCAACAAAGGTGAAAGTGATAGCACGTACAACACGTAGTTACTCAGTACTTCTTATCGAGTGCGAGTAGTCTAAATTATATTATTGGCTTGATTTTTTTTTAATGTTCCTGTTGTTGCGTACGGTACTGAGTAGACTACTGTACGTGCAAATACGATCAAGAAGTAGTTGTGGATTTGAAGGCTGTCACGAGTGGGATTCAAACGAAAGATATCACAAGAAGGAATATTCGTATGTTTCTTCCATCTTCTATCTTCTTGTCCTGCTTTCCAGTTGCATGATCCTATCAAACGACCTGCTTTTACATTTATTTTAATGACTACCAGTAACATCTAAGAGGCGCCCGCAAAATCGAAACCGGAATAATCAATAGTCCATACCAGACAAAAAAAAATGCGAAAGATAACGCTGCTTCTTTCCTTGTCCTTCGTGGTGGCTCAAGTTCAAGGATACACTTCGAAAAAGCCTCCGTTTCTGACGAGTCGAGATATGTGTGGGATCTGGCGTTTAAAAATAGACCCTTTACAACAAAGAGATGACAATGATAGACTACTAGACAAAATGCCAACAAATACAAACCAAGAGGTGGAATTTGCCTTACGTTTGAATGAAGATGGAACGTTTGATCCCTACACAACAATGGACGATTCGGCTACTACTTTTAGGATGCAGCAACTCGAAGGATACCAATTAAATATGGATCTACAAAATTTAATTGGGAGAGGGGGCTGCTGGGACTATCGCGACCAATGTCTGCTTCTAGCTACCGATCGATCAGAGAAAGTAGGCTCAGCCAACATCAAAGACACGGTTTTTGAGGGGAAAATACTGGCGCAGGTCAGTGAACGCCTCAACGAAAATGAAGGCCCAATAGAGAGGGAGGATAGCAGCAATGACAATACCATCACCGATATTGATGTTCACTTATCCATTCCCTACGGAAGAATATCAACCGGAAAATTTTTCTATCCCAACAAGCACTCTGCGTTTTTTGACCAGCCCATGTTGTTCGAACCATCCGTTACTGGCACATTCTGTATGAATCAATTACTCGGTAAACTCAATACACGCATCCACAAGGAAGAGCGCGACAAAGCGAGCAACACAAAAGCAGCTGCAAAATATCACAAGCGGGACTTTTACAATCGTACCTTTTATCTGACGGATACTCCACACCCAGTGAACCCGGGATATGCAGCCCAAGATCTGTATTATGATGAATCCAAAGCAACGCTGGATATTCGAGTCATGCCCATTACGTTCCACCCCAACAATACCTTTTCTACTATTGGATCCGGAAAAATATTACGTGGAAGGTACGGTATTACGGGCAAAGAGCGGGACGCGCTCTGGTTTCAGGTTTCCTTGTTTGGAGCAGGGAGATCAGCACCAGGATCCGTCTTTTCAGAAGGCAAACTGCTTTCCCAGGACGATCGCAGAGGCTACGTTGGGCCGATTCAGGCGTATTCCAATAAGCACAACGAGACAACCTATTTTGTGGATGGCGAGTACTTTTACGGAACCGACCTGAAACGAGCCAGGAAACCAAATTCAATGGGAACCTTCACGCTACAGGAGATTGACGAAAAAGATGAGGAAGTAGGATATGACGATGTGGTAAGCAATGTTAAGAGTGGTGAAAGTGACAGTCAAGATTGGGAGGATGGCGGCAATGTTTTTCAATGATTGTGTTATCTACGTTTGTTACTCAACATGAGATCAAGCCTGCGTTGGCCGAAGATGTGACAAACTGTCCTTAGTTGATCGAAGGTCGCCGTTGATCTTCCAATTTTGTATATCATCTTGTATATTAGTTATGAACTGCTCGGTTGATTGGCCGAAATTAGAATAGAATACAATGGTGTATCTGCTTTGGTTGCAAAATCGTGCAAGCACCTCCCAGTTTTTCTGTGCTTTCTTCCTTTGACAGAAGTTCGAGCTATGCACAGGTTACATCTGGAAAGATGCTACATCCTGTAGTACAGAAAGAATTTTGTTGTTGTTTCGCAACAGGTTCGATGACCTGCTTACTACCATCTGGTAATACCAGTACAACCTCCTTATCGTAGACTGTCAGCCTTTCGGGAATATACAGTTCATTGTCGTCTTCAGTAGAGCTAGTACTGGCCAATTGCCTGTTTGTCCTTTGGAGATTAGGTGGCTGGTCATTGATTCGACTTCTTGAGGTATATAAATACTCATCCTTGTTCCAATCGTCAAATTCTGACTGTGAGAATGCTTCTGGGATGTGACAAATGACGGCCCCATTGACGAATGATACTACTACTGCTAGTATTGATAGAAAAGCTCCAATGGAGAATTGGCAGTCTTCGCAACTGAAACTGGAGAGAAAAATAAGAAATGTCATAGTTTGCAGAAATGCTCCCAGTAATACAATTCCACTCAATATAGTAATCGTCGATGGCTTGACCGACAAGCAGCTCAGACAGATTAGAAAAAGGACGGAAATGCCCAATAAGATGGTGGCCAAGAGTGCACATCCCCGTGCTGCTTGGAAGTACCCATCGAATTCCTTTGTTTGTTGGTCCGAATAGGATACACATCGTAGATTGTTGGATGATGTAATGTCTTCGTAGGAAAGCAAGCCCATGGTCATTCCACCAGTGTGTATGATTTGTTCTGGTTCGTTGTTCAAAAACACGAAGTCAACACTAACAAAATAACAAGCCCATGACGATGCCAGTGCCAGCATAACTGAAGAAATCCCCAACAACAGAGCGTAGACTGATGTCATGCCATGCGGAAAGGCGCAGCATGACACAAATCCATACTGTTCTTCTGATACGATGTCGCTCGCCAACTCCAACTGAGTCCTTCGCAAGCTTTTTGATTGTGGAAAATTGCCCTTCATGATGAAACCTATGGCTACTATGCTTGAATCATATATACCTGAAAGACGGTCTCTGAGATATTTAGATTGATTAATAAATTCCTATTTGTTGCCTGCTGCAACTTGATATTGAGATTGTTGCGAAAGGTCTTTCAAGTCTTCTGGTAATTCCCGTCATTAATCGCTAAAATATTTCGAGGAAAAAGTGAGCTGCCTAATCCACTACTCCTACTAGCTACAGTACTGATGAGAGTAGTACTACACTACAGTCGTACTACTACTAGTACTCCTGCCTACCAGGTACTAGTAGGACTACTAGTAGTAGCAATGGGAGTAGAACACTACCTGGTACACAACTCGTAGTAGAGTAGTAGTCTAATACTCTACATAGTAGCAGCTTTTAAAAGTTGGCTGGGTTATATTAATGATGATAATAAAACCAACGTCGTTAAATAATAAAAAGACGTGTAGTATCCATCTACTGCTTGGTCCAGCAGTAGCTCTTGGTACCGTATTTTAGTAGTGTTAGGTAGACTACTGTTAGTCTAATAGAAAATAAAAACAAAAATAAACAATAACCTTTTCTATTAAACTTAATAGTATGTCTACGAACTTTCCGACGAGTCCGATCGAAACTTTTGGGTTGCAGGCTGTGCTAACATAGACTCCACGCCTCTGCGGCATCAACTGATTGCAGATAAAGCTATATCTCGCGCCAAGACTTGGTGCTGGGATCGAACTCCATCACTCGACATCCTTGATTCTTCCCAGGAGCCGTTGGAACATCGGTAGGAGCTCCATCAGGCGCAGGTACAGGCACAGGTGCAGGAACTCTTGCTTTCTCCTGTGTTGATGGGACCATCGCTACTAGTGCGGGAGCGGGCGCTTCTACTTCTTCTTTTTCAACTTGCTCTTCTTCTTCTTCTTCTTCTTCTTCTTCTTCTTCTTCTTCTTCTTCTTCTTCTTCTTCAATTGTCAAATCCTGTGGAGGATTCATTCGAGAGCTAGGTTCTTTCCGTTCTGGAAGAATTCCTACTGGCATATCATGTTGGTCATCATCATATCCAGATGTAATGGGGCACAAACCTGTTGCAATGTCCGACAAAAAAGCAGATGGTCCGAAGTCATCGGCTGTCACCATCGCGGTAGAATTCGATACTTTTGTGTTGGACTCTGCTAAATATTCTTTGATTGCTTCCGGTTTTCGGGGAGTGGCCGTGGCAAACAGAGTATCGTTGACTGCTTTGAGCTGTCTGTGAACATCCTCCAATTGCTCCTCCAACCGATCGGGATCGTTTTCAGCAACAGCACGGGTGTAGTCTGACAAAGCGCCAAAAAGTTCTGCTTTCGACTGGAAGGTCTGGCTACAAATCTCGTTGGAGCATTGGATAGGCTGCAGTCCTTCCGTGTTGACAACGTGAATGGATGCCGGGTATGTCTTCATGAGGAAAGCAGCTACGCTATCTTGAGCATTGAAAATAAAAGCAAGGTGCAAGGGAAGATTACCATGACTGTCAGGTTTCTCAAGAGCGCCAGGGTATGCCTTAACGAGCTTTTCTACGACTTCCAGTGGGGCTCCGTAGCAGATGGCTGCGTGCAAAGGCAACTGTCTCCACATTTCGGTCCCGTAAGTATCATTCTTCGCAACCCATGTCTGCACTTGCTGTACGATACCCGCCTTACCAACAGATCCCAACAACGGGGAAAAGGAGAAAGACCCAGTGCGAAGAAAGTAGAGAACGGCGTGCCAATTCTTGCGTAATATAGTCTTGAACAAAGGTGTAGACTCCATAAAGTCAACGACCATAGCCTCAGGCTCAGCTTGGAGCTCAGCCATTGTCTTAGACTCAATGAAAGATCCAGGCTTTGTAACAGAAGCTGTTTCATTAATCTTTTCAATATTTGGAGCTAAATCGTGTTCCGGAGTGGTCTCGATAGAATCATCGCGTTCGATCCCATTATCTTGTTCATGCCCGCTTGCAAAAAGAGGAACGGCAGATTCATCTTCGTAGTAGCCACTATTATTTGCAACACTTTCACTTACGACAGTTTCTACTTTGGGCTGCTCAAAATTGTCTTCGGTGTCTGGGACGCTCCAAAGTCCCATAAAAGGAGACGAAGCAGGTTTATCCATGGGTGCATCCACAGGAACAGATTCCTCGTGGATTGCATTGACACTGGGAGCGGCAGAAACATTATCTGCGCCGGAAGGGCTCCATAGTCCCATAAACGGCAACGAAGAGGCGCGCGGTGCTTGCGATGCCAACTCACGGAATTTAGCCTCCTTGAACGTGGCCTCTGCTTGCCGGTTACGCTTTGCGAAAGAAGCATCCACTTTTGGAGGAGCAGTCATGACAGAAGCATTATCCGAGATCACTTTCGGGGCATAATAAACAAAGCGACGACCTGAAAACGATGTAGGAGAGGTAGTGCTTGTAACATGTTCCGTTGACTTCTTAAGTGCTGGTGCATCAGCTTCCTCTTCTGGTGAATCAGCATCCTCGGCTGGGGGTGGTTCAAGGAAAATGATTGGTTGAAGGCGATCCTCTGGCATGCTGATTTCTTCCTGAACTCTTATATCATCATCGTCAACCATATTTTGCTGATCTTCACCAGGGTTTCTCTGAGAGTCTCCACTTCCTTCCTTATCTTCTGGCAGCTTGAGAACGGAAACAACTTTGCCTTTTGAGTCGTAGTGAATGCTCGGATCGAGGACATTGAGCAAACCGTAGTAGCACCCAATAGGTGCTGCATCAAATACCATTTTGCAGCAATTCAATTGTTCTCGGCAGGGAAATAGACAAGTGAGAATTTGATTTTCGTGTAAAGTATGCCTTAGTGCAAAGTACAATGTTGTAACCTTTCAGGATTATCCGATAGAAGACAAAAATCTGGGATGTGCGTTGAAATGGGTGTGGGTTATGATACTTAGACGACAAAAAGAATGGTCCATCTAAATACTCAGTTCAACGGTTACGGTTGGCGAAACGAACGGCAGGTACGGGATAGCTTGACCATACCTACTAGAGAGTAGTAGTAGTAGTAGATACTCTACTACTAGGAGTAAGGATAGACTGCTGGAAATGGACGAGCGAACGCTACCGCGTTCTCTCGACTATGCCAGCTCTCTAGGGCTACGTTTGGCTAGGTAGGGTGGTTTGGAGAAACTCGGCAATTTACTAGGGCCCACCTTTTCTCCGTTCCGAGGCGCCCGGGTGAGAGGGCAGACCGCTAGGGTTGCTCTCACACTCGGGTAGCCAATCGGGCGGGAGGGCGCGGTTAAGAAACTATTTTAGGTATATAAAGTTGCTTTCGTATTCGACGAAACGGCAAATTTATGACGAAATTTTCTGCTCTTTTCGGTCTCTTCAATTGCTGGATCCAGGTCTAGGCCCTTCCTTGTTT
>Ga0210025_1000916_pt1 | contig 34631 bp, 32 predicted proteins | sample CryGeyme20150102_FD_183989 | JGI IMG/M metagenome (GOLD analysis project Ga0210025, IMG submission 183989) | Groundwater microbial communities from Crystal Geyser aquifers in Utah, USA - Crystal Geyser metaG 2015-0102 (SPAdes) (version 2) | ecosystem: Environmental > Aquatic > Deep subsurface >... | reverse complement strand
CTCAACTATCTCAACTTTTTTCGCTTGCATCAGCTCTGAAATATTTACTTCGCTGGTTGATTCTACATTGTTAGACTTCTGAGAAACTAATATATTATATGGTTCACAACCGCTCATCTCAGGCATTATTTTACAGTGATCATTCATCGCTTTAGAATAGCCTATAAATGGACTATCAGATTGCTCCGTTCACATTTCCATCATATCCATGTCATTATGATTCATCAATAAAAGATGAGGAATGAAAATATATGACAAAAGCCCAATAACACTGACACCAAGTAAAATTATGATACTATAAAGTACTGAATTTTTCATATTGTATTTTTAAATATATAAAGATTATTTCTCTCTATATATTTATGTATTTGCAACTATTATTTTTTTCAGCAGTCCAAAATGATAATTTTTTATAATATTCCTTTGAAATGGAGGACTCAGTCAGACTAACAAAAATATGCTCCAAAGAGAAATACTAAAGTGAAAGCTCTGAATCTGATAAACGATTTTATAAAAAATAATTTCAATGCCCTGAGAATAAGAAATTATTTCTGAATTATGATGTAATATAATATCACTCATACAATGCTCAATACAGCCTGTATTTTGTGAACTATTATGCTCCGACATTCACATACTATGTGCTGCATGAAACGACAAAAATAATGGCAAGATAAGAAGTAGTATCTTGCTAAGTAGTATCAGAAATCAAATACTTATTTTTTTCATAGCTCTATCATATTCATTCTCCTTAAAAGTACATAAAGTTATTTTTTCTTTGAGAAATTACTATTTCTTATTGGCAATATTTGCAACAAAATACTTTGGATCTTCTATCACATTTATATCTACTACTTCTTGCGCGTTTCGTATAAGCGTTCTACAGTCTGGAGACAAATGCCTCAAGTGAAGTTTTTTGCCGATACTTCTATATTTTTCAGAAAGCACATTTATAGCTTCTGTTGCAGAGTGATCCATTACTTGTGATTTTCCAAAATCAATCACGACTTCATTGGTATCGCTACTCACATCGAAAAGCGTTTTAAACTTCAAAATAGAACCAAAAAAGAGTGGCCCATTGAGCTCGTAATGAGTAATATTTTTACTATCTATATACTTTTTTGCTTCTATTTGCTCCGCTTTTTTCCAAGCAAAACTGAGCGCTGATATAATAACTCATGAAACAACAGCAAGAGCCAAATCTCAGCTAATTACCGTAATAGCAGTCACAGCTATTATCACAAATGCATCTGCTCTTGGTATTTTTGGAAGGAGTTTAAATGTTGGCCAAGCAAAGGTCCCAATCACCACAATAAACATCAGTCCCACAAGTGCGGCAAGTGGGATAACAGCTATGAAACTCGTAGCAAATACAATCAAAAGAATCAAGAATATAGCTGCGGAAATACCTGAAATCCGTCCTCTTCCACCATTTGAAATATTAATCATCGACTGCCCTATCATCGCGCATCCACCCATTGCTCCAAAAAAGCCACATATGGTATTCGCCATTCACTGCCCTATAGATTCTTTATTGTTATTTCCTCTCGTTTCTGTAATTTCATCTATGAGTGTTAATGTCATAAGCGACTCCGTAAGTCCAATAACAGCGAGCACTAATGCATATGGGAATATAATAATAAGCGTATCAAGGAATCCAGTCGTAAGCTCAGGAATATGAAAGCTTGGGAAAACTCACTGTAATTCAGTATATCAATTTGCAGCAAGATAACTCGAGACATTTCCAACGTTTTCAAATCATGGAACAAATAAAACAATTAGAGTTACTATCACAATCGCTACCAATCATGATGGAACAGCTTTTGTAATCTTCGGAAGAAAATGAATAATAGCCATCGTCATAGCGACGAGTCACAGCATGATAAAGAGTTGGAGACCTGAAATCCAGTTTTCTCATATTTTGAACTGTTCGAGCTGTGAGAGAAAAATAATGATTGCAAGTCCATTCACAAAACCAAGCATCACCGTATGTGGAATAAGTCTCACAAGTCTTCCGAGCCCCAGAACTCAAAATAAGATTTGTAGTATTCCCATGAGAATCAGAGTTGCAAAGAGGTACTCAACTCAAAAGTCTCTCACCAATGATACCATTACGATAGCGAGAGCTCCTGTTGCTCCAGAAATCATCCCAGGTCTTCCTCAAAAAATAGCAGTGATAAGTCCTACGATAAATGCCGCATGCAAACCAATAATTGGGTTAATATCCGCAACAAAAGAAAATGCAATTGCTTCAGGCACAAGCGCGAGAGCCACCGTCAATCCAGAGAGTACATCTGTCTTAATCTGACGAGGATTCTCTAGTTCTTTCTTGATATCCAGAATTCAAAAGAAATTTAATAGTGTTAATAGCATGCAAAATTGTTAAAAAATACTCATAAAAAAACTCTATAAAAATAGAGAATTTATTTTTTACTGAAAGATTTTCGGTAATTCGGGCATGAGTATAGCCAGAAATAGTAATAAGTAAATTTTGGTTCCGAATTAAACATAAAAAATCTCTCAGAAATTGAGAGATTTTTTAAATCTTAAATGGCAGCAAATAGTAGAGAATATTAGAAACGAAATTATGATGCATAAGAATATAACAAACTAATTCTATCAATAAAATATTTTTTCATATACTTTTTAAAGTAAGTATTTATGATTTGAGATAAGGAGATCTGAATTCTTCTATAAAAATTTTATTAGTATTAATATTAGAAATTTTTTCAATAATTTTTTTTGAATAATTAAATCATATATACATATATAAATCGTATCAAAAATGTATAAAAAAGTTTCTTTTTCATTTTATCTTGAACCATTGGCTTCATCTTAATACAGATCGAATTAATGAATCTAATTCATCAACATAAAAAGTACCCCCTTCTGTAATTCTATCGTATACTTCTTTTGATATAGATATATTATTTATGTCCTTATAATTTCATCTATGCTCGACTTTACTTACAGTAAAAGAATTTATGTTATTGAACATAAGAATTTTTTTTGCTATATCTACATATAAGTCTTCTATTTCTAAATATTCACAAATATCATTTTTTCAAAAATCAGATATATCCGTCCATTCATTTGAATCTATATAAAAACCATTCTTATCTCTCTTATTTGGATCATACTTCGTAATTCTATAGCTTTGTAACATATTTTGATATAATATTAATTATTAATCTCCAACCTTTTTTAAATTTTTATCGTAAGTTCATAACCTTGTATTCTTGTTACTTAGTCACTTAACCGTATTAGCCATTTTCCAAATTCATCAATTATGCTGATCAACATCTCACGATATATATTTTTTAGTATCTTTATTATAGAAGACTTTCTGTTGATGCGAGTATTCTCATTTTTTTTCTTTAAATCATAGTTTTCCAGCCATATCTTTATACTGTTTATTCGTATATTTGACTACGCTTTTTGTTGACGTTTTTCATATTGCACTTATTGCACTCTTTGTTCATATTTCTCCTCATCAAAATGTAAGTATTGCATTTCATAGTACTTCTTTTCATTTGTCACTACTTTGATCTATAAACTTATTTGTAGCTAACTCAATTCTATCTATTTTGTAAGATCCAAATTTTTGGTTAATTTTAGCTTGAAAATCATAGTAACCCCCGTATTCACCATTTGGATCTATATAAACTAATGGGTTATTGAGAGAATAGGCATATGAATTTAACCTTTGAGGTTCATATAATACTCTATCACCTCTTTCTTTATTATTTTGAATATAATTACCTCAAACTTCCCAAAACACTCTATCTACACTATTGAATCTTGCAATCTGATTATCATAATATCTGGCCTCAAAGTATTAAAGAACTAACTTTTACTCAAACTCGTTAGAATTTTTATATAAATATTTAAGAATTGGTATGAGTGCATTTCAAGCTTTAATTAATTCTGGAGTTTCTAAATCTATATTTCAATTACTTTTCTCTTTTGAATAGACTGCTAATCTATATGATGATAAAATTTCTATTAATATATTTCAATTATTTTTTTCAATTATAGATTTTAAATCAATTTCTGACTTGTTTTCACTGAATTGCTCTATACTCTTACTCAGATAACTGCTTCATTCTAAGATTCAGACATAACTGATTATGTACACTAGTAAAATAAAATTATGTGTAATAGGGAATTTTTCTCTAAAATCCTCATTATCAATATAATGATCACAATTATTTTCATAAAATCATCATACTTCTAAATCTCATAATAAATAATCATAGTCTTCAAAATCTAAGATTAAAATTTTTACTGCTTGCTTAAAAGGATTTTGCATATGTGTAATTATTATTCAAGATAATATTATTTGTGGGGATTTCAATGTATGCTACTTTTTGATTCATGAACTTGTACTTTAGTCTCTCACTTTTTATTTCCAACTTGCGTTCAAAAATCATATATTTTTTTATTAGTTTGTCATTTATATGGTATTCATTTTTCAAAAGCCTCTTGAGTAAGTTTATCTGCTTCTCAAGGATTTTCCCAAGTTGATAATGACTTACCTGTTCATTCTCTATTTTTTAACTCTTGTTCATACTCTTTTGTTCATTTAATGTGTTTGTTTTGTTTTTGTATACTGATTTTTTTAATAATCTTATTCCCAGCATCTACTCACTTCTCTAGCTTCTTTATCTTCTTAAGAGGATTTATAGCGTTTTGTGGTTTCAGTGTATCCTTGAGCATATTCTGTGCTCCTATCACTAGAAACTCATCTCATGTAACCTTTCCATATCATATTCATCCTGCTGCAACTAGAGAGTCTACAGCTACATCCCACCATTCTCATGTACTATCTGATCTTGCTAATGGATTATTTCATGTATAAGAATAAGAATTGAATCTTTGAGGATTCATGAGCCCTATTTGTGCTCTCTCCGAGTCTCACACCTCCCAAAACACTCTATCTATACTGTTGAATCTTGCAAGAGCATTATCGTAATATCTAGCCTCAAAATACTGAAGGTCTGTTTCGGAATCTTGTTCTTTTCAACCGAAGAGGTACTTGTTTTCGTAGTCCTCATAATTTACTCTACTCCTAATCTCTCCAAATGGAAAATAATCAACGACTTGAAGAAGTGTTCAACTAGAGCTGAGATCTATATTTCATCCTCACAGGTGATCCTCGTCGTGGTAGATAACAGTATCATCTTCAATACTTGCGATTTTTTTAGATCAGAGGAAAATATATTTAGAAATTTTTGTAGTAGTACCAGCAGCTGTAGTCTCTGTTAAGATCTCATAGTCCTTTCCAAGATATCTATTGAGACTACCACTACTAGATTTTTCTATTCTTATCCCCTTATTATCATAATGATAGTCTGTAATATTTCAAGAATCATCTTGTGAGGATAGTAGCTCGTCTTTGGTATTGTAAGTAAAACTCTTGATAACTCATCCAGTACCTGTATAAGCTGTGAGATTTCCGTTGTTGTCATAGCTGTAACTCATAGTTCAAATAGAAGTGACTGCATGTGGGTTATTTGTGCCGTTATCGCTGTAAATATAGTTTCATAACTTAGAGCTAGTAATTATGTTTCCTAGATCATCATAGCTATAGCTATAGGCTTCCGAATTTCCATAATTAGCTGATGTTAATCGAGATAAGTTGTCATATGAGTATGAAACATCTTTTTGTAGTTCTGAGACTATTCCATTTTCACTCAGTGAGAGAATATTTCCGAGTGAGTCAAAAGTATAGTCTGTAAGCCCATATTGTTGATTCCCATAAACAAGCCCCTTTCTCAAAAGTCTATATCCTGTATTATAGTCATATACATTCCCTGTTTCAGCATTATTTCCATAGACTATCTTTTCTATTTTTTTGCTGGATTATACTCTATTTCTCCAATAATTTCTCATCAATCATAATAAATGGATTCTGGAATACCATCAATGTAATTGTATATTGTAATCTTTCCATCTGGGTATGTATCTGAGATTTTTTGTTTTGCTAGATTGTACTGATAGGTATATGAGTAACTATCTGATCCATATGTTTTTGTCTCTCAAATAATATTCCCTTGAATATCATAACTATAATTTTGTGTAAAATCTCATTTCGTATAGCCTGAGAGTCTTCATTTTGCATAGGTTCACGCATCATATACATAGCTCTTAATCATTGCTCCATCATTTTCACTCATAACTCTATTGAGACTATCATAACTATAGCCAATTGTATCTCCTGAGAGAGTAGTTTGGCTTATGATATTTCAATTGTTGTCATAACCATACTGCTTTGATCAAAAGTTTAAATCGTTTTGAGTATGTAAATCCTCTATGATTGTTCTTCTTCCTGCTAAATCATATTCAATAGCTCTGACATTATTATCTGCATCAGTAATTCAAATAAGTTGGTCTTTAGAATTATAGTTGTATGTTGTAATTATATTTCAAGGTTCTGTAACTGAAATTAGATTATTATAAGTATCATATGTATATACTGATGTTTGATCTAATTGATTCGTAATAGAAAAATCTAAATTACCATAATCATAGTCAATATCTCCTGTTGCATCCGTGATTTTTGTAACTCTATTTAAAACATCATATTCAAACTCCTTTCCTTTTTCGGATTGTATATTGAGTTGTGTATAGGTTCATACATTTTCGTATGTAGGATAGGTTATATGTATCTTATTTCATCTGTTATCATACTCATACTTTATAGTAATGTATTTATTACCGTTTGATTGCTTTGTCTGAATTTTATTTCAAAAACCATTTATATAAGTAATGGTGTTAGTAGAGTTACTTCAAGTTGTATCATAAAAAATTATTTCTGATATACTGTTTGGTATAGATGTATCGTTATAACTCACACTTTTTAATTCATGAGTCCCACTTATAATAAGTTCTTCTTTTATTATTCGTCAAAAACTATCGTATTCATATAGGGTTTCTAGACCATTTGGATCAGTAACTTTTGATACTTTTCATATTCAATAGTTATATTCATATCAATAAATATGACCTTTAGGGTTTGATTCATAATAAAAAATCTCTCAATTTCTTGAGAGATCTTTATTTCTTAAATGGCAGGCCCACAAGGAATCGAACCTTGGTCGCAGGATTTGGAATCCTGAATTCTAACCGCTGAACTATGGGCCTAGAAATTTAAAAAATAAGAAGTTTTTACAAGGCTTAATTTGTCTCTTATTTTTTAAATTTTATAAACTATATAGCATATCTTTTAAACATTACAAGTGTTGTACTTCCAAGGAAGTCTTTTACTTTCATGTTTGGATCTATAACAAATGCTTGTTCAAGAAGTGAAATTTCACCTTTGAATTTCCCCATTTTTCCTTCGATAATTTTCATAAGAACATCATCTGATTTATTCCCCATTGCTGGATCATTTTTCATCATTTCAAGTTGAATTGATTTTTCTTTTTCTACAATTTCATCACTAATATCTTCTGGAGAGAGGTATTCTGGACTTGCAGCCGTAACATGCATAGCAACTTGTTTCAGTTTTGCTTCATCCGCACCTTCACTCGCAACTACTACAGCAGCAAGTTTTCCATTTGAGTGAACATAATCAGCGCTTACAGCACCTTCTAGAATTTCATAATCTTTAATTTGAAGATTTTCTCCCATTTCAAGAGCGTAATCTGATTCAATAAGACTTTGAGCTTGTTCCTTTGAGTCTACTCCATTATCTTTCAGATAGTTAGCAACAACATCAAGCATTGCTTTAAATTTGTCTGAGTTTGCAAGAAAATCAGTTTCACAAGATATAGAAACCACATATGATTTCCCACCTTCTGAAATAATTTTAATACCTCCTTCAAGAGCTTCTCTATCTGCTTTTTTCGCAGCTTTTGCAAGACCTTTTTTTCTGAGTTCTTCAATAGCAGCATCAATATCACCATCAGTTTGTTCAAGAGCTTTTTTACACTCCATCATCCCAATACCTGTTCTTTCTCTAAGCTCTTTTATGAGTTCCATTGTAACAGCCATAGTTGTTTTAGTTATGAGATAAAATCTCTGAGCTTTCTAACTTAAGAAAGCCGAGAGAGAATATTTTTATTATTTTTTTACTTTTTCATTAAATTTTTCTTCAATTGAATCTAGAATTTCTATTTTTACTTCTTCTCCTTTATAAGCTTTTAAGGCAAGAAATGCAGAAGCCCCCCAATATATAATATTTAAAACTCAAGCGAAAAATCCATTAAGTACAAACATCAGTACAATAACTGCTGCAGCCATCATAGCTGAGTACTTTACGTGATGCATTACTCTCTTATCTTCAGCAAGAAAATACATTGCTGCCGCCCCTATAAAATAAGGGAAATAACTCATTGCGCTTGTGAGATTTGCATCAGAGAGTATACTATCTGACTCTTGCTTTACTTCTAAGGTAACTTTTTTTGTTGGTTTTGGCATATTTTTTTGATTTTAAAAGTAAAAATACTTTTATAGTATATGAAAAGCTAAAAAAAATTAAATTATTTTTCCTGAGTTTTTGATTCTACTTTTTTTGCAGGCGCAGCTTCTTTCTTAGCAGCTGGTTTTCTTGCTGGAGTTTTCATACCGTCTTTTAGTGCAAGAGCAAGGTAATCAAGTGATTTTACAGAGTTTGTATTTCCTGGAATCGTTCCATTTCCTATGTATGGATCACCATTTGTATTAGAAATTTTATAACAAGGAATACCAAGACTGAGTGCTTCTTTTACTGCTTGTGATTCATATACTCCATCAACTACAAAAATTGCATCTGGAGATCTTTTCATTTCTTTTACCCCTCTAAAAGCTTTATCAAGTTTTTCAAGTTCAAGTAATTTTGCTGCTTTTTCTTTTTTTGTCAGCATATCCATTCCATTTCCTTCACTATCTTTGAGAAGTTTGATGTAGGTAGCAATTCGAGTCTTGATAGTCTTAAAGTTTGTAAGAAGACCAGGAACCCATTTTTCAGCAACAAAGTAATGACCATTTTCTTCTGCGAGTTTTGCAAATGCATCTCTTGCTTGAAGTTTTGTAGCAACAAAAAGAATTTTCTTTCCATTTCCTACAAGTTCACTCATTGCAGCATTTACTTTTTCGAGTTGGTCAACTGTTTTTGTAAGGTCAATAATATGAACCCCATTACTTGAACCGTGAATAAATGCCTTCATTTGTGGGTTCCAGTAATTTGTTTTATTTCCGATATGAACGAGATTATCGAACATCTCTTTTAATACTTTTTTATCCATGATATATGTTTATTATAATATACAAGCTTTCGCTTTATTGAAATAGTGTTGCCCTAACAAGGATTCACAGCACTATTTTCTGGGATTATTTTTCAGAAGTTTCAGATTCTTCTTTTTTTGTAGTTTTTTTCGCTGCAGGTTTTTTTGCTGGTTTTTCAGCTACCTCTGCATCAATTTTATCTTCTTCACTTTGTCCTTCTTTCACCTTTGGTTTTGCGTCTTCGCTCATTCCTTCTGGAACTGGTTGAAGCGCCTTAAGAGAAAGACCAATTCTTTTCTTTGTAGGTTCAAAGTTGATAATTTTTGCTTCCACTTCTTCTCCAACTTTCACATGTTCTCTGATATCTTTTACCACACCATGAGAAATTTCAGAAAGGTGAATAAGACCTTGGATTCCTCCATCTAGATCCATGAATGCCCCAAATTGAGAAATTCTTGAAATAGGAGCTTTGATAGTATCACCAGTTTTCACTTTTTTTGCAAGAACATCCCATGGATTATCTTTCAGTTGTTTAATAGAAAGTGAGATTTTTTCGCTATCAAGACCGATAACTTTCACCTTAACCTTCATACCAACTTTCGCAAACTTCCCAGGATTATTCACATGTCCCCAATCAATTTCAGAAACGTGAACCAGTCCTTCAAGACCATCAAAAGTAACAAAAAGACCATATGAAAGAATACCAGAAACCACTCATTCAACCACATCACCTTCTTTGAGTGTTTCAAGAGCTTTTGTTCTTTGTTCTTCCATTGCAGCTTTTTCAGAGAAAATGATTTTCTTCCCTCATTCATCTACATTGATAACTCGAACTTGGAAATCAACCGTAAGAAGACTTTCAAGATGTTCAAGAATTTTTTCTGGATCAGCTCCTTCAACTCTTGGGTAATGAAGTGGAGTCAATTGAGAAACTGGGATAAACCCTTTGAGTCCATCAATATCAACAAGAAGACCACCTTTATTCGCTTCAGAAGCTCTCACCGTCATAACTTCACCAGTGCTGAAGTTAGAGTTCAGAGTATTGAGAGACTTAATTTGGTTTGCTCTTTTGAGAGAGAGAATAAGAAGTCCTCTTTCAACAGAATCTCCAAGAACCATAACATCAATTGGTTGCCCAGCAGCAAGTGCGTCAAAATCAACTGAGTTTCCAAGTTCTTTAGAAATAACAAGACCAGTAAACTGGTTATTAACATTTACGAGAATATTTTTTTTCTCGATTTTTTCGATAGTACCAGTAATAACTTCCCCTTCTTTTGGGTATTTTATTTCTGGAGCATTTTCGAAAAGTTCTGCAAATAAATTTGCATCAGCTTTTGTAGTAGCCATATCAGACGATAGTTATAAAAATAAAATAGTGAAATCCTTACTCGATGAGCGCAATCATCGTGACTTTTACAAGTCACAGATTTTATTGAAATAAAAGGCTTCATTTCTCTATTCAACAAAATCCCGAGAATTTCTCTTAAAAATTAGGTAGTAAAAATTTGAAAAAATTTCCACTATTACATCTTTAAAAGAAAAATGGGGTACCCGAAGGGACTCGAACCCTCGACCTCCAGAGTCACAATCTGGCGTTCTAACCAACTGAACTACGGGTACCATACCACAAAAAATATCGCCTTTCTTTTGAAAAAGCTCCGAAAGTATATAAAAAACTCCACTCTAGTCAAAAGATTTTTCCCTATTTTCTCGCTATTTTTGTAGAGTTGTGCTAGCATATCATATATATCTTATAATGCGAATAAAATGGACGTACTCCCTAATAGTGAAATTATCATCAGACTCATGATTACTTTAGTAATCTGCATCGTCTTATGATTAGAGCGCGAGCTCAAGAGTCAGCCTGCAGGAATCAGAACACATATACTGATATGAGTTGGTTCGTGCCTGATTATGATTCTCTCAATTCTCGTTCCTGAAATCTATAATTCAAATATCAATGATCCGGGAAGAATTGCAGCTCAAGTAGTCTCTGGAGTTTGATTTCTTGGCGCAGGAGCCATCATGAAAATAGGTTTTGATACAAAGGGTCTTACCACAGCTGCAAATATATGGGTAACTGCGGCAATAGGTCTCACCGTTGGAGCTGGACTTTATATTCCTGCTATTTTTACTGCATCAATTATTCTTCTCAATCTTGTGATTATCACAAAAGTAAAACAAAGATTCCTCCACACTCATAAATATTGTAGTATTTTTATTACCTTTGATACCAAACAAAAAACACTTGAAAGTATTTATGATAAAATTGCGCTAGAGCCTATTAAAATCATTTCTAAAAATATTAAAGAAACTGACTCAGGTGTTACTCTTGATATTATTTCTAAAATTCATCCAGATACAAATCTCTTTACCCTGAAAAAAAATATAGAGTCCATCACAAAGGCCAAAAAAATCTCAATCTCAGAAAGTATGAATATATAAAAAAGCTCCAATTGGGGCTTTTTTACTGAGTTCATACAATCCTGTAGTACGCTCTTGGAATATATAACAATTATTATGGAAGACTTTATTGCTAATTTTCTGGAGCAGTCTGAGATTATCCTCAGATTTATTTTTGCGGTACTCGCATCTTGAATTATATGATTCGAAAGAGAGTACAAGTGAGAATCAGCCTGACTCAGGACACATATACTTATATGACTCTGAGCTTGTATCGCGATAGCACTTCCAATCACCTATGTAAATCAAAATCCAAACTCTAGCTGAATTGATACAATGCGAGTTGTATGATCCGTCATGTCAGGAGTATGATTTCTCTGAGCTTGAGCTATCATGCAAGTAGGACTTACCACAAAATGACTCACAACTGCCGCAAATATATGGGTCACTGCTGCCCTTTGACTTTTAATATGAGCATGATTTTACTATCTCTCTATACTGGTAACTATCATAGTACTTATAAATCTTATTGTAATTACAAAGCTTGAAAGCTACTTTACTTTTAGATTCATAAAATATCAAATGGAGTTTACTATATCAGAAAAAGTTCCTGAAATTGGAGAAGTAAAAAATGAGCTTAAAAAGTTATGACTGAGATATGAAAATCTTAAATATACTTATGATGAAAAAAATGCACATATAAGTTTTAATGGAAGAGTAAAAAGAGAAAAATCACTCTGAAATATCTCTGAAAAATTACATAAGGTATTCAATATCAAAAAAATCTGTGTTCATGAAAATTAAAATATTCCCAATTGGGAATATTTTTTATGCAGTAACTTGTTTCACAAATTTTTCTGTGATGGCTGCATATCTGACTGATTGTTTTTTAATAAATCTCTCATCTAAGTCTCTGAGTTCATGAACAAGAGTATTACGAAACTTATGAAGTTCCCAGATTTCCTGAATATTTTTTATTTCTTTTGGGTTTTGTTTGAGGATTTCTCAAAAACTCCCCTCATATCAGAGACTTTTGAGAGTATGATGATAGATTTTATCACACTCAACCACTTGTTGCTTTACAGAGAGTTTTTTACTTTTTTCAACAAAGCAAATCAGCTCTTTACACTGTGTTTTTGTGATGGTTTTTTGCTTTCCCCATCCAAATAGCCATTTTATAAATTTTAGCATTGTTTATATATCAAATCAAATAAGCAGAGTCGCATCGTACTCATCAAAGTCATGAAACTTTGGCACAAGATATTCGTGAACAGCAAGTCATGGCGAACTAGAAACGACAGATGGCCTATCTATCTCATGAAACTTAACACTTGGAAAAACTATTTTCTCTCAGGCTTTTAGAACTATTGCTTCATCGGGATCTCTCAGACTCGCATCATGCGTTGCAGCAAAAAGTACTTTTTTACGAAGTGATTCAAATACTCAGTGATTTCTCTCTTCCTCCAGAGAAAAAATATTTTTTCTATCTGTACCATCTAAAAGCACTACCTCTTTGAGTCACTGGATTCATAGGAGAATATTTTTTTCTTTCTGTATTATTTGCTCAAGTGACTCATCTTTCTTTTTATCAAAATCCACACTTGAATTCTCTGCCTCGCTTCAACTTCAAGATAGTCAATTCGCTGCTTCTTTTACTTGTCATTTGGAAAATCAGAGAGGCTTTACAATATCTTTGATATTTGATATCTGCTTTCTCTCAGAATCTTCCATACTATGAAGGGCATTTAGTATCCTATACACTTTCTCTACTTTTGGAATGTGCTTTGCCTCTAAGTCTCCCATAGCTCCAGCGCTACTTCTCGCAAATATGGTTCCATAATTTAAGAGATAATGCAGTATATTATTTTTTGAAAAAGCCATGTCTCTGATATTTTTAAAATGAATCGACATATGAAACTTAGAAAAAATACCATTTCTTACTTTTACAATTATTTTCTCATTGGAAATAATAAAATATGATTTTGACCAGAAAAAATAAAACCAGAAAGTGATGAGTGCTCCTCAGAGCACTATGAGTACTATTTGTGTCAATACAGAAATATCAAAGCTCCACTGTCCCTCTTCAAATTCTAAAAATCAGAGCAGAATAATAAATCCTGCATAGGGTACAAAAATCGATAAAATCTTAGATAGCAACACAAAAATATGTTGATGTGTTTTGTAGAGAATTCTATCGTCGAAGTGTTGCATAAATTATAGTGAATTAGCTAAGTCTTGAATATCTTTTCGTGCTCAAATATCTGTGAGCCTTCATCATATGAACATTTCATTTAGAATATATGGAGTTTTAATTCCTATTTTTTGTACATTATATTTTTTTCAAAGACTTTCTAATATATGTTCATACGCTATTTCACCTCCTTGAAAAATTGCACTTACTAAAAAATTTATTTGTTTATCTTGCAATGCATCTCTCATAATATCTAAATAATTCTTTAAGACTCCAGAAATAGAAAAATGATAGAGTGGAAAGCCTAATATCACTATGTCTGCATGTTTTACAAATTCATAATCATCTTGCAAATCCTTATTATATTCAGAAATGTCTCTTCCATCACAAAACTCAAGTTTTCTCTCTCGAAGATCAATAAGTTTCAATTCGATATCATTTCGTTCTAAACATTTCTGTATGAAATAATTACAGACATAGTCCGTATAAGATTCTAGTCTAAGAGATGGCTGAATAACAACTATTTGTTTCATCCTCAAATTTAATGATATATATATTTATTGTATCTTTTCTTATATAAAATAAAAGATTAAATATGTATATTTTAAAGAGGCTTTATTTTAATTTTTTAAAGAGATTTTATTTTTTCTGCGAGTTCTTCTATTTTTTCGCTTACTTTTTCATTTACTATTTTTCCATCTTTGAAATCCATAAACCAGCTGTATGGAGTTGGAGCAAGATTATAGCATCCATATTCATAATACAGTGCATTAAATAAATCAGCGCTTGCCATGTAGCAGTTTGGACCACCAGAGTTTACGATAATTCCAACATGCTTTCCTGCAACTGATCCCCCACAAATATCTATGAAGTTTTTGAGGACTCCGCTCATTGTATACTGATATACTGGCATACCGAAAACAACGGCTTCACAGCTATCAATTTTTGCAAATGCGTCTTGCATATCCTGAGGATAGTGCTCAATATTTCCCCCATTACAAAATGCCATTTCCATCTCTCTCAGGTCGATATACTCAACCTGAATATCTCTCTTCTCACAAGCACTCTCAAGTGCTCGGCACATAATATCTGTGTGTGAACCATCTCTCAGGCTCGATTGTACGATTGCTATTTTTTTCATAATTATTTTGTTATTATATAAACTTTGTGTTTTTTCTTCAGTGTTTTTTTTGAAAATTTATTAATTGCATAAAAATATCATATTCTATTATGTCATTCAACTAATTGATATATTCAATTTATTTCTGAATCTATTGGTTTATCTTCAAATTTTTTTGTATCAATAACAATTGGGGGAATTCTCCAAGTTCATTCTTTCTTCCAATATTCTAAGTCTTCTTTGGTACAAGCAAATGAATCAAATCCTTTATTTAGAGATCTTCATAAAAAGAATTTCTTAAAGTCTTCAATTATATTTAACCTTAATAATTCTTCATTAGAAAACAGCTGACAAGATATTTTTATTTTATCAAATTCAATCCAAGAATAATTCTTCAAAGTATGCTTATCTTGATGTAAAGGAATTATCCATTGCTCAAATACTTCTTTAGGAATGTGACTATATTTATAATTATTTCTACTATAATAATTTATTAGAGAATCTGGAATATATATATTTTCGTCCTCTCGTGGTCTGAGCTCATCCCAAGTATTCATCTTATTTCTTTAATAAATTAACAAAGGCTTCACTTGGGAGTGATACTTTTCAGAATTGTTTCATCTTCTTCTTCCCTTTTTTCTGCTTATCGAGGAGTTTGTTTTTTCGAGAGACGTCTCATCCGTAGAGTCCAGCAGTAACATCCTTACGGAAGGCTGAGAGGGTTTCTCGGGCTACGACAGATCCTCAGATTGCTGCCTGGATAGGGATTGCAAACTGAGCTCTTGGGACAACTTCTTTGAGATTTTTTACAATTTTTCCTCAAATAAATCTGGCTTGGTCTCTGTGGCAAATAAGAGAGAGTGCCGCTACTCGCTCACCTGCGATAAGGATGTCAAGCTTCACTAAATCATCTTCTGTATATCTGATAAATTCATAATTAAGAGAAGCATATCAACTAGAGAGAGATTTCATTTCATCATAAAAGTCTCAGATAAGCTCAGACATTGGAAGCTCGTATGTGAGCATAGTTCTGGTTTGATCAATAAACTGCTGATTTTTAAACACTCCTCTTCGCTCCTGACAGAGCGTCATAAGCGCACCTACGTATTCTTTTGGAGTAATGATTTCTACTTTTGCAATTGGCTCTGAGATTGCTTCACAAGTCTCTCTTGGAGGCAAGTCCTCAGGATTTGAGACTCTCAGAATAGTTTTTGTTCGTCAGTCCATTTCTATAAGTTCAGGAAGCAGTCTTGAATATTCTGACATCTTATCCCCGTACATGCGAACATGGTAGGTTACTTGCGGAGCAGTCATAATAACATCCATATCAAATTCTCGGAATAAGCGCTCTTTTACAATATCTAGGTGGAGAAGTCCAAGAAATCCACATCTAAATCCTTGTCCAAGTGCGGTTGAAGCCTCCGCTTCCATTTGGAGAGCTGAATCATTGAGAACGAGCTTTTCCATCGCATCAGAAAGTGCTGGATATTCATCTGTTGCCATTGGGAAAACTCCTGCATAGATAAATGGAGTTACGGTTTTAAATCACGAAATTGATTTCGCATTTTCTGGCTTTTCCTTTGGTCCAGAAACATTTTCTGGTTTCCAGAGTGTATCCCCTACTTTCGCGTCTCTGATTGATTTAAGACCTGTTACCACGTATCCTACAGAACCATTATCTATCAGTGGAGCACTGGTGTAGGTTGGAGCAAAATATCATACATCAAGCGCTTCTATTCGCTTTCCTGTATTGAGAAAATGAAGGGTATCTCATTTTTTAATTTGTCCTGAGAATACTTTTACGTACGAAACAACACCTCTATATGGATCATACTGCGAATCAAATACAAGCGCTTTGAGCTCTTGATTCTCTGGATTTTGATCTCATTTATACACCACTGGCTGCGGAATTCGCTCCATAACCGCATCAAGAATTGCTTCTACATTTTGTCCTGTTTTTGCAGAAACTGGGATAATATCCTCTTTATCGCAGCCAAGCAGGTTCATAATTTCTTCTGAAACTCTCTCTGGGTCAGCTGCTGGTAGGTCAATTTTATTGAGTACTGGGATAATTTCGAGGTCATTCTCAATTGCGAGATAGACATTAGAAAGTGTTTGTGCTTCGATTCCTTGAGATGCGTCAACAACGAGTAAACATCCCTCTACTGAGGCCAAAGAGCGAGAAACTTCATACTGGAAATCCACATGACCTGGAGTATCTATGATATTATACTGAAATCCTTTCCAGTTCATTCGTACCGGCTGAAGTTTGATAGTAATACCGCGCTCTTGCTCGAGTTCCATCGTATCAAGCATTTGACCGTGCTTCATATCTCTTTTATCTATCGTTCCTGTGATTTCGAGAAGTCTATCAGCCAGAGTAGACTTTCCATGATCTATATGGGCAATAATACAAAAATTTCTAATGTTCTTTAAATCCATTTTTTCTCTCTATAAAGTAAATTTCCCGGGAATTGTAGTGAGAAAAGACAAAAAGTAAAACTCGATTTAGAGCGTTAAGAGGACTTTTTGTTTTGTATTATAAGTCAGAGTAAAAATATCCAAATGGAGAGTTTTTGTGATAATTTTTGTTTGGAGAAAAATCATATGAAGTCATCCAAATATAGAGCTGAATACTATAATAAAAATAATCAGCATTCTTTTTCCAAACGACAAATCCTCTTCCTGCTTCACTGCTTCATCGTTGGCGAAGCTTTGAATAATGAGTTCTGGGATTTTCGGTGTTTTTGAAAGTGCCGATTTTTTTCGAGACGAAGATTTTTTCCCTGCAAACCAAAAACTTCTTGATTCTTGGGTCAATCTGTAGCTCTTAAATTCTGGAAGGAATAATTCCTCTCATGATGCTTGTATTATTTTTGTAGAAAAAATATATTCTCCTGCAGAAAGATTTTTTGTCACAAATCTATATTTTCATTTTTCATCTGCATGCGCTTCTCCAATATTATCTTCTCAGATATATATTTCTATCTTACTTCAAATAGGAGCCTTTCATGAGATTCTCAGGCCATCATATTTCAAAACAAGAAAATTTTGACTAAAAATTTTTGATATCTTTGTTTTGCTGACACTCGATGCATCATCCTGTTGCATATCAGCGATTTCCTCAAATATCTCTGGAGTAATAGTGACTTCAAAAAATTTTAGAATTATTTCCTGATTTTCAGGAGTATATCGTAATTCTATGGTGTGATTTCACTCTCACTCTATCCAAATTCCTTTTGGGTTCTGAGCATCAGAAAATGCTACTCCACCCAGTAGCCAAACAAAGCTTGCTTTTTTACTGGTTCATAAAGATATTAGGTTTACATAGCATTTCTCGACTCACTGACAGGTAAGCATATTTTCTCAGAGTATTTTTTCTTTTGAAATCTTTCCTTGGAGCTCTATTAATACTTCCTGCTGCTGAGTATCTGTTGTATGTTCATCATCTCTCCCCTGCTTGTTTGTATCTTTCTCATCGTCATCTCACTCTTCTTCATACACTTTTTTTACGAGAATGTTTTCATTTCAAGCTTGCCCCTCTGTCACTTCATTATAAATATAAAAGCGAGTGATTTTGTAATTTTCTTCATTATTTTTTTCATATACTCTCAGGGAGAGCTCAAATATTCACTCTGGAAACGTTACATATCATGGATTACATCGCTTTCTCGTGTTGATATTTTCATAACTTCCACCTTTAAAATTCCAATAGCATTGTTCATTTTTGTGCTTTTTAATGTAATTTAAATTTATTTTGCAAGGATTCTTTTTGCACTCAAAATATTTTCTCTCTCACTCAAGACCGCTTTGAACCACAATCTCTGGCTTGAGAATACTCAGTATATCAGGCTCTCTATCATACTCTGAAATGTTTTTTTGCTCGAGATATTCTTTCTTAATTACATTTTCTATATGGTGAATCGTAATTCGCTTTTCTGAAAAAATATTTTGATTATTTTTATGAATAATTTGAAAACTTACCTCATAAATTCAAGGAGGAAAACTGACAGTATTTGGATTGCATTTCTCAGACTCACTGCTAAAAAATCAAAAATCTATTCTGCAGATATAATCTCCCTCTGGCATAGATTCTCAGAAGCTTTCTCACATATCAAAATTGACCTTGCACGCATCTTTTGAATTGTCACACATAAAAATATCAGTACTTCCTAACTCAGAAATATAACTTGGTCTTTGGAAACTCAGTATTATTTCTGGAGCAAATAAACTTGGAATTATATTATCTGGCAGCTGAGTCTCATCATTATTTTCTGAGCTACTATCAGCTATTTCTTCTTGATTTTCTTGTTCTTCTACTTGCTGAGATTCTTCATCTACATCTACTTCTACTTCTACAACTTTATAGTTATGTATATGAATGATTTTTTCAGAATATACATCGCTCTCGTCTTCATGTGATATTTTTATGCGAACAGTTGACTCTCACTGTGGAATAATCACAGTATTTGGATTACATTTATTTTCTTCTCCTGTAATACGTCACACTCCAAAATCAATCTGGCATTCATACTCATTTTCAGGAAAATTCTCTGAAAAGCTCTCTCTGAAATCAAAGTTTATTTTGCATTCTTCTCTTTCTGAGTCACATATAAAAATATTTGTACTTCCAGATTGAGAGATATAACTCGGTCTTTGAAAAGAAATACTCACTTCTGGGGCAGAGATTTCAGAAGTAATTTCTTCCTGCGCATTATTTCACACAGATGTTCATTCTTCATTCTCTCAATTATCTGAGTCGAGTTCTGACTCTTCATCTTCAGAATCCTCTGGACTGACTTCATCGCTCACAAATAACTCTCCAGAAATCAGCCACTCTTCAGAGATAATATATTCATCTTCTCCCTCTCATTCTTCCTCAGGAAAGCTCAGGAAATATCATTTATCAGATGATTCAAAATATACTTCGTCTACTACATTATTTTGCGCATCATAAAGAAATACTCTTTCATCAGAATTATTGAGAATGATCTTTGTCTGCGTTCTAAAAAAATCTCTTCGCTCCTCAGGCTCTAAAATCTCATCTCAAAAAATATATTTTTTTCCTGCAAGATCGCTCAGAGTGAATCACGAAAGACTTCGGGAAGTATCTGATATATTTTTCACCGTAATATACTCAAGATTTTTATCATCCTGAGTGTTTGGCATAAGTTCTACAATCTTAAAATCAGCTGCAGAGCAGAGTGAAGAATATAAAAAGAAAAACAGACAATATAAGAAAATTTTTCTCATGAAAAAAATCCCAATAAAATAATTATCTAGATTATATTTTGGCTCTACAAAAGCAATTAATTAAGGAAATTTTAATACTAAAAATTAATGATTTTTTAATATTTTTAGTCACAGAATAATTTTTTATTATTTGTTTTATCTTCAAAAAAGACATAATTATCTGATATATAATTTTGTTTAAAAATATGATTAAAATATTTCTATCATTTATTGCTATATATTTAGCATTGTATTTTATAAATCCTATTTATGTTGACCCATTTTTAGAAAGACCATTTTCAATATATTGTAAATTTAATTGAAAATTGAAAAACACGGATATGCAAAAATGAGAATTCTTAGTACAAAAATCAAGTCCTTATTCAAAAAGTGAGTTAGAAAAAAAATACCTGTATAGTGATATTTATGTAAAGAGAGATATATCAACTCAAACTCAAAACCCTTCCTTATATATGTCTATATGAATTAAATCTCGTTTTGGAAATAATTATATTGGCGAGTATACAAATAATTATAGCATTGTTTGAATTGAAGAAAATAGGTGACTAATAATAAAATCTCCTCCTTGTAGAGGAAATCTCTTCTTTGAACTTGTTCCATATTTCAGACTCATTCTTATATTTCTTATACTGAGTTACTGAATAAATTATTTATATACGAATAGAAAAAGAACTAATAAATAATGAACAATTTACACCCATACTGCTACTTTCACTGAAAAGAAATTGAATCCGTATATTTGTATAAAAACGAAAAGGTCACTTTGTGAAAAAAAGTAATGAATATCCAAAGTATTGATGGAGATTTTTATCAAATTCACTGAAAAGCAAGCAAATGATTAGTTATGTGAAGCCAAAGTCCTATATTTTTAGACATGAATGAAATATGATATAGTGAAATTTTTCCTAAACCAGAAGAAAATCAAATAGTTACATATACAATTAATAAATATACAAAAGAAGTAATTCATAATGAAGAACAATATATAAATGTGCAAGAATGTTCTCCTTGAAAAAATACAATGAAAGAACTCCCAAGTTCCTATTACTTAATATCAACTTGGCCGTATGTACTTTATCTTTTGTTAGGATTTATAGTAGCTATGGGTTTTTATGTTTTGAGAAAAAAGAGTAAGAAAAAATCTTAGGAATTCCTAAGATTTTTTTCGTATTTACCTAAAAAACTTTGACCAAATTGTATGAAAGGCAATGAATATCGCATTGCTGGATTTCTGGCCTTTTCAGAGAGAGTACTCAGAATAGAGTATGGTAACAGGAATTTCTCCGTGCGGAATATTCATTCGCATGATTTGCTCTATAAGCTCAGAGGCGTAGGCCATCCCGTCTGTCGTGAGTCTGATTTTTTGAATAGCAGATTTTCGAAATACTCTGTATCCATTATGCGCGTCTGTCAGCTTTGCTCCAGACATAATTCTTGTAAAGATTCTTCCGAGTTTGAGAATGATTTTTCTCATGAAAGGAATGTTTGAAAAGTTTTTCTTTGAGAGGAAACGGGAACCAAATACGACCTCAAGATTTGGATATTTTTCAAAGGCATTATGAAACTTCTTTAAATCTTCAATTCTATGCTGACCATCTGAGTCAAAACAAATAATGAACTCAACATCCAGATATCTTCGAATATACTCAAATCCTGTTTCAAGCGCAGCTCCTGCTCATTTGTTTTGAAAATGCCTGAGCACAATAATATGAGAGTGTTTCTTTGCGAATTTCTCGGTAATTTCACATGATCCATCAGTAGAACCATCATCAACAATAACGATATTTGTAAATCACTCAGAGTAAATATTTTCTAATACTTTCTGTAGTACTGGAGCTTCATTGTATACTCTTAGGAGAAACACACTTCCAGCACTATAGCTGTATTTCGGAGAATTTTGCAGCGCAATTTCTCGCACCATCATTGTGGTATCATGTCTATTTCTCTCAACTTTTGAGAGGAGTAACAGCACAAAATATATGAGAAAAATAATTGAGCCATATACGAGCACATCAGCCCCACGAGGAATCCCAAATATTCGCCCAATAGCATTAAGAACTCCAGGGAAAAATGTAAAAACGAGGAGTCCTCCACCAATCATCAAAAAAACAAAAAAATGAAGTGCATTAAACTTCTCCTTTCTTGCGATATCGAGCGCCAAAAAGAAAATAATAATCCCTGAAATAACGAAAAATAACTCGAGTAAATTCACTCTTGAAAAATCTTAAAAATTATTTATGCATCATTTTAGAGAAAAATGCGTTGCAGTCAAAGTATTTGTTTTTATACTTGAGTTATTAATTTCTTAATGTCTTTATTTTGGAAAAAAATTATGAATGAGTAAAAGAGTGTTATTACCGTGTATCTGCAAAAGCAATGATTAGAGATAAAGATTGACGATTTGCTCTTGCAAAAGAAGATACTGGATACTGGGATATTCCTGGTGGAGGAGTAGATCACTGAGAAGAGATACATGATGCGCTAAAGAGAGAAATTATGGAGGAAATGTGACTTACTGTAACTAACATTTCAAATCAACCAATATATACATTTTTAGCAGAAAGCTCTGGTATAGCCAGTCCTAAGAGACCAATATGCTTACTCATTTATGAAGTCGAAGTAGAAAACTTTGATTTTACCCCAAGTAATGAATGTATCGAATTATGATTTTTCACAGCAGAAGAAGCTTTGAAAATAAAATTGTATTATCCAAATGAAAAAGTTATGAGAGAAATACAAAAAAGTGAAGTCTAGGCTTCACTTTTTTTGGGACTTTCAAACATTTCCTCGATATCATCTCTTATTTGCGAGACAAGCTGCAAATCTGTAATATCAGCAATTTTGAGATCAGGAAGTCCTGATTGTCTCACTCCGTATACTTCTCATGGACCTCTTATTTCTAAGTCAATTTCTGAGAGCTCAAAACCGTTATTGGTTTGCTCCATTGCTTTAAGCCTATCCGTTGTGTTCCCACTTGATGGAAAAAGGTAACAATATGATTGGTAAGCTCATCTTCACACACGACCTCGAAATTGATGCAGCTGAGACAGACCAAAACGCTCAGCTCACTCGATACACATAATCGAAGCATTTGGGACATCAACTCATACTTCTACCACAGATGTACTGGAGAGAACTTGGATTTTATTATCTTTGAAGTCTTTCATGATTTGCTCTTTTTCCTTTGCTTTCATCTTCCCGTGCAAAAGTCCAACCGTAAACCCTGCAAAAATTTCTACGAGATTTTCATAGGTATTTACCGCATTTGCAAGATCAATTTTCTCTGATTCTTCTACGAGTGGTGATATCCAAAATACTTGTCTTCACTTACCAAGCTCAGACTCAATAAAGAGCTCAATTTCTCTGCGCTGCGCGTCATTTCTCGCTACTTTTGTATGTATGGTTTTTCTCCCTTTTGGATACTCTGAAATAATAGATAAGTCTTGGTCTCAATAAAGTGTGAGGGCGAGGGTTCTTGGAATTGGTGTTGCAGTCATGTTGAGATTATGCGGAACAAGTGTTTCAACTGAAAGCAGTTTATCTTTTGTTTCAAGCTTCATAATATCATATTTCAAATTCTCTGATTTTGCCCACTGCATGGTATCGTCAAATCGATGAGGAAAATCCTCAGTTTTTTTAAAACCAATAGAGCTATAATAATTTGCGAGACTTTCACTGCAGGCTAAATATAATTCTCCTGAATATTTTGTATTTTTTATAGCATAGGAAAGCAGTTTTACTCATAATTTTTTATTTCTATTTTTTTCTGAAATCCAAAGATTCCCTATTTCAGAATTTCCATCTTCAAGCTCATAAATTTTACAAAACCCTACCATAAAACCATTTTTCTTAAGTACCGTAAAATATTTTTTCTCAAGATTATTTTTATTAAAGGGATTTTCTGAAATAATTTCTAGAATTTTTTCAAACTCTTCTTGCGTAATATTTTTTGTATACTCATATTCTGAGATATTTCCCCATCACTTTTCTAATACTCATCTTTGATGTACTCAGAATCTATGCTGTTCATCGATGACGACAAAACCAAGATTATGAAATAAAACATCTTCTTGCACCAGTGCATGAGTCCCTATCACTACATCGACATTTCATTTTTTCAGTTCATCTTTGATAGATTTTTTCATGCTGGCTGTGGTACTTCCTACGAGCAAATGAGAAGTAAGTCCAAATTCTATGAGCATTTTCTCCATACTAATAAAGTGCTGACGCGCAAGAATTTCAGTTGGAGCCATTATTCAGACTTGGATTTTGTTTCACATTTTTTCACTCTCTTTGATAGCGTGAATGGTCGCAATAAGACTCACTATGGTCTTCCCTGTCCCAACATCTCACTCAAGCAGACGCTGCATTGAGTGATTTTTTTCCATATCTTTGAGCACCTGGAAAAGCGCTATTTTTTGTCCTCCTGTGAGTTCAAATGGAATATGCGACATAATTTCTTTGACATACTCAGCGTTGAGAGGTATCGCAAGAGATTTCCCCTGCGAATCATCAAACTTCTTATGTTTACTGGAAATAGCTTTATAATTTATCTCGTAGAGCTCCTCATAGCTGAGCCTCGCTTTTGCTACCTCAATATCATGAGAGTTTTTTGGAAAATGGATTTTATGAAATGCCTGTTTTCTACTAATAAAATTATATTTTTTGAGAATGTCTTCTGGCAGATTTTCTGGAATATCTGAAAAATACGATTCAAGATTTCACATTTTTGACTCTATCCATGTTCCTGGAATATACTGCGCGTCTGAATATACAGGGACAATTCATCCAGAAATTTTTGAGAGGTCCGACTCTGGATCTGGAGAAGTGAAGCTCACTTTTCCATAATTGTATTTTACCTTTCCTGAGAGAAGTATTTTTTTTCAGGTAAAGACTTTGAGCTGCCCAGCAAGATATTTCCTATTAAACCACACAGCTTCTGCAAGAAATCCATTTTTATCCTCAATAATTGCCTTGGTCAGTATTTTATTTCCATTGGTTCTCGTAGTATCCAGTGAGACAAGGGTCACGAGAATCGTATTTTTTTCTTTGAGATTTATCATCGAAAAACTATCAAGCACCTGCGTGCGGTCCTCATAATCTCGCGGAAAAAACTTCAGCATATCCCACACCGTTGTTATGCCCGCCTTTTCAAGCGCCTTGATATAGTTATCAGTCGTACGAAGCAGAGATTTAGTAAGCGGTGTTTTGAGCATAGAGTAATTATTTATTTTTGGTATTATAAAGGCAAGAGGCAAAATATCAAACTTGCTTTTCGCTCTATTTTTATTAGTATCTCGCAGTATTTTTAAAAAAGTCTATGAAGCAAATATTTGACCAATATCACATCGAGCTTTCTGAGGAAGAAACTGCAAAATTTGAAAAATTTCTTGAAATCTTTATGCAGACCAATGCCCAGATTAATCTCTCAGCAATAAGAGAACCTGACGCTATTGTAGAGAAACATTTCGTAGATAGCCTCATGCTCGCAGCACTCTATGATATTGAGGGAAAGGTTATGGACTTATGAACCTGAGGATGATTTCCTGGAATTCCTCTTGCAATTGTGACTCCAGAAGCTGATTTTACCCTTATAGATTCAGTCGCAAAAAAACTCAAGTGTGTGGAAGGATTCGTAGACGAACTGGAGCTGGTAAACGTAGATACGCTGGTATGACGCGCTGAGGAAATCGGACAAGACCCAGAGCATCGTGAGAGTTTTGATCTCGCAGTTTCAAGAGCAACTGCCTACTTCCCTACGCTCTTAGAATATGTCCTTCCTCTTCTCAAGGTTGGAGGAGTATTCGCGGCATATAAACTCACAGATAAGGACGAACTCACTAGCACAAAAAAAGCCCTCAAAAGACTCTGAGGAAAAATCATGAAGGTAAAAAACTATGATCTTGCAGGACAAGAAAGAAGCATTATTTTCATCGAAAAAATTGCTCCCACCCATAAAAAATATCCAAGAAAAGTCTGAATTCCTCTCAAAGACCCAATTGTGTAAAAACTTTTATCTCAAGATATCTAATTTGTAACTAACTATTTAAATTTATGATTTACATACTTCCAACTGACACATGCTTTTGAATTGCCTGCGCTTTTGATGATAAAAAAAGCTACGAGAAAATATACAAAATCAAAAAAAGAAACTCCCTCAAACCACTTGCAATTATGGTAGAGGACTTTTCTTGGTTAGAAACTCATTCTACACTCACTCCAGAGCAAATCGATTTTTTGAAACAATACGAAAAACCATTTACGATTCTTACAAATTCTGATCCTATCGAACTCTATCTCAATTTTCAAGATGAGCATGAAGACTATTATTTTAATAAAGATATTTATAGTGAAATTGCTGTAAGAATTGCCAATAATCCAATTGAAAAAAAACTTATTAAAGGTGTATGACCCATCTGGCTTACGTCTGCAAATATTTCAGATACTGGGGAAAACTATAATATTGAAGAAATTGAAGAAGAATTTGAATACTATATCGAAAAAGGAGTTACCCAAATTCTGTGAGCAAAAACTATTCTTGACGAGGATGTTCCTGCTTCTGATGTTTTCAGATTTATAGATGATTCTCTTGAGCTAGAATATGTTCGAAAAAACTAAATTTCCTTCTCATTCTCTTTTCATTGCTCGATACTTCATATTTCTTGAGGAATTGGTGAAACGATTCAAATACCTGAAAGTAAATCTTGTACAGCTATTTCAGGATTTGGGAATGATTCTGCAAAGTATAAGTAATTTCGTAAATATTCATCTATATTTTCCTCTCTATTGAGCCAAGATACGTATAAATTCATTGCATCATTTATATCATAACCTGTAAGAACTCAGATTTCATGTAAGCTATCTAAGATAGGAGAAAATACGCTGAGAAAATCATAAAATCACTCTCTATCTACTATTTCATATCAGTAATCATTGAGATATCACTCATAGAGTGAGAGATTACTTGATGTACTTTCCTGAGATCATGCAGGAGTCGATGTACCAATTAATATCGACGTTGCGAGAAATGCAATTTTGTGTTTGAGTCATAAAGAAGGCATACGTAATTCTGCCTTTTTTTTATGTAATTTAGCAAAATTATCTGCGTTTCTTCAAAGCGGATGTGAGTTGTTTTTCATATATAAAAACGCTTTAATAGATTCTACTACTCTATATCTAAAATATGATTTTGCAAATTATGCAGCCGCTATGTGTGCATTTACATATGCTCTAAAGGCATGTCCATCGATAGCTCCATCAGGTCTTCGTGAATATCTTGCGATACCAGGATTTGCACTTGCAACTGTCTCAGCTGATAAATTATCTGACCTAAATACCCAGTCAGGAGATCTTCCGAGTGATATTGGGAAAAATGTAACTCTATATAAATCTTCAACAGAATTCAGCCTTCATGCATATGGTCTAAAATAAGCTAATACATAATCTAGCTGCTGTATTCCTGACATACGATAGAGTGATTGAGTTGTAGTGCCTAGTGATCTTGCTGTTGGTGGCATCCACTGTATGAGTCCTGTAGCTCAACCATTTGGATTTCTTGCTTGTGGATTTATCCCACTCTCGGCTCTCATAACAATGAGCATATGCTCAGGATTAACTCAAAGTTGTTCACATACCCTATTGAGTTTTGCCAAAAATGCGGGGTCTCGGGCAAGTACTTCATTTGACCGAGCTTCAAAATTTCATGTTTGAGAAAAATATTCTTCAAGTGCTGCCGAAAAAGATGCATGAGGAGCTTTCACACGTATTTGATTTGATTGGCTATCAAACTCAATTGTATCAGCCATATTTTCTTGTATATACCTCTGCAGAATATTTTTATCTACATCCATTACAAAAGGAATATCCATTGACCTTTCCACAGAGCTAAAGACATTTTCATACATCCAAGAATCTATTTGTTCTTTTCTAAACTCTTCTATACGTGCAGTTTGTGCATTTTCAAAATCACTACTCGTTTCATCTTCACCGTATTCTTTTTTTTCAACTATCTCTATTCTATATCCATCATGAATTGCAAGATATCTTCATTCTGGAGTATAATATCATGGTCTTGGAGCATGTCCTCTTACTCACTCAATACCATTTATTTTTACTCTATAACATTGTGACATATCTAGTATATCTCAAGCACCAATAGTCCTATCAACACTATAATTTCATCAAAAATTTACCAGATAAATATCTCACTGCTGCATGGTTTCTTTTCGTGCTCTTCCTTCTGAATTTACGAGAAATAAACTCGCAAGATCTATGCCAATTGACTTCAGTAGGTAGATATCATTTGCTGAAATATTTTCAAGTCATCCAGCATTTTCCAGTATGTGTAAAAGATAATTTTTTTGTTCTTCTGAAAGTCAGTCTATACTCTCAACCATATTCGTCAGCTCTCAAGAAGCTTGTGAAAATAATTCTGCTCTGTCATCGACCGTCATTTCTACATCTGCTTGAATGGTTTCATTCATTAAGTCTTGAAGAGCTATAGTTGTTTCTCATTGAACTTCTAAGAGTTGGAGACGAAGTTCTTCTGAGCTCAAATCTCGCAGCTGCCCTTGTAACAAACTTATACGACTAATAAGTCTTCTAAAATCTGATTCTGGACTAAATAATTCCTGCTCTGAAATATCTTCTACACTTGAGAGAATTCTTATGAATCATTGCTCTAAAATATTTAAATGATTTTCTGTAATTTCCCTTGCATTTACAACAGCTGATATTTCTATTTGAATTTGTTGAAGTTCAATTGCTCTTTGTCGCTCTTGGGGAGAGAGGCCTTCAAAAGATGAAGAATTTCACTCTACGGTATCTTGAACACTAGGTCATACTGGAGACTCTACAAAATTACAAAAAAAAATAGATATATATTGTTTTGTCAGATATTTGAAAAAATACATAATTTATACATAAAAAATAATACCCTTATAGGGTATCATTTTTTTAAGTTTTATGCAATTATCTCACCTTAACTAAAGTAAGCTGCTCACCACATTCTTCTTCAAAGTGTATTTTGCATATGATTGACATAATCTTCTGCTCTAATTGGTCATGTTCTATTAGAATATCATGGAATACTATAGTATGGGTCTAAAACATACCATTCTCATCCTCTTTGGAACGCTGCAACTCTATGACCGTATTGTGCATTCGTTGAAGTTGCATCTAAATAGAAATCAGCTACTGTCGCATTTGTATTATTTGCAGGTGGAAATGCCTGAATAGATTCACTTGGATACATCTCAAATGAAGCTCTTGCAGAAGATCATTGATGTATATTTGTAAGTCCTAATCGCTCCAGATTTCTTCTTGCAGTACGTGAACAAAGTGTTGTTCCAGAAGCACTTGTTTCAACCCCAAATGAAGAAATTCATGCTGGAACATCAGGAAGATTCTGGTCATAATTCATTCTTTGAATATGCTCATGCTCCATTCTTTGAAACTCTTCTACTCCATGTTCTCTAACTGCTGCCATCCAAGCTTCTCGTCCTTCCCCGATACCATGACGCTGAATAAAGCTTCTATACACTCCAACCTCTGAGTTCATTTGGTATGTTCCGTATGATGGTCCATGACCATTATCATCTGCATTATATGCAAGTGGGCCTTGTGATGAACTTTCAAACTCAGCAGAAAGACTACCAAGTTCCATACTTCCAAGATATCCATCTACTACTTCCCTATTCGTCAGATAAGATCCACTTCATTCTTCACTTCATTCTGGTTTCTCTTCCCATAGTCCAGTTTCTGAATTGTAAACAAAATTCCTACCATCAAACATGTTAAGTAGAATAGCTAGAAAAGCACCTGTTATTCATCATGGGAGTGTTTCTCATCTAAAGGCCTGCTCAGGATTTCTATAAACTGCTTCTACAAAGGCTCTGTTTTCTGTCGATCGCTCTGCAAAATCATTCAGTCTATCTGATACTTCCTCATCAATTGCTTCTCAAATATGTGGGTTTGTTTCATCTCTTAAAGCAACTACAGTTATCTGAGAACCATCTAGAAGTGGAACTCTATTACCATCTTGATCATAATATCAAATTCAATGTGGGCTTTCACTGTTTCGTCTCAATGTAAGCTCAACTCCATCAACATTAATGACATCAGCTGAACTGTTTATAAATGCGAAATCCATCTGACTTTGGAGAGCTTCATTCGCAGAAAAGTTTATCACATATGTATTTCCTTCTTGTAATATTCAAGATTCCATTGCCTCTCAAGTTTCTCCATTTACAAGAAACATCCTTGCAAGATTTACATTATTTTCTCTGAGAATTCGTATATGTTCCATTCCAAGATCTTCAAATTCTGGAAGGTTTCATGCATTACTTGCTAAAGCTTCACCAAGCTCAGTAAGCTCATCACCATTTTTCATGAGGCTCTCATAGTATTCTCTTGCGCTATCAAGACGAGTTTCTCAAAAAGTTTTTTCTGATTCTAGTTCTCTCGCATCTCTTGCGATAATGGTCATTTGTCTATCCAGATTCCTAATTTTTTCTGCAGCTACCGCCATCTCTTCTCAAATTGCCTGAAGATTTCAAGCATCTATATTTTCAATGCTTGGGAACTCAAGTTCATCAAATTCAGCAAGTAATGGTACAATATTATATCAATACTCATATCACTCTGCTCACATGAGTTCTGCTATTTTTTCGTGCTCTGAAAATCATGATAAATCTCACTGAACAGAATTCTCTCAAATTATTTGAAAAAATGATTCTCTAAAAGATGCTGCAGAAGCATTTCATGCTTCTAACATAGATTCTAACATCCTAGATGTGTAAATAGTTTCTGGAGTATTTGATAAAACAAAGGCATCAAAATTTTCTATCGCCTGAAGTATTTCAGTATTTATTGCTTCAAGTGATTCACTTTTTTGCTCTACAGTCTCTCCAGATGGTTCCCGATTTAAAAGTTCTTCTATTGGAGTGATAAAAAGTGTTTGAACTTCTTCTCTATTCACAAAAACTGGAAGATTTCTGATTTTTTCTCTAAAATCATGACCAGAACCTATTCTTTGATTTTTCTAGTTCTCTATATCTTGCTTCATTTTCACTGAGTTCAACCCCGGACTCTCACGCTATTCATGTTATCTGATTATCTACTGTACCCTCTAGCTCTTGAAGCCTAGTATGTACAATTTTTTGAATAAATTGTCCTTCTCATGCAAGCTCATCATATGTGTTTATGAGTCTATCATATCTATCTCTAAGTTGACGATATTCAGGATCTCTTGAGCTGAGACCATCTACATCTCCATTTGCAATATCTTCTAGATGATGTCCAAGTGATCTCACTTGTTGCCTTACGATGGTTTCAGATGCTTGAATGTAATCTATTTCCCTCTTAAGTTCATCAAGATTTCCAAGTCTCTCTCGCTCAGAAGGAGTTAGGTCTTCTCTTCATTCAGGTGCCTCTATTACTGGGGCAGTAGCACCTCCTCATGGTCATTCTGAAACTGCATCTTGATATGATACAAGCATCATGCAAAACTGCAATTTGATTTGTTCTAAAAAGTACATATGTACATAAATTAAAAATAATACCCTTCAAGAGTATCATTTTTTTCTATTTTATGCAAAAATTAGGACATTACAGTTGAATCTCATACAGAAATTTTAGATGTTGGCATCCATATCGTATATGATCCAGGATGTGGTGGTTTTTGACTTCATCATGGAGCACTTGCAACCGTACCAAAATAATATCATGTGTTGTTTCAAAGCGCAATCTCTACATGTCCATATTGTTGGCGAGCAGATGATCCACCTGAGTTTTGTTGGTATGATATTATCGCTCCAGCAGGAGCTTCCTGAGGTCTGCAATCTATCTGTCTAAACTGACTTGGTCTTGAACTGCAGATTTCGGCATAGGCAAATCCATGACGACCTGAGCTTGGAAGTCCTTGAATTCCAAATGCATCAAGTGCTTCACCAACATTTTGTCCACAGTAATTTGGTTGCCCATTATATACCGGAAAACCATTCGATTGCAGCCATGAAGCAAGTTCATGTCATGTTGCACCGTATTCTGCAAGAAGTTCTGGAGTAAGTGGTTCTCCTATTCCTCAAGCATATAAATTTCCACTAGGACCATTTATTGATCAATTTGGAGCATAGGTATTTCTCATAGCTCTAATAGCATTTCGCTGTAATTGTAGTTCAGACATTCTAGCAGGAGGAATAGCTGGATTAGCAAGTTCTGTATTGATATCCACTTCTAAAGCATCTAACTCAGCAAGTCTTTGGTCTCTAAGTGTTTCAAACTCTCTATGAATCAAAGCTTCAAGTTCTTCTGGGCTTTCATTTCCTGTAAGATCTAAACCTTCCAATAGAGTTCTTCTAAAGTTTTCTGCTTGGTCTTCCGACTCAATCTGAAATTCTTCAAATCATAAATTCGTTGCAATTTCAGCTGCACGTTCCATTACTTCATCAATATCCTGATGACTTGCATCAGGATTCGTCTCTTTCGCTTCTCCTGGACTATGTCACCTTTGATCAATTATAGCCGCGTTTATTGCAGCTTCATCTGTAATGTTTCCTCAAGCGGCTATTATAGCTTGCTGAGCTATTTCTCTTTCATCTTCTGTTGCAGGAACAAGTTCTAAGACACTTGCAGAATCTTCTCCTGACTCAACAATAGCTGTTGCTGCTTCTGCTCTCGCTATACGTCATTGCTCTGCTCTCATTCACTCCATTCGAGTTCTCATTTCTGCCGTGCTCTCAGTTGCTAATGTGTCAACTTCTGCAAGTCTCTCTGTCTCTGGTCTCGCTGCTTCTGCTTCTCTTTGAGCTGATTCTTCAGAAAGCCTTTGCGCATCAAAACCTGGATTTCCAGGTCATTGCTCAAAATAGTGACAGAAAAAGTTACTAAATTGCTGTGTGATTTGTTTTAAAAAATACATCTTAAAAAAAGAAAAAATAATACCCATTAAGGATATCATTTTTTTAAGTTTTATACAAAAATTAGGACATTGCAGTAGGAGACTGTGTTGCTGACTCTCGAATTGTTCGAAGTTGAGCAAGAACTTGTTGAGGATTTACGAGTGCATGATTAAGTCCATCCCCTGCATAATAACTCGCTCCTCACAAATCTCTTGGAAATGAAGCCCACTCCATAGAAACATTTCTCATAAAAGTCATCTCATCTATTTGACCTCAAATAAATCTTTGGAGTCATCGCTCATTGAGTTTTCCGATAGTAAACCTCATTTGCGCTTCTACATTAAATGTTTCATTTGGATCAAGAAGACCACTATTAATAGCTCCATCCATAGTTCCTCGTATTACCTGACACGCTCATACTGCTGATGATCTGCTTCCAGATTGAACCATTTGATCTTGAAATTGACGTACTTCACGTACCGTCATTTGAGTAATTGGTCTTGGAGGATTAATTCTACACCCTCCATAAATCATATCTGGATCCCCGTTTGCTTCTGCTTGATAAATCATCTCTACAAGACCATCGACTCAAGGAGTGAGATTTTCTAGATTAATATCCATAGCATTCGCTCATCTGGGTCTGCTCGAAGGTCCACTGTACCCACTCATAACATTCCCATTACTTCCTATATATGGTCTTCATCGAGAAACATCCCCTCAACTTGCAGCATATGTTGGACTTGATTCAAAGTTTACTGAACCATCTTCATGAAACACAAAACCTAACTCTTCAGCTTCTTGCTGAGTAAGTTCTATAGGTATTTCGCCGTTTTGATCTCTCATTTCTTCAAGCATAGTGAGAATTGCTTCCGGATCTTCTGGCATCTCTCATCCTGATCGCTCTAAAACTATTTCCAATCTATCTAAATCTTTTGCAAGACTTCTCATGCTCATTTCAAGATTCTCCATCCCCTGTTCAAAAGTTGGAGCAATAGATTGTATTCATTCTAAATTAACTTCTCAAATATCACGTAATCATCCATCTGGTCACATTTGAACCATCTCTAGAAGCGTCTCTCTTGCAGCTCTTTCTTCAGGAGTTTCAGGACGATTATAAGCATCCATAGAACCTGAAAACCTCATAAGAAGCTCAGGATCTACTCACATTTCTGCTGCAACCTCTGCCATTATTGCTTCTGTCACAACTTGTTCTTCTTCTGGACTTATCTCTCTCGCTTCTCATGGTGTATCTCATCTTTGAGCTACGATTGCAGCATTTATAGCTGCTTCATCTGAAACATCTCCACCAGCAGCTATTATAGCTTGCTCTGCAAGAATCCTTTCTGAACGGCTTGGAGGAACAAGATCTACAACTGTATCTGGGTTTCCATTTCCTTCCGCAACTGCTATTGCTGCTTCTGCTCTCGCTATACGTCACTGCTCTGCTCTCATTCACTCCATTCGAGTTCTCATTTCTGCCGTGCTCTCAGTTGCTAATGTGTCAACTTCTGCAAGTCTCTCTGTCTCTGGTCTCGCTGCTTCTGCTTCTCTTTGA